>LFIK01002615.1_pt1 | contig 14549 bp, 9 predicted proteins | sample 643401 | NCBI WGS metagenome assembly LFIK01 (sample SAMN03777447, study PRJNA286221) | soda lake metagenome | biome: soda lake; feature: Kulunda steppe; material: water; isolation source: sample T5-Br brine of Lake Tanatar-5 | place: Russia: Kulunda steppe | collected 2010-07 | reverse complement strand
GGGCATGATCGGCGCAGTCAAGCACGCGATCGCGCGCAGCAACATGGGCATCGGGCAGGTGCGGAGGGGCGTGTGTGAGGAGCCCAGGGGGGCACACCTGCACTGCATGCTTGTGGGAGTGCTTGTGCGAGGGGGAGGCGTGGGGGAAAGTGTGGGCATGTCTCAAAAGCAAACCAGCTCCGACGCGGGTGTGCGCTTGCTGGTGCGGCACGGAGCACCCCCTGACTGCTGCGCCTGAGTGCATTGCCCTCCTGGCGGCAGCGCCAAGTGTGTCTGCGTGTGTGCCTGTGTTTGCGCCTGTGGAGTACCGTCACGCGCGCCCGGCGCTGCCCGTGGTTGCAGGGTGTGCTGGGCTTTGGGGCGCCAGGTGTGGAGGAGCGCCCTGTGGATGTGGGCCCCTGGACTGACAGCCACGAGGTGAGGGGGCAGGGTGGGGGATGGCCCCCGGGGTGACAGCCATGAGGTGAGGGGGCAGGGTGGGGAATGGCAACTGGGGCGGCGGCATCTATACGCGCCAAGTGTGCACCTCTTGCGAGAGGCTGGGGATGGGGGAGCAGCCTCTATTCCCTGCGTGAAGAGTGTGGCACCTCGGGCAGCCATGAGGTGAGGGGCTAGAGTTTTTTGACGGGCGGCATCTCTGGGAGCCTGAGGCGTATGCGTAAGGAATTGGGCCTCGGGGCAAGGGACCCAGCACCCATCCAGCATGGCACACCCAAGAGCATGGCCACCTGAGCTCAGCGCGCCTGTGCTGGAGGGTAGCAAGGGGAGGGGCAAGGCAGAGTGTGGCCGCTGGCCTGCGTGTGGATCCCGGCCCATGGACTGGCAGCAAAAGCGTGGGGCGCAGGCGCGGGCTGGGTCGGTGGCCTCCAGGCGCCTAATGCCCCTTGGTGCCCGGGCAATGTCGGGCACCACACCGGGCGCACACGCGCTGTGGGCCTCAGGTACACATGCCCCTGCGGGTGCCTCCTCGACGCTCCCCAGCCACAGTGCCTCTGCAGCATTGCCCGCCCGCATGTTTGTGGGTGCCTCTTCAGCACTTCCCAGCAGTGCGACTCCACAGCAGCGCCCAGCTGTAACCCTCCTCCTCCTCCTCAGCACTGCCTAGCCCTGTGCCTCCTCAGCACTGTCCAGCTGCACGCCTGCATGCCTTTGCAGTGCCCAGCTGTGTGCCCCCTCAGCACTGCCCGGCCGCATGCCCCTCCTCAGCACTACCCAGCTGAACACCTGCTGGCAAGTGCTGCCCGCACATTCTGTGGCGTGGCGCAACACACAAGCACTGAGCTGGCCTCCAATTCCTGCTGGGCTACTGTCCGCTTCTGCAGGAGTGGGACAACCTCCTCACGATTGATGCGCGGGAGGTGGGCAACGTGGCGCGCTTTGTGAACCATGCATGCGGGAACGCCGCAAACCTCCTGACGCAGGTAGGGTGCGTGCATGTGCATGTGCCCACCTAAGTATGCGTGTGCGCACGTATGTCTGCGTGTGAGCATTTATGTCTGCATGTGCGCCCATATGTCTGTGTGTGAGCAGGTGTGTCTGTATGTGCGCACGTATGTCCGTGTCAGCATTAATGCCTGCATGTGCCCATGTATGTCTGCGTGAGAGCATGTATGTCTGCATGTGTGCACATATGTCTGCATTTCAGCATGTGTGTTGCGTGCACACCCTTTTAAGAGTGTGTCGAGGAGCCTGGGTTACGAAAATACTCCAACGTTTGTGTCATACAAGTCTGCACAGGGATAATGTATGCCATGCCTCCATAGCAAGGCCCTGCGCTCGACAAAGCAGAGGCTGATTGCTGTGTACCACATCATGATCACCTCTGTCTCACATCAAGATCACCTCCGTATCGTCTTGAAGTATTTGACAAATGGCTGCTGTTCCAGGAAAAACTTTGAAGACCTTGTCTGCGGTAAAATGCGCTGCATGACTGTACAGCTGCATTGTACCTGCTAGCAACACGACCTTGTGTCACTCCATAAGATTTTCACATGCGTACACACAAACATACATCCACATCCGCGCAAATGAGCACCAATAACCAACACACCATCCCTCACACTATTCAAACTTGCTGTGAATGCCATCAGCCCTCCCCGTGACCTTGCTTACAGGAGCGAGTAAGACCCATACAAGTACCTAAAGCCCACTTAAGTGCTTACTTGTGCAAGGCCTGTGCTTGCTGTTGCTGCCGCTCTGTATGCACACAGACTGTCTTTGCTCGGGACTGCAAAAACCAAGCCCTGCACTACATTGCGCTCTTTGCGCAGAAGCACATTCCGAAAGGAACAGAGTGAGTGCTGAGGGCCTCTCAATTGCTTTCATCTGAACAATTATCTCTTTGCCTTCAAACTCGTGCGAAACACCAACACAACTGTCTCGGAGAATTGCTTGCTATACGTGTGTTGTCATCTTAGATGAGGCTCCCACCTATAAAATTTGAGCTCGATGAACCTAGTACCCTGGCCTTGATTTGATTTCCTTGCAGGCTCACGTACGACTATGGCAAAGACTACCGCTGGTGCGTGGCATGTGTATGTGTGTTTGGCGTGTGAAAGGGCACAAATGCGTAATGTCCTGCTGGGTGTGTCTGTGGAGCATCTACTTTCTGCTGGATTGTGTTACACCCACGGCAGCTATCCAGCCAAAGAAAGTGATCATGCTAATGTAGGCTTTTGTCACAACTGCTGCAGAGGAGCCACACACGAGCACAATGCACTCATACGGCATCAAACATGCACAGACCTCGTTTTCAAATCAGCCGCGCCACGTGCACCGCGCTGTGCATGCCATTTTGAAGGGCCGCGGGGTGCCTTGAGAGGCAGTGGATGTATGGGCCTATTTGGTCTGTTTGCCGCTGCCTTGCATTAAAAATTGCTAGGCCTCATGGGGTCTTGCGTGAGGCACCGAAGCGCTAATTGCCTCTGTTTATGACACTCATGTGCTCAATGGCATGGCCAGCAAGGATGGGAGCAAGGATGTAACTCTGACATGTGGATGCTTATGCAGGCCCCCAGGACAGGAGTGCAAGTGTGGTGATCCCGAGTGCCGAGGCCAGAACGTGGGGATTGCATCACCCTCTCGATTCTCCACCCACTAGTCTTGAATATTGGCAGTCTGCGCCTTGTGCAAGACCTTGAAAAGAAGCAAGGTGTTTTTTGAGCTCCTGCGATGGGTCTTGTGTACTTCTTGTTTTAGGTAGGCAATTGTGTTGCAGGATGATTATGTACAGGGCCTCTGCCTTTTATTGGTAACATGGATTGCGTGGTATGGCTTCAAAGCGTTTCCGTCTTGTGTTAGTCCATGAAAATGTTCAAGTAAGAGTCCAAGGGCAGAATGAGTCATGCCTCCCTTCACTTCCATGCAATAGGATGGCATACTGTCACAATTATGAGAGCATTTGACCTACTCCCAGGGCTCAGAGGATATCTTTTTGTTTAACACGACCAAGAATTCGATCAGCTTGTGTTTGTCCCTTTTGCCTTGTGTTTGGTCGCTAGTTTGGTTGCAACTTACCGATTGGCCTCTGGAAGATTGCTTTCTGCTGCTTGGCAGGCCTTTTTACTTGCTTGCTGAGGCCTGGATTCAATGACACCTAGTCCTAGTTGATACTGTACTAGTAATTCGCCATTTCACTTACAATTTACTTGCTCACTTTACTTGCTCATTTTTTAAGGGGCCTCTCCTGACACAAGGAGGCCAATTTGCACAAATGAAATATATGACTCACTTTGCTTAATAAAGCGGAATCTGTTCCAAGCTTGGAAAAATAGTACCAACGCAGAACTATTTGTGTCTGCTGAACTTCAGCCTTTGAAAGGCACACAGATCGTATGCGGAACTTTATTTCTACCTTAAAATCAATGTCGAATCAAACGTTTACACCCTCTAACTATTCTTGGGCAAGGGAGGCACGCCATCAGAGCCAGGCTACAGTGCACAAAACAGAGAGGAAAGGAGAAATTGCTTGAGGCTTAGTGGTCACGGTGGCCATACATATTTAGCAATTAAAACATGTATGGGCCACACATATTTCATGTCAGCCTGACCTGAGGCAGAAAAGCACTTGAGGACAGAGGAGGAGATGGAGAGGCGAAAGAAGAGAAAACTACGCAGGCTGTGAAACCACACCCTACATCAATAAAGGAAAAGGAAACACATTGGCTACACATTGGCTACACATTGGCCCAAAGGGGCTCCACCAAATGGAGGGGAGTAAATGTAATAATTTCATTGCCTCTTTAGTCCATCTAGTAGCTGTCACAGCAAATACGGTAACTGCATTTCCCTCCCATCCATTGGTGAGTAATGGAGTATCAGTACCTCCAAGGGAGGAGCCTGGGCCCCAGGGACGACAACAGTTGCACTGCGTGCTATTCCTTTGTGAGGAACTGTGTAACATTGCAAGAAATACATGTAGCCAGCCATGAATGCTCTAGCTTGAGAGACACCCATGACTTCTTACTAAGAAGCCTTAGTAAGGCACAATGTGTGACATAAAAAGAACACACCTGTTGGAAGTCCTCTCCGATCTCCTCCGGCTTGATCTTCACACCACCCTTTGCTGGTGATTTGGGCTTTGGTGCCGGGTCAACAACATACACAGGGTCGCTCACGGAGATGCCATAGCCAGCCTCTTTGAGGCTTGAGCCTGCACAATGGTGTGTTGCGTGTAGATTACGCCAATACATTCCATGGGTAGGACGTAGGACTGGTAGGACTGTTTGTCTACCTGATCTGCAGGCCACATGCTGCAGAAAAGTAGGTTGCGTCAGCAAGCGCAAAAGTGCTCTCTGTACGAGGGTTAAAAAATGCTCTTTTATGAGACTGGCATGCTTTCACTGCATGCCGCATGCTCTGCACAGGAAAGCACAACAATTTAAGACGATCAAGCTAAGACAGTGCCGCAAGCCAGAAGCAAAAAGTTTCTTTCAGGGTCAATCCCGGTAAATCTGCCTACAGAGCGCAAAGCTCCAAGCCTCCAGAAACGAAAACATGGGAAGCTGCAGCTGCGGCTTGACTCACAGCATGTGTCCCACCCTCCCCTCTCATCCTTGTCTAAGATCCATGAAGTACAACACCCTATGGAAAGCACAAGGCCACTCAATCTCGTTAGAGATGCATGCTGCTTGACCTGACCTGGTGAAGCGTATGTGTACGAAGGCAGTGGTTGCTTGTGTTTACTGTGATTCTTGTCACTGTGCTTCTCCTTGTCACTGGCTTCCTTATCCTCCTTGGCCTTCTGGGCATCCTTTGCCGTGTGAGTGGAAAACGTGCAGTGGAATGCTGAGGCACGAGGGCCGGCGGGATGCCGCGGCACGAAGGCTGGAGGGAAGGGGCCCGAACGAAAAGGTCGGAACAAACGAGCGCACGAAGCGTAATGCATGCGCTCATAAAAATATGAACTTTCTCATCCCTTGGATGCATCGGTGGAATGAACTGCTCTTACCTGGCAGCAGGTCCGCGAGGGATGCGCACAGAGCGCGCGCGAGCTGCATTGTGGTAAGAAATTGATAGATTATGTGACAAAAAATATTTGTGATTATCGCGGTCTGTTACAGTTAGCAACTGCTATTAATCAATTCGTAATTGATCATAAAGATCATAAAAAGATCATTAAGATGCCTGATATCAGATATAAATCAGTTTATGATTAGGCATAGGAATTTCCCTGTGGCTGGGACTCCCTGCCTTTCACTGCTGTAATGCTGTGATGCAGCAGCCAAAGGGCTCGCAAAAAACCAATTTGCCACCAGGAACACGCAAAAAGCAGTGTGCAGCGGTGCCATGAAAGGCGTATATGTCTGGAGAGGCGCTCACAGCACTCACAGAAATCTCAGAACCATGGGTATGGTACCTTAGCTGACTACCATCATCATTGGGAGTTGTTATGAAAAGTGGCAGGGCTACCGTGGAAGGCTGTACTGGCCGCTAGTCTGCAAAGAGGAGTGAAGTTGGTAGGAGTGACTTTTCCCATGCTGTTGAGTTCCCATGGCAATGTTTCCTCTACACTGGGGCTCTCTAAACGTGAAGCTCAAAACAACTCTAAACTTGAAGCTTTATCCTGTTCTCCGCGCAATGTAGGAAATTTGGCGTCATAAGTCTAATGCTAGCGCTGAGCAACATTGCACTTCCAAAGAGTCTGGCTTTGAGGTGCAGCAAGTGAAGCCTCTGAACTCAAAGTTTGAAACAAGCCTTGTCTCACGTTTGGTGAGAAGTGAAGGCTCAGATGTTTGTCAACACTTCAATGCATGGAGAGCGCAACTTATTCTTACTGAGAGCACAGCGCTCAATGCTCCAATTGCAGCAAAATTCCAAGCAGGATCCTCAAATCTGATGACATGCCCGTCCTGAATCATCTTCAACACAGGGAGCCACTATGGAATGCTGTTGTGGTGCTGGAATTGCTGGAAAGGAGAAGAGGAGGCACAATAAAGCCAAGCTTTTAACACCATGACTTACATCTCATCAGATCAAGAACTGTTCCAGGAGAGAGCACCTGGGTCCCGAGACGGGTATTCTTATTACAGGCTCCTGAGCAGCAAGGCCTCCCACAAAAATCCTGTTCTCAGCAGCTTTTAAAATATGCTTCTTTAAGCCGGACACATGCTTTATTTGCCAGGGCGTGTGCCCCAGATCCCAAAAGCACTGACCCACTTTGGATCACCCAGACCAGCTCACCATGTATTCTTTTGGATGTACGGTCTTTGGATAGTGGATCACTGCGCAAGAAATGCAGTGAAGCAGCCGTGCGTTCGTTAGGATACCCATCCACCATTTCCAACTTTTTTAAACAGGTTCCAATAGTTTGTAGATAGACCCTTCCAACTGGGACCCTTGCAACTCAAGTTGTTCCTTTAAAAATAGTTGGCAAAGTGGTGGTGTTAAGGTGGTGGGAATGCAATCAGATCAGCCATGTTGGCTCATGGTAATTGTAATTTAGTCAATCACAATTTGTAAAGAAATGATGACCAAACAAGAAGTCCAGGCCACAGTATTGTCCCACTCCTCGTTCCGGATTACATGACGATAGTATGATTTGCATAAGGACAAGAGTCCATCGTAATTGCTCAGGTAGCCCCTCTGGCTTTAGTGCCATGAAACTTAATAGATCAGTTTTTGCAGAGTCAGCCTTTGACCCTTGTGACTCTCTTGCAATATTCAAATTTATAAGAACACCATCACCCGAAATCATGCATTTTTGTCCTTTACCAAATGAGTGTATGAAATATGGTTTTGAGTCATTGCTAAGTAGGCTTGTGGTCCCAAACTCATCAACTTTGACCAGTAGATTTTTAGTAAGCTTATAAGCTTTAAAATCAGTCCCTTTTGTTGTTGGAAATCTAGGAGAGATTAGCGAGTTGAAGGGCAAGCAAGCCACTGGTACAGGGGAGGGGCCCACTTCGAATGGCAGCTAAGACAGTACCTCTTGAACATCACAACCTGGGAACATGTATAACCCTTCATGGCCTCAAACACGCCCCACGGGACACTTCTGCCTGTTTGCCATCGCACAAACATTATGAAGCTTATTGTATGAGCTGATAAGCATCATCTTGTCTCATAACATATGTTCCTGGATTTGATCCAGTATCATGGACCTCGTGATTATGCTTTGAATGACACAATTGTTTTTGGAACTCGTGGTAATGATCTGAGTGAATAGCATCTTAGACATAAAAAATGCATCCTGGGTGATATAGTATCTGGGACCTAAGGGAGATGTGCCCTGGCTGCACCATCCCACAAACCCATCAGACTTACAACCCAGCTGAGATATGTCATGCCAGATAAGTGCAGTGCTAGATTTATGCTGCATTGTGGCCCGGAGGTTGGTTGAGTCACTTGGTTGAGTATTTGATCCTGTTGTCAGTTCAGATATAGCTGTATTTGAGCATGTCAAAGACGAACTCGCAGTAATACCTTGTTTGCTCCTAGCGAACCTGTAAGATGTAAGCCAGGGAGTAGACCCCTCTAGCCCTTGGGGAACAACAGGCGTGGCAGCGCCCAGTCTAGTCCATCCACCCAGTCCAGTGTGAGTAAGTCCGACAGCAGTTGCATGCGGCGCTGACCTTGCCGATCCGCAGGCTGTTCGAACAGAGAGAGAAAGTGTTGGGGAGGGCAACCTGTTGTCTGCATGGTGAACACTGTCGCTGTCCGCAAGCAGTCCACACACCATCTTAGTAATGGTCATGCCACAAGTCTGTTTGGTGTGCAGCAGTCTCTCGGCATGACAGGTAAACCCTATTTGCCTATGCATGCAATGCGCAACCACTCATGCTCTGCGGTTGCATTGGCACCCTTTTGGCATTTCATCTGCCCATTCACTTCGCAGCAAAATCAAACGTCTGTGCAGCCTTTCTTGCTCATCAGCTTTCCTTTGATCACGACGTCAGCTGCAGAGAGGAACAGTGCAAGCTGCTGCGTCTGCAGCTATTTTTCCAGGCTTGCCTGTATGTTCGTGTGTGCCTAAGCTTTATAAAGCTTCTGTAAGCCAGCATGTAGGTTTATGTCTGCGGTTGCAGCACCAACTGGATTGGGAGCTCCCACTCGAGGGTGTAAAGGTTAAAGCTGTACTTGCAGGGCCCTTTAAATGCCCGGAAATTTCCGAGGTGTTACCTTGAGACAGAATCGTTGATTATCTGCACTTTATTCTTCTTCATTGGTGGCCTGCATCGTGTCCACGTGGGCACATACTCAGGCGATCTGTGCTTGTCCGCCCGGCAACGATATTGGCCACCAGGAGACAACTCTGCGTCGTTATTTTATGCTAGAAATTTAGTTGCATATAAATCCTGCTCGAACCAAATTCTAGAAACGTGCGTGCTTGAGCGCCCTTTCCAAAAGGTTACCTCCTTCCAACAGCTTCCACAATTCGGTTGACTGAGCCTTATAAAATCAAAGGTGGCACAAATTTAAAAGCACGTTTATCAAGCAGTCCATCTGACTTAAGGCCCCTCAGCGTACCGAGCCTCTCCTACCGCAACCAGACGACAATGCCCAGTGAGTGTCGATAAGCGATGTCAGGTGTCGATATAAGGTGATGCTGCATTGTATTCGTGCCAATCATCTATGTAAATTGCATCACATATATCCACCAGAATTATCTCTGGATGGAGCTTTTGAAAGCTAATGACAATCTCTCTCCTGCTGCTTTTCAATGGCCGACCTGCAGTCAAGGAAGACCGGGGTGCCGTTAAGGGCAAGGTACGTCTTTTCCAGCCTGCCCTTTGTGTCAAAGAATCAGTAATCAGGTAGCAGATCCTGCTTAATATTTGCTTAAATGCTGGAGCTGCTTGAGCCGATGGCATGCCCAACGGACATGCTTGGCTTTGCAAGCTTGGACCCCCTTGCCTGTGAAATCGAGCACTTCCAGTCCACTTACAACATTGGCAGCCTCAAATTCTTGTTCACCTTTTTCTCCATCGCGCTTCAGGCCTCACAGACAAAGGCGGATCAGCCGCATTCTGGTCCTACTGCGCATGCGCATGCTGCACCAGGGCAAGTCAAGAAGGCAGAGGTGGGTTGGCATTGGCCTACTTTGTGCAAACCAAACAATAACCAGCGTGCGCAAAATGTTTGCAAAAAAATGGCTCGGGCCAGCTTGAGGGTTGAGGTGGGTTGAGGTGTGCAAGCATTTGAATCGGAATGATGGATATTCCACTTGAGCAAAAGACTCTTGAATTGTCTGATTTCAAATCAAGTTGATAGTGCGTGCACATCATGGAGTGTACTCCAACTGCTTGACAGCCGCTACTTTGTTCAAGTCATCACAGGTTCCTTCGCTGCTGAATTGCGTGCAGGGCACGAAAGGAGGCAACAAAAAGTAGGTCTTTGATGTTTCAGCTTTATCGATGGGGAACCGTTGACCTGGGGCATGCACCAACCAAGGTACATCCGTGCAGTTTCTACAGACCTTTGCTGCACTGCAAGTTAGCAATGTCGAGATAGGGGTTTCAACCACAATGTATAATTTCAAAACAGTGACATGTACTGTATTGGCGACTTGGTAAGCTTCAGTGCTTTGAATGTATCATACTTAATCCTTCCATTTTTTGTCTCATTGTACTTTTGAAATGTACTTTGGACATTGCTTTGTGTTTGTGTACATTTTTTTTTATTTCCCACTGCTGTTCGCAATCTTGACGCCAATACTTCAGCCAGACAATCTTGTGCCAAAAAGAAAGAAATAAGAAAAATTTCCTTGGCAGTACAGCACTCCCTAAATCAATTTAGAGGACACTTTGAGCCGGGGCACCGTGAGTCTCCTCTGCCTATCAGAGAAAGAAGAGAAGCATGTCTTGAAATGTCCACCTCAGGCTTCAACAAGGGAGGGGCAAAAAAACAAACAAACCCTCCCACATGCGTCCAAAGCAAGCTGAGGGCAAGTTCCCACTGTCAGAAAAAGCAGATCTAGTTACCAGAATAGCCTATCCTACTAGGCAGTGCGAAGTGTGCAATGCACTGCCTGAGAAGTACACCTTATCTAACAAGGCCAACAACATAGCTAATGAGGCCAACAAGCTAGCACACCAGCTAGCAAGAGAGCAGAAAAGTAGCTGACTTTGCAGCCAATCCCAGCACACAGGCTACCGTTCTGGTGTCAACATCACCTAAGGACACAGCAAGCAGAGCTTACTGATAAGCCATGGATGGTTGTTAAAAGCAGACATCAAAGTGTGAGAAGCACCAGCACCCACACCAGGAGTCTGTACCTTTGCGCCCTGACTTATATGTATCCAAGCATTGGCTTCGATATGCTTTCTGACTGTCAGAATGCTTCAATTCAACTTACAGCGATTGAAAGACATAATTGCTTCAAGGCTTGTCATCAAAGCCTAATGCAAAGGTGAACTTTGATCTTGTTCTAGATGAGATGCTATCTATATAACCTTGTGAAGATTGAGAACAGAAGAGACTACGCCAACAGTGTCATACCAGATTAGTGCAATGTAATATTCATGCTGCATTGTGACCTGGATGTTGGTTGAGTCAGTTGGGATGCAGCAGTCTCTCAGCGTGACTACAGGAATACCCCCTGTCGGCGTGAATTAAGGAGGAGTTTAAGGCAGCTTATAAGATCAGGTGCTGTGTACAGCTTGAAATCAGGGCAACCATCTAACACTAAGCTTGAAAACTGCCCGTCGCAGAGACAACACCCTCAGGATGCATCTTAATGCGTACCCTGCTCCTTTCCCAGGCTGGGAACTCCTTTCCCAGGCTGGGATCATGCCAAAACCATACCCATATTGGGCTTTCAGTTGGCCCCCTCTGGGAAAATATCAAATATCAAATATAAAAGGGTAAGAGTTAGTTGGCGAAGCACTTGAGCAATTGACGATAAAGCTAATGCATAGCACCGTGCTTTGGGACGTGGCGTCCCCATGTCTTTATGCATTACAGAGGTAGAACCTGTAGACGAATTAGCAGTAATGCCTCGTTGAGTCTGAAATCAACCATTCAATAATTTTCCTCAAAGGCTTGAGATGGACTGCTCCATGGGGTTTATGATGTAATAATGTTGTGGTTATCACGATGCCTACTAGTACAGGCTGTTCTGCATGCAGCAGACTCAGCCTGACGCCATTACTCCAATCAGGATAGCATGTAAGCCTTCCTGTGATAGCTGAGCCAGTTTGTGGCATTGCTGTGCAAAAGTGTGTTTTTGCCTACGATCACTGGTTGCTTGCTTATGCAGATTCTTGCTCTGGTCGTGTGTCATCATGATAATTGACTTCAACCAGGTGAAGTGTCTGTCTGGAGCTTTGAGCGCACTTTAAGGCAGGTTTGACTGTGCGTGCCATGACGCTGGGCACACTATCGGTTCCAACGGTTAGAAAGCTGTAATTGCTATTACACTGTAATTCCTGGTTAGCATTGCCAAACTCCGCTTATTGAGCTTAAGTTTAGGGGAAAAGCTCAGGAATATCGATATCGGGGATCACAAGTGCAGGTCGTCCCCACCACTGGACCCCCCCCAAACATGGCCAATTAGCTTTCCTGCCCCCTTCTCGCCCCATTCCAGACCCAACCATGCACAAAGTGTACGTATGTAGCAAACAGTGTGGCTGTATGAGGAAATGCGAGGTGGGGGCGCAGCGTGTGCGCCTTGGGCCATTCTGACACCAATTTGCACCTTTTGGCAGGCAAATGGTGCATCCCCAAACTTGCTCCAATCCTGCCACTTTCCAGAACTTAAGCTGCTCTTGCATGATGATTTGATGCTGCGAAGTAGGATTGGGAGGAGGCGGTCGGGAAGGTGTGTTCCGTGGGCGATCCTGTCGCGACCAGATGTGGGTGCTGACACAGGAGGTGCAAAATCTCCGCAACCCCTGCATGCTTTCAAGCAGGACCAAGCCTGAGGGTTGCGGGCAATCAGATATAATCAGAAAATTCTAAAATGGGGCCATTTGAGGGTGTGGTTGGAAAGCGGCGTGCCAAAATGTTGCATTACAACTGCCTCTTTTGAGTGCACAGCTCAACGGGACAGCTTCCCACGCCCAAATCCACACAGGATGTGCGGGCCAATTTTACACGTCTGCAGTCATCTCAAGCTCGGAGTTTGGGGCTGGCAGTGGGAAACAGCGCGCACTCTTCCAACATCACATACCATTTTTCCGAAATTGCCTTCCACTCACCGCACCAATTTCGATCCCAAGACCATCATCAGAACCAGAAAAATATAAGCTATCCAATAGTGTGCTCAGGTCAGGAAACGGTGCGGTGGATGCAAAGGTATGCCTTGAGAGCCCTATTTGGCCACGTTTGCCTTAGAAAGGGGTGACCCAGTGGTGGGGACGACCTCCTATGAGCTGCATCTTTGCCATCGTGCTGCTTTGGGGGTGGCTTAAAGTCTAGGTGCCCATTAAATTGCTGTGTTGGAGACGCCTGGCGGGTTTCAGGGTCATCTTGATGACTGATTGGTAGGTGATCACTTCTACAGGCATTTGGCCTTACTTGGCACTAGAACCTTGCTTTCAAACACCATCATGCTCCATTCACCGTCCGTTCTCCCCAGCCCATAAATGCACTTGCATATCAAAGTTTTGTCAAGTTGAGATGACAAACTGGAGGAGGTAGTGCAACACCTGCATGGCGGGCTTAAATTGAAATGAAATGGCAAAAACTGGGGGTACCTTGCCCAACACCTGACCTCATTACTCCATTATTTGGGAAATGATGCTTGTCCTGGGCACGGGCTCTAGCAGCATAACTCGTCGCAAGCTCGGCAATGTAGCCTAATACACAGGTGGCCGCCAACTGATGAGTTCATTGGGATGTTTGGAAAAGTGCTGCAACTGGTAAAACAAGCTTAGCATTTGGAATGCGGCTTGACTACCACCGGGCATTCTTCAATTCTGGCCAGAGCTCTTCTGATCGGTGACCCCCAATTCCCGCAATTGCTACCTTGTATTGCTGGACATGAATCCCTCCCTTATGCTGCTCTTCATCTAAAAAGTCAGTTTTTTTGCGCCTTATTGCAGGTGGAAGTGAAAGATGGCGCTGTTTTATTTGTTGCACAGAAGAGCATAATGGGAACCCTGCAATAAAGGAGGGGCAGAGGATGTAGGGGAGTAGGAGAGTGCACAATGGACACACAGGAGGTGGCAAAATGGACTGCTACAACTCCATGATTGTTTTGTTTGGTGCAACTATATGTAAATAATAATTTGGTCATTGGCAGCTTCCCACGCAATGCAACTTTCCATGTTGGTGTTGTGCACGTCATGCTGTTAGGAAAAGAAAAGGAAAACTACGCAGGCAGCAAAGGTAAGGTAAGGTTTCAAGGCTGACAGGCAGCAAAAATCTCCCTGCATTCATTAAGGAAGGGGAGACACATTGGCTATGCAAATAAGGTGAGTGTTGCGAAGCTGGGCTTAGGTTAGGTTGCAAAGGGTTGCAAGAAAAGGCCTTCACTAAAGGCTTCAGCCAATAAGTGTGACTGCTAGCCTGCTCAAAGAAAACTATCAGTGCATGAAGGAGGAAATAAAGCTTATTGTTTCTCTGGCCTAGTTATTGAAGCCTGCGGGAGGAAACAGGGATGAAAGGCCTTCGGAGAGAGACCACGTGCGGATGGGTGCAGTGAAAAAGGACGTGTTGCTCATCTTGTAAATCATTAGCATTGCACAAGTCACAAGTAGGGGAGGTATTGGTAGTCATGTCACGATTTCAGTTCGTAGGGTGTGGGCACAAAGTCTGAAGCGTGCCACGCTGCAAATGACATCACAAAGAAGATCAAGGAGCATGTTTCTAGGTTAGATCGCCCTAAGCAGCAGCTCCAAGCTGCCCATGCTCAGCATGTCACCTTAGACGCAGCATTGCAGGAGACAATGTTCTTCAAGTGAAATTCATGTCATTCTCTCAGGTGTAAGGGGTGTCATTTACATTCCTCACACTTTGGTTCCTCTGAATAGTCTCGGCCTTGATTCACAAAGAGTCAAGAAACTTCGTCGGAGTATTCTTTTTCGTTACCAGCCGATATTACCAGGATTACCGATCGGATTACCAGCTGGTAATCCGGCCAGAAAGCGTGTCGGATTACCGGCTGG
>LFIK01002614.1_pt1 | contig 14550 bp, 15 predicted proteins | sample 643401 | NCBI WGS metagenome assembly LFIK01 (sample SAMN03777447, study PRJNA286221) | soda lake metagenome | biome: soda lake; feature: Kulunda steppe; material: water; isolation source: sample T5-Br brine of Lake Tanatar-5 | place: Russia: Kulunda steppe | collected 2010-07 | reverse complement strand
TGGCGAGTTGCTGCACCATCAGAGCCGACGACCGGCCAATCTACGCTGGTGACGCCTGTTCAAACACGTTCACCGACTGCATCTGGAAAAACTTTCGATGATTGTATCGAAAAATGGCGCACATTACGCAAAGCGGCAGGAAAACGGGAAAACCCGCGATACGTCGAGGAAATGCGCAAGACTGCACAAATTTTCTCACGAAAATACAAGATCGACGATATTGCAGACGTCACGCGGCGTGATTTAATAGATTTCCGTGATACTATGAACGACGGTAAATTAGCGGTCGCAACAGTTAACAAGAAGGTTGGATTCATTACAACACTTGTGAACACTGCAAACCATGTTGGTTGGATAGAACATCGATTTGCAGACAATATCTACCTTGCAGTCCCAGATAACCAAGGTGAACGCGATCCATATCCCGATGACGTTATTCAGCGTATTTTTGAGAATCGCATTTTTACTCACGGCTATAGGCACAAACGTGTAAAATCTTGCGCTGAAGTTCAGTTTTGGCTCCCACTTTTAGCTTGTTTGCACGGCATGAGCTCGTCGGAAATTCTCCAACTCGGTCCCGACACAGTAGGGCCAAATCCAGACCACTCAGATATCCTATGTTTCAATATCACGAATGCAAATTCACGCCGCATCAAAGAGAATGCCCGCAAACGGTTCGTTCCGATACGTCATGAACTGATCGAATTTGGTTTTCTCGACCTTGTTGAGAAAGCCCGCGAAGAGAGAAGAGGCTTTTTATTCAGCGTGATCAAAAAGGTTGAGGATGTGGCCCCTGCGTCAAATTATTTTTCATCGTTCTGGTCTGATATCAGCCGAAAAGAACTTGAAATCCATGACAAGCGCCTAGCCCTTTATTCATTTCGACACACTTTCAAGAAAAAACTGAAGGCCATAGGATGCACTAAGGAAATGCGCGACCTATTAATGGGACATGCAGAAACTGTCACCGGGAGCCGATATGGCGAAAAACGCGATGCAGAACCCGTTCCGATCGAAGAACTAAGCTATTTTGTGAACCGGATCGAATGGCCGTTTCTCAAAAATATTCGAATTTGAATACCTGCTCCTGTATGACGGCTATGCGCCCCATTTAGGCCGTTGAGAGTGCCCTCTCCATGGTCCTGATAGCTGCCATCGCGAAGACTGAGCAGGAGGGTTTCGAGGACATCACGCAGCAGTATCGCTCGCGTAGCAACAGCCGAATAAGGCCTGCCTTTTATCCCCCTAATGCATGAATAATTTTGTAGCAATTGATGTACTGGCTTGATTAAAAATCTGTAATCATTCTGTATTGTTCATCAAAATCATTTATATCGAAAAAATATGTTGCAACACAAAAACATTTTTAGTTTAATATTATAACCTTTGAGATAAAATTAAAATTTTTCTATTCGGATTTTGGGGGCTTGAGAGTTCGAGTTAGTAATATTGAAAATTCATCTACAATTTCAATTACTGTATTGGGGCCGTGTTCGCGATACCATAGTGGAATCCAGTTAACGGCACCGAGAATGAATAGTGTGGCAAGCTTGGCGTCGCAAGCCGCGATACTACCATCGGCTATCCCATGCTCGATGAGATTCTGGGTCGCCCGACTGATCTTTGAACGGCGCGCGACGACGGCGTCGCGCTGCGTTTCAGTGAGGGAATCGACATCCGTCAGCACCGCGCAGGTGCCGAATTCGCCGAAAATTCCCTGCATGTAGCGCCTGAGATAAACAATGACCCTTTCGCACCCGCTACCCTCGTGGCTGTCGGCCAGTGCGAGGCCTGCCTCCCCGTGATCCATGGAGCGATGGTGGCATTCGTAGAGGATGTCCTGCTTCGTGGAGAAATACTGATAGACGGTCGGTTTCGTTACGCCGAGTGCTCGAGCGACATCATCCATCGAGGTGTTGGCGAAACCGCGGCGATTGAATGCGGCTGCTGCGACCCCGATCACTGCCTCACGTTTCTTTTTGCGTTGCGTGTCTCGGTCGAAAATCAACGATGGGTCCGCCGAGCGGAAATGGCCCGATTTCGAACGCGTCATGTCATTCGTTCCCATGATCCCGCAATTCCTGTCTTTTTGGCGCGTGCTTGCGTGATGCCAAAATCATGCTACGCTGACGTCAGAGTATTTGTTCTTTACTCACGAGTAGGCAATAACCATGAATATGGCAAGCCTCATCGAGAATGTTGCCCGACGGATGCCTGAAGCGCCAGCCATTACGGATCGGGGCGAGACGACCAGTTATGCCGGATTGTCGGGCCGCACGACCAGTATCGCAGGGGCATTCGTTGCCGGGGGCTTGCGTCGGGGCGAGCGTGTCGTCCTGGCGATGGAGAATTGCGGAGCGTTTCTGGAATCGCTGTTCGCAATCTGGACGGCCGGGCTCTGTGCGGTTCCGGTAAATGCCAAGCTTCACCCACGTGAAGTCGAGCATATCGTGCGCGATAGCGGCGCACGCTGGATGATAACGACAGCTGGCCTTTACGACAATCTGAACCCGCTCGCCGAAAACGTCGAGACACTTGAGCGGATCGTCTGCGCAGGCACCGACGAATACGAGGCTTTGACACGGGCCGAGGCTCTCCATCCGGTAGCCCTCGCCCCGACCGATCGGGCCTGGATCTTCTACACGAGTGGTACGACCGGACGTCCGAAGGGCGCTATTCTGAGCCATCGGAATCTGCTGTTCATGTGCCATGCCTATTATGCCGATATCGATTCGGTCGACGAGCGCGACGTCAAGCTGCATACAGGCCCGCTTTCGCACGCTTCCGGCCTGTTTGCCCTGCCGCACATGCTGCGCGGATCGCATCAGGTTGTGCTTCCCGGTTTCGACGTCGGCGCCATCGTCGATGCCCTGGCTCGATACGACAGCGTCACGATGTTCGCCGCTCCGACCATGTTGACACGCTTGGTCCACGCACCTGCCGCAAGCAACCTGCGCACTGACGGGCTCAAGACTATCTATTACGGCGGCGGACCGATGTATGTCGCCGATCTTCAGCGTGCGCTCGAACTTTTCGGCCCGCGCCTTTACCAGATCTATGGTCAGGGCGAGTCGCCGATGACGATCACCGGACTTGACCAACGCATGCATCTAGCGGGTTCTGCCGATCAGGTTCTGCGCAGCTGCGGACTGCCCCGTACTGGTGTCGATGTAGGGGTCGTGGATGAAAAGGGGCACTTCCTGCCCGCAGGTGAAGCGGGCGAAGTCGTGACCCGCAGCGACTGCGTGATGGAGGGCTACTGGAACAACCCCGAAGCTTCCGTTGCCGCCCTGCGCAATGGATGGCTTCACACCGGGGACATCGGCAGCGTCGACTCGCGCGGTTTTCTGACTCTGCGAGACCGTTCGAAGGACATGATCATTTCAGGTGGCACCAATATCTATCCACGCGAGATCGAAGAGGTTCTGCTGTACCATCCGGATGTTGTCGAAGCGTCGGTTGTCGGCGAGGCGCATGCGGAATGGGGAGAGGAAGTCGTCGCCTTCGTGGTCGCGCGCGAAGGCGCCAGCGTGCAGCAGAAAGACCTCGACGAACTTTGCCTTTCGAACATTGCCCGGTTCAAGCGCCCCAAGCGCTACAGGTTTGTGGAGAATTTGCCGAAGAACGCCTATGGCAAGGTTCTGAAGACCGAATTGCGCGCCATGCTCGAAGCCAAAAAAGGGGTATGAGGCAGATGCGAAAGGTTTTCGTAACAGGCATCGGATCGACACCTTTCGGAAGACATCCCGATGCCGACATACAGGCACTGGCAATCAGGGCGGCCGACGCGGCCATCCGCGAGACCGGAATCGATCGCAAGCAAGTGGGGGCGCTTTATCTTGGAAACTTCGTTGCCGGGCCACTGGTCGGGCAGGAAGTGCTCGCCGGGCTGGTTGCAGATGGCCTCGGACTTGGACAGATTCCCTGCACCAAGGTCGAAGGTGCCTGCGCCTCCGGTGGTATAGCTTTCCGGCATGCCGCGCTCGCGATTGCGACCGGGCTCTGCGATGTTGCTCTGGCCGTCGGCGTCGAGAAGATGACCCGGGCCGACACGCCGACTGTAACCGCAGCTCTCAATTGCGCGATGGACAACCGGGCAGATGGTGTGTCCGGGCTGACGTTTCCGGGGCTTTTCGGCCTCGTCTGGAAACTGCACGCTGCCCGATACGGGACCACGCGATCAGATGTGTCGAGCGTCGTGCGCAAGAACAAGGCCAACGGGTTGCGCAACCCGCTTGCGCAGATGGCGGCCGACATCGACGACGATGCCATCCACAATTCTGCCCTGATCTGCGACCCGCTTCGCCTGTTCGACTGCTGCCCGGTCAGCGATGGTGCCGCCGCCGTGCTTCTCGTATCCGAGGAGTTAGCCCGTGAATGCGGGGTGCCGGCGATCGAGGTCGCAGCCTCTGTTCAGACCCGCGGCAGCGCCCGGATCGCCGGTCAACCGGATCTGTGTTCGTTCGATGCCACTGTCGCTGCCGCGAGAAAAGCTTTCGAAATCGCCGGTCACGGCCCTTCGGATGTCGATTTCATCGAACTGCACGACTGCTTTTCAATTGCCGAGATCGTGGACAGCGAGGACCTCGGAGTAGTCCCGCGGGGCGAAGGGGCCATCTGGGCCCGCGAAGGCCGTACCCGCATCGACGGAGACATGCCGATCAACCCGAGCGGCGGACTTCTCGCCAAGGGACATCCGGTCGGCGCGACAGGGATCGGACAGATCTACGAGAGCGTGCTGCAGTTGCGTGGAGATCATCCCAACCAGGTGCGGGGAGCCAGGATCGCCTTGACCCATAATCTGGGCGGAACCGGTGTAGCCTGCAGCGTCAATATTTTGAGGCGTGCCGATGCGTGACGGATACGACAAGGCGCAGGATGTCGCCGTTCTCGCATGCCGCAGCTGCGGCGCCCTTGATCCGGGACCGCGCGAGATATGTACCGCTTGCGGCAGCGACGATCTGGAGATCAGGCGAATCCGGGGACGAGGCTGCCTCGTCTCCTCGACCATCATCAGACGACCGGCGGCGGCGTTCAGAGATGAAGGGGCATTCGAGGTCGCCGTCATTGATCTCGATGCCGGCCCGCGGATTACGGCGCGCATCATGCCGGATGCCGATCTGAGTCCCGGGCAGCGTGTCGACGTAGTCGGCAGGCGTGGAAATATACTCTACTTCGCGGGAGAGCCGACATGAACGATGACATTCGCACGGAAACCTCCGGCGATGTGCGCCTGATCACGATCAACCGGGCGGAGAAGATGAACTCGCTCGACTTCGAAGCAAACGATGCGTTGGTCGAGGCGTTTCGCGAATTCGCTGCCGATGACAAAGCAAGAGTAGCCGTCGTTACAGGAGCCGGTGACAAGAGCTTCTGTGCAGGAGCGGATCTCAAGTCCTATACGATGTCATTTGCCAATCGCTCCCCTCCTGCCTTTCGGACGGAGGCGACCGACGGGCCCGGATTTGGTGGCATAACGCGCAATCTTGACATCGACAAACCGATCGTTGCCGCAATAAACGGTTTCGCTATTTCCGGCGGCTTCGAGCTTGCTCTGGCTTGCGATATACGTTTCTGCTCGCCAAATGCCGAATTCGCCCTGCAGGACGTTAAGTGGGGGTTTCATGCCTGCGACGGCGGGCTGGTCCGGCTTCCACAGATCGTCGGGCTCGGGCACGCCATGGAAATCGTGCTGTCGGGCGAACGTGTCGATGCGCAGACGGCTTGCCGCATCGGACTCGTCAACCGTGTTTACGATCAAGACAAGCTCCTCGAAAAGACGCTCGATTATGCCGCGATGCTGGCACGCCGGGCCCCGCTTGCGCAGCGTTTCGCAAAGGACGTCATGCGGCGCACCTACGGCATGCATCTTGCCGAAGCACTGCGCCTCGAATCGCGCTCCTTCTATGATCTCGGAAGAACGGAAGATCTTGCCGAGGGGACGTCGGCGTTTCGCGAAAAGCGCGAGGCGCAGTTCAAAGGACGCTGATGCGTTCGAAAATACAACGTAAAGCAGGAGGAACGGTCATGGCTACATTTGGCAAAAATTTCGCAGGACAGGAAAACGTGAGGGTCGGGGTCGTACAGAGGCTCAGCGGTGCCCCGGCTCTCGTCGATTTCGGAAAGTCGTAAATTCACGGTATCCGCCTAGCATACAAGGGTTTTGAGGCGAGCGGAGCACTCGGCAATCCTTTTGGACGAGCAGCTTTCCTACCTTGTAGTCGATGTAGCCGTGCACACTTACGATTTCAAAACATAAATGTAGTAAATTCATACCAATCTCATTTATTTGGCATCACGCATCAGTGACCAACAACTAATTATCGCGGCACATACCAACTTTTTTAAATGAAATAAATTAATAATCTTAAAAAGCTATTTCTATAAGTAACTAAAAACGTTAGTTCGTTCTTTACGAAAAGGTTTGTCACTTAAATTTTGTAAATATGGAAAAGATATTCTATTTCTACAAGACATAAAGTTGTATGCATGTATTTAATAGGTTAAGTCGATAGACGATTCAATTCTTGAATGGTCCATATCGCCAATTTAAACGAAAACTATATTGGCACATATTCACAATGAATGTGAAATGAAAACAATTGACTTTGGAATCGAGCAAGAGTAATCTTGTTAAGTGATTATTGTGCAATCAATACTCACACATAATGAATCAAAAAACAGGGAGGATCCAACATGGCAAGGGCCAAACAATCGCATGTGGCTGCTACCGCGCTTGCTGCAACTATTGCGATATCAGCAACACTCATCTCTGACCGCGTTTATGCGCAGGACTGGCCGAACGACAATATACGTATCATCAATCCATTCCCGCCTGGTGGCTCACTTGATATGGTGGTCCGCACCATGCAGGAGTCGATGCAGGAGCGCCTTGGGCAAAATCTTGTGATAGAGAACCGCGCAGGCGCTTCCGGAAGCATCGGTGCGGCAGCGGCTGCCGCCGCGGAGCCGGATGGTAACACTTGGCTCTTTGTTTTTGATACACAAGCAGTGAATCCATCATTGCTTCCAGATCTGCCGTTTGATTCCGTTGCGGATCTTGATCCTGTGATGCTGATCGGAACCGCACCGAATGTTGTCGCTACGCAGACCGCGAGCCATTTCGATAGTTTTGAGCAGGTTATTGAAGAGGCTGGCGAAAACCCGGGCTCAATCAGCTACGGCTCAATTGGAACTGGGAGTCTCGGTCACCTAACCCTTGTGCTTTTGGCTGAGGAGGCTGAGGTCGACTTAACGCACATCCCCTATCGAGGTGGCGGCCCAGTTGTAAATGATGCAGTTGCCGGCCATGTCGATCTGATGATTGGTTCGTTGACATTGGTTTCTCCGCAGGTCGATGGCGACAATCTTCGTCCCTTGCTGCAGACAGGTCGTGAGCGCCACCCAATGCTGCAGGAGGTCCCGACGGCAGTTGAGTTGGGTTATGATATCGACTCTACGGCATGGTGGGGCGTTTTTGCCCCGGCGGGCACGCCGCCCGAAATCATCGCGCGTTTCGAAGAGGAGCTTCGCGCAACATTCGAAGAGCCAGAGAACCGCGAGCGTCTAACTGAAGTGTTGAGAATGGAGTTAGTTCTTTCCGGTCCGGATGAGTTCCGCGAATTCTTCGCGGAACAGATGGACGTTTGGGGCGCGGTAGTGCGTGATAACAACATCGAGGGTGATTCGTGATGGATCATTAACTCTAATGCTCATTGATAACCAATCGGCCGCAAATGAATGCGGCCGATTGGTCCGCATTGTCGTCGCGTGCGTTATTCCATAGGGATTGCAATGCAATCAGATCACGTCAAAGGTACAACGGTTGTGCATTTCGGGTTCATCTAGAGCAGCGAAATTCAAAAGAACAGAACGATGAATAACCAGTGTTAAAGAGGAACGTTGTGATTAGCTTGCAACTGAGAACCTGTCTGGTTATAATCAATGCGTCCGATGGTGTTGTCGCTCAGAGAAAAACAGCGCTCCGTGCTAGTTAACACATTGCAAAATGGTAATTAAATAAGACGAAAAGTATTGCGTTTTGTACCTGCCGGGCAGAACGCAAAGGCGAACGCTAACATGTCCGTGCTTGCGGACGGCGCTTCCTTACCAAGTATCATCTGTTATTAAAAATATTACACAAATATTTTATTAATCTTGAACATTGCAAAGCAGTTTCAAGTAGACGATACTCATAATTTTGTAATGCGACGACGACATGGCGGAAATTAGTAATGAGAAGTCTTGGGAGGCGCCGATGAGTGTAACAAACTGGACTTGTGAATCGATCCGTTTGTCCGCAATCAGAATGATGATGGCGGCAATGAGGACCAAATTCACATCATGGAAATGGAAAACAAACGAGGCTATTTTGAATTCGGCTGTATGGTATAAATCGCATGCGCCTGATCCCAGGATATGAGGGAATTCCGTGAGAAAGGTTGACATACGTGACATCACTGGCGGCCTACTAGTTATGGCAATTGGGCTATTCTTTCTGATGGGTGCGCTGGACATGCGCATCGGAGAGGCACGCCGGATGGGACCGGGCTATTTCCCTATGGTGCTTGGCATCCTGAGTATAATCCTCGGTGCAATAATTATCATTCCCGCTCTTTCCCGACCCGGGGCCATTCCTCGCGTCAACTGGCGTCCTCTCATCGCGGTTATGTCAGCGATTATCGCGTTCGCACTCGTAATGCCGTCCGCAGGTTTGATTCCTGCGGTGTTTACTACAGTTGTCGTCGCCTCTTTTGCCGATCCGCGCTCCCGATTTTGGCAAACAGTCGTGCTTGGGTCAGGACTTGCTGCAGCCGCTTGGTTAGTTTTCGTCTATGGCCTAGGACTACCGTTGACCGTATACCGGATACCGCTCCCATGGATCTAATCGCAAATCTCACTCTCGGTTTCCAAACAGCGTTTTCGCCAGAAAATCTGTTGTATTGCTTTATTGGCGTGTTTCTGGGTACGTTTATTGGCGTGCTACCCGGCATAGGTGCGCTTGCCGCAGTTTCAATGCTGCTACCGGTGACATACTATCTTCCAGCAACGACGGCGCTTGTTATGCTGGCCGGTGTCTACTATGGATCGGAATATGGAGGTTCTATCACTTCCATCCTCCTGAACCTTCCTGGCACTCCGTCTGCAGCTGTAACCTGCCTGGACGGTTACCCAATGGCGCAGCAGGGCAGGGCAGGCGTAGCGCTTTTCATGACGGCTATCGCCTCGTTTGTCGGTGGTTCGATCGGTATTATTGCCCTTATTGCCTTCGCACCGATCCTTGTGCAAGTGACTCTCGCGTTTGGTCCTGCAGAATACTTCGCTGTTATGCTGCTTGGGCTACTTGCAGCTTCAGCTGTGAGCCGCGGATCGCCAGCGAAGGGAATCGCTATGGTAGTTCTCGGTCTGATGCTAGGTTGCGTCGGGACAGACCTCAATTCCGGTGCGCATCGTTTCACTTTGGGGTATTTTGCGCTTCTTGACGGCGTCAGCTTAATTGCGCTCGCGATGGGCTTATTTGGAATTTCAGAAATTATCGCCTCGATAAATGGTAAAACTAGCGACGTCATTAAAGGCAAGATTACGTTCCGCTCTATGTTCCCTTCTCGCGACGACAAACGCCGTTCTATTATGCCTACGGTTCGTGGAACAACCATCGGGACTGTTTTTGGGACCTTGCCAGGTACGGGGCAGACGGTAGCATCCTTCATCTCTTATGCGATTGAGAAACGCGTATCCCGTGACCCCGACCGTTTCGGTAAGGGTGCCGTGGAAGGAGTTATGGCTCCGGAATCTGCTAACAACGCCGCAGCACAAACGGCATTCATTCCGACGCTTACAATGGGAATCCCCGGTTCTGCAACAATGGCTTTGATGCTGGGCGCAATGATGATTCATGGAATTGCCCCGGGCCCTGCGCTCATGACTGACTACCCAGAAACGTTTTGGGGATTAATTGCAAGTTTCTGGATCGGAAATGTGTTACTCGTGCTCCTTAACATACCACTTATTGGTCTTTGGGTACGATTGCTTCGAATTCCCTATTTTTTCCTGTATCCAGCAATTATAGTGTTGATTTGCATTGGTGTTTATTCGATAAACAATAGCATCTTTGATGTTAGTTTAGCATTAATTTTTGGATTTATTGGATACGGAATGCGGATTTTGGGATTTGAGCCGGCCCCTCTCCTAATTGGTTTTGTTCTTGGGCCAATGATGGAAGAGAATTTACGTCGTGCTATGCTGCTTGCACAGGGCGATTTCTTCGTTTTCTTCCAACGCCCGATCAGCGCAACGCTGTTGACTCTTGCGTTCGTCCTCCTTATTTGGGCAATCTGGTCGTCTTTGTTTCAGCGTAAGAAAGAAGCAGTAAAAGACTAAGACATTTCGAAATTTTTTTTACTCGCTGGTAGTATGTTCACCAGAGATTTCTGTGGATATTTGTGATATTTTGTTCTATTGAGATACGAATCATGTTAGAGGAGTATCTCTTAATGTTTGAAGGAGGAACCCATGGCAAGAATTCCGTATCCGGATGTAAATTCACCTGATCTTTCGCCGCTCGTTGAGCGTATTATTCAGGAGCGCGGTAAGCTGCTAAATGTTTATCGTATGCTGCTTCATAGTCCAGTTATTGCCGAGGGATGGTTAAAACTTTTTACCGCAATTCGTAATCAAGCGTCGCTTACGGGTAGAATTCGGGAGCTGGTGATATTGAGGATTGCAGTTATAAACGGAGCTGAATACGAATTCGATCAACACCTTCCGATCGCCTTAAATGAGGGAGCCACCGAGGTGGAGGTGGAGGCTATAAAGTCCGGATCTATGGAAATCTTCAGCGAGAAAGATCGTGCGGTTCTCGCGCTGTGCGACCAAATGACTAAAACAGTACATGTTGATGATGTCACTTTTCAGCAGGCAGTGGTACATTTTTCATATCAAGAAGTTGTTGAATTGGTCGCAACAATTGCAGGATACAATCTCGTATCCCGCTTCCTGGAGGCCATTGCGATTGATCAGGAAGGCAGTGAAGGCAGTGTCGAATAGCACTAACGGGCTGTTGAAGAAGAAATTTCCGGCACGCAGACGAAGCTGGAATTCTCGCCCTTGTGGATGTAGATGTGCCCGACGAGGCGCCCGGCGGTTCCGAGACTGGCCCAACCACGTCCGCAGATCGGATCTCCCTCGTCGAAACCCTCGAATGTGAATTCTGCAGTCGCTTGCCCGTCTCTCGTGCCGTAGCGGACATCAAGGAATGCCTTGACGGCGACGAAGGCGATCTCGCCGTCTTCAGCCCCCGCGAACGAGAGGTGCGCGTCACCGCTGACGTCGAGGACATCGTGGGACCAGGCGTCCATCTCGACGATGCGCCAACGCCCTGCAAAGGCCTTCGCAAATGCCGGGCGACGCGCCATCAACGCGCCTCCGCGAGCAGCTTGGGGAGGCGCACGAGATTGTAGGCAGCTGCAGCGAAGGTGAACGCGCAGCCGACCCGGTCGATACCGCGCACCATCGGGCGGTCGAGGCCGGCAACCGTCTTCATCCAGCCGAAACCTTCCTCGATGCGTTTCCAGATGCGCTGGCTCGCGGCATATCCACGGTGGCGGGTCGTGCGTCCATCGATTGCCGATCCGCCACGCCGGGTCAGGTTCTGAGCGACATGGGGCCTGACATTCATCGCCCGAAGCTCGTTCACGAAGTCCTCGGCGTCGTAGCCGCGATCGGCGCCGAGGGTGATTGCGCCGGAACGGTCGGCCCGGGCCTCGATCATCGCCAGCGCCGCAACCCGTTCCGCGTGGCCTGAAACCCGCGTCAGACGCGCATCCACCAACAGGCCCGATCGGTTCTCCATGAGCGTGTGGCCCATAAAGGCGAGGCGTGTCTCCATACCCGGCCCCTTGCGATAGAGCCGCGCATCGGGATCCGTGGTTGAGGCATGTGTTTTGTTGGAACGCTTCTCGCCCCGGAAGTCCACTTCGGCGTTACGGCCACCGTCGTTCGGCGGTCGATGGCTCGGATCATCCCCGCCGGACTTGGCCTCCTTCGGCTTGACGCTCTTCATTGATGCCCAGGCCTCGATGAGCGTGCCATCGACGCTGAAATGATCGCTCGACAGGAGCCGCGTCACCCGCTTCTGGGCGAGCACCACGGCCAGGAACCGCGCTGCCACATCGCCATCGAGAAGCCGGTCGCGGTTCTTCGAAAACGTCGAGTGATCCCAGACCACATCATCGATCCCCAGCCCGACGAACCACCGAAACAGGAGGTCGAACTCAAGGCGCTCCATCAGTTGGCGCTCTGATCGGATCGAATAAAAAGCCTGCAGCAGCATCGCCCGCAGGAGCCTCTCGGGTGCGATCGAAGGACGCCCGAGCCCCGAATACATTCCTGCGAACTCCCGCGCCATCGCCGCGAGCGGCCTCGTCCACCAACGCCCGGACCGGTCGTAGCGGATGATCTTTGCGAACCCGCGCCTCCAAATCCACGTAGCTGAACAACGTCCCCGATCTCTCGTCCGATCCCCGCAAATCTGCCTCCCCGAAACGACGGAAGAGATTGAATCACGATAGCGCCGGCGAGGCGAGCGACTTCTTCAACAGCCTGCTAATGTTCAATCAGGCAATGCCGCCCGCTGAAAATTCAACATGAAGCGGGAGTACGTCATGCAAAGCTGATGAGTGCCTGTGAGTGAAAGTCTCATCCGACTAATGCCGTAGCGGGCGGGTCGGGACCGAGTCTTGCGGGCGTCGTGGTAACGCGGGGTCTGAAGTGTAGACAGGGGTCGTGTGGGGTGCGGGATTGAGCCACGAAATACTGAATATCGCGAAGGCCGAGTGTGTTCCCGTTCATGAAGGCAGCATGTACGTCATCGCTACGCGAGATGACGACACTTCGCCGGGGTCGAAGGCCGTATCACGCACGAAAAGCATTCATTGGAACATGAGAGGCCCGACCGGGTCCGCCAGATTGGTCGCTGGCGGGGGATATTGGCGAGGCGCTGCCGAAGCTGACATCCGAGCTGAGGTCGGGAGTCGGACTGGTTCATAGTACTGATGACGCCGTTGAAGGAAACGAGACGTGCCGAGGGAAGGGGCCAGCCCGGAAGGAACCCAGTCGGTGAGGGTCGGGTCCGGACGCAGAGCCGGATTGCCCTGGCATCCAAACTTGACCGGGTGAACGCGGCGGCCTGCTCGGCCGTCCAGACACGGTTCACGGCCTTGCTGCACCATGTTGATATCGAGGCGCTCAGACGGGCGTTCCGACGACAGAAGCGGCAGGCGAGTGCAGGAGTCGATGGGATAACGGTTGCGGGCTATGAGCAGGATCTGGAGGCAAATCTTCATGATCTTTGTTCTCGTGTCCACACCGGACGCTACCGGCCTCAACCGGTGCGACGCGTCTATATCCCGAAAGCTGATGGAGGGCGACGTCCGCTCGGAGTACCGACGCTTGAGGACAAGATCGTCCAGAGCGCGGTGGCCGAGACGCTCAGCGCAATCTACGAAGCCGACTTCCTTGGCTTCTCCTATGGCTTCAGGCCCGGAAGGAGCCCGCATCAGGCGCTTGCATCGTTGCATACGGCGATCATGAGCCAACGCGTGAACTTTGTGCTCGATGCCGATATCCGCAGCTTCTTCGACTCGGTTGACCACGAGTGGCTACTGCGGATGCTGGCGCACAGAATTGCTGATCCTCGAATTCTCCGGCTTGTTCGGATGTGGTTGGAGGTAGGCGTTCTCGAGAGCGGTGTAAAATATGAGACGAGTACGGGAACGCCGCAGGGTGCGGGCATCAGTCCGCTCCTGGCCAACGTCTTTCTCCACTATGTCCTCGACCTCTGGGTCCATCAATGGCGGCGGCGGCGGGCACGAGGTCGAGTGACCATCGTGCGGTATGCCGATGACTTCGTCATGGGATTCGAGAAAGAGGCGGACGCGAGGGAGATGCTGGTGGACCTCAAGGGGCGACTGGCCCAGTTCGGCTTGCTGCTCCATGAGGAGAAGACGCGCCTCATCGAGTTCGGTCGCTTCGCGGCTCTGACTCGACGAAAACGCGGCGAGCGGCGTCCAGAAACCTTCGCCTTTCTCGGATTCACCCACTACTGCGGGTGGACCCGAGACGGCAGGTTCATCCTGAAGCGCAAGACGCAAAGCAGTCGCCTGATGCGCAAGCTGAAGGCGTTGCGCCAAGAGGCGTGGAACCTGATGCATGCCCCGCTGGCCGCGCAGCACCGCTGGTACGCCCGCGTACTGCGCGGTCACTACGGCTATTTCGGCGTTCCGCACAATTGGCCGGCTTTGAACGCGTTCATGCACGAAGTTCGGCGAATCTGGCTCACCTGCCTGCGGCGGCGAAGCCAGAAGAACCGGGACAAGGGCTGGGCGTGGTTCGAGCAAGTGACAACGCGCTATCCCTTGCCAAAACCTCGGATTATGCACCCATGGACACCACGAGCAGCTTGACGCGGGTTACTTCCGGGAGGAGCCGGGTGCGGGAAAGCCGCATGCCCGGATCTGTGAGGGCAAAGCCGAATGGCCTAGCTACTCGACC
>LFIK01002613.1_pt1 | contig 14551 bp, 19 predicted proteins | sample 643401 | NCBI WGS metagenome assembly LFIK01 (sample SAMN03777447, study PRJNA286221) | soda lake metagenome | biome: soda lake; feature: Kulunda steppe; material: water; isolation source: sample T5-Br brine of Lake Tanatar-5 | place: Russia: Kulunda steppe | collected 2010-07 | reverse complement strand
TGCTTGGTCTCGGTGCACGCCTTATGGCTTTTAACGTTTGTTGCAGAGTTCAAACAATGGACCCTTGATGCATGGGTTGTAAAGAAACAGTTTGGGCATGATGGTCAGTGGTATCAGTCTGGCTCCTGATGATCTGTCTTGATGTCATTTTTTATTTGCAGGTGCGTGCGGTCCTTGACGCAAGCGGCGGTGCAATTATCAAGGCTCTGCCTGTGGTGGGTGAATGCAGTCATTTGTTGTATGGGCTAAGGCAGCAGTAGAGGCTTGTCCTTGCGCTGAGCCCGCATCCATGTACCTTGGATGGCAATGAAAAACTGATGTGTGTCACAGAGCTGAGTGCATTCTTGTAAGGTGCTCTAAGCATGCTGGCTTAAGGCAATAATGCCGCCAACCTCGAGCCCTAGCACCCATCAGCACTAGGAAGCCCCTTTAACCATTCTGGTGCCCAACCATGCCGACATGCTGCCTCCAGGAGGCAAACGCATTGACTTTGTCCTGGGCATGCAGTTCTGGCTCCATGATCCTCATTAGTGCTCCTTTACCCCACAGACCAGCTCGGAGCAGTTGCACGCCAGCATGGACGAGATCATTTGGGCAGAGGAGCAGGACTGGTCGCAGCCGCGGCAGCAGAACGTGGGGGCAGAGGGGAGTCTACTGGCAGGCGGGTGGGGCAGCAAGCGCACTGTCCTCTTCTCAGGCCTCAGGTGAGAGCAGAGGTCTCATTTCGCGTGGGTCATGTGGGTCAGGTTGGACCGGGTATTGCAGTAGATCAGGTTGGACCGAGTGTTCTATTGAATTAGGTTGAATCTAGTGCTGCGGCGGGCCAGGTTGGATCATGCTCCATGATGGGTTGAAGCCTCAGGTGGGGCAGCAGGCACCAAATCCTCCTTTGAGGCCTTTTGTAGAATCAGGCTTAATTTTGTTTAAGGCAGGTTCGGGGCTTGAAATAGGGCAACAGATTTACTGTCTAACTTCTTGGCTTATGAGTTACAGAATGATAGGCCGGTGCATTGGGTGCACCAAATTGTGCAGCATTCGCTGGTCGTAAGGATAGCATGCAAAGTCCTCACGGCTCCTTACCAACGCTTGCAGTGTGAGTGCCCTGAGTGCATGGCAAGTTGCAATCAGCAACAAACCAAGCCTGTGACCTCTTGGTTTGCTGCTCAGATTGCGTAGATGTCAAGGGCAGTGCGACTTTGCCTGGCCAAATTAGGGTGCACACCTAATTAACAGGCAGAGATGCTGTTTCATTTGCGACTTTATGGAAATGTCGCTTGTTTGAGGGGCCGCAGATCCTTTGCTTGTCAGCAGAGCCCACCATTTGGGCTTGCGGACTTGAAGACTCCTGCTTTTATGGCTGCCGCGCCTGTGTGTGGGCAGGAACTTGTTTGGCAGGAACTCTCTTGTTTGACGCGTGCAAACTTCCTGCATGCTGCCCCGTTTGCGCATTGGTGCTTCGCAGTGTGAAGGCCCAGGCAACCATCCTTGAGTTGCTGGACAACTGTGGCCTGCAGGGGGTGATTGGCTGCATGGCCCTTGAGCAGGTGAAGCTCAGGCATGATCTAGGAGTGATCGGCTGTGTGGCCCTTGCAAAGAGGCAGGGCACAGCCCAAATTTTAGAGCGATCAGCTGCATGGCTCTTGTATAAGTGCAGGGCGTGGCTCGGGCATGAATTCAAGAGTGCAGCTTGCATGTGAGTGGGTGGTGTGTTAAGCACGCAGGGCAAATTGGGTGGCTCTGTAGCTGGTAAGGGTCTGCATAGGGGTTGTGGTTGGGTGGCTTTTGTCTAGAGTGCTAGGCAAGTGGGGCTTGACATGTGTCCTTGCAGCAGGAAAAGAAGCGTGAGCCAAAATGAATGGAGGTATTGGCGTGGCGTGGCTGCCATGTTGCTGGCTTGGTGGTGCATAAGGAGTAAGGAGCGCTTTGATGTGCAGCTTGGAGCACTTTGGTGTGCAACCTGCCTATTCGCTTTGCATGCCAGGTTCTTTTTATGCTTCCCAAATCTAATGCAGGACGGGCCTCGCCGCTTGGGGGACGTGCTGGCAGCAGCAGTCAAGGTGTGCACTGCACAGCATTGTACTGCACAGCAGTCAAGGTGTACACACCACTGCTTAGCATTGTAGTTCACAGCAGTCAAGATGTACACAGCATTGCATAGCATTGTACTGCACAGCAGTCAAGGTGTACACACCACTGCACAGTATTGTACTGCACAGACAAAAAGAGTACATAGTACTGCACAGCATTGTACTGCACAGTCAAGGTGTGCACTGCACAGCATTGAACTGCACAGTCAAAAAATATACACAGCACTGCATAGCATCAATGCACAGCATTGTACTGCACAGTCAAAAATGAGTACACAGCACTGCACAGCATTGTACTGCACAGTCAAAAGGTGTACACAGCACTGCACATCATCTAAATGCACGGTCAAGATGTACTCGCACTGCACAGTATTGCACTGCACGGTTAAAAAGTGTACATAGCACTGCACAGCATTGTACTGCACAGTCAAAAAGGTGTGCACTGCACAGCAATGAACTGCACAGTTTAAGGTGTACTCAGCACTGCATGTTGCCCAAGCTGTGAAGCCGTGGTGTGCTGAGAACCTGACTCCTTTTGCATGATTGGATGGATGGTTTTGTGAAGTGATGGTACGATATATGGTACGATTCAGAAGCTTAATGCCTCCATCACAAGCCTGAGCAAGTATCCGCTGCCTAATGCAGGTTTGGCGGTTTTTAAAAATCACCACTTTTCCAGCACTCTTTGTTCTACTCTTCTGCTGTGATCAGATAGACATGAGAGCTGCTTTGTCAAGTCACCCAAGAGTTAGCGTGCAGCAGTTAGGCTGTCGTTATGGTGCTTAAATTGCGTCATGAGGCTGACCAGTGTTGTGCATGATGCTCATATTTGTACAGGACGAGCGTGAGCAGTACAAACGCCACCGTCAGCAACGGCTAAAACAACAGCAGCTGGAGGCGCAGCAGAGGCAACTGCGACTGAAGCAGCAGCAGCAGCAGAAGCAGCAGCAGAGCGCGCGAGCAAGTGGCTTCCAGGACTCACCTTTTGGCTCTGAGGTATGGTAAATAGACCATGTTTTGAAGAATCAGGGGATCAATGTGTGCTCCATTCTCACTACCTGTCTTCAACCAGGATGGGCTATGGTGAGTTTGGAGAATTCAAGGATTGTGGGCATGGGCGTGTGGATGGTGGATGAATAGGTTTGTGAATTCAGGCGACTGCTTGCGCGTTTATGTTCCCAACTTTCGTATTCCTTAACTTGTTTTGCTGCCCCTTCATGATAAGTCCATCATTCTACTCAACCACTTTCCAACATGCTTGCAGGCTTGCGCACAGGCATTCAAGCTACACCTTCTTGCACCTGCATATCTCCATAAGATCAACATAGCAAGTGAGGGACATGTGCGCAAATGTACAGACGCTTGCACGTATGCACAACCAATACGCATCCGAGGTATTCAGCCCCGCATGCACCCTGTGCTCTGTAGGCGGTGCGCGCTGGCTCACTCCCTTTACCTGAGGGCTGGTCCAGCAGGATTGTGAACGACTTGGACGAGCTGGGGTCGTTGGAAGACCTTCTTGGAAAGCAGGTGTGACATCCAGCTTGAGCAACAGAGCTTGCTTGCATAGTATAGTAGTGGTGACTTTGCATAACCTTCGCTAGCAATCCAGAAATTTTGCCAGCAATGTGATTTCTTTTGGCATTCTGTGCTGCAGGCATCGCATATTGAGGCCAATTTTAGAGGCACTCGAGTGTTTGTGATTTATTTCTGGATGCCTTTCCTCAAACTGTGCTTTCATCACTTTGTCATTACCAGGCTTGTCCTGTTCTCTACACAACATGTTTGTAACAACAAACCCGATGACACATGTGTGCCAGTGCACACTAGTAATCAGCCTTTTGTATAAACCAGAAGGTTTGATGTGTTTAGAGTACATTATAGGTGCTTGCAACTAGGCATCCGCGCATCCAGAGACCCTTGCTTGTGCATATCCACAGCCAGGATATAGGCGACCAATGCAATGCTGATTATTTTACTTTTGTGCTCATGTTATGTGCTCGGCGCCAATACATAAAAGTCTGTGCCTATTGTTCATTGAGCGCAACGTACAGCACCCTGCAAATGCACTAGGGTTATTTAGCACAACAGGGACAAGCACCAGAAGGCTCGCCAGAGGGCACATCCATGAGTAGTCAGTGCAGCATGCTGTGTGCACTTGCACTGCACCTCCCATGCATTCTCCATGACGGATGCACAGACAAGGAAATCATGCACTACAGTGAAACCATGCATGCACAATGAAATCATGCATGCACAGCACCTCCACAATGAAGGCATGCACAGCGAAATGATGCGCGTACAACACCTCCATGAAGCAGGCACGCACAACTACATCGTACACGCACAACATCATGATGCACACACGCAGGCCAGGGAGCGCATGGTGCAGGAGCTGCAGCATGACGAGGCGCAGCGAGCGGCTGCCGCTGCCACTGCTGCTCAGGCTGCTAGGCCTATAAAGGCGCACGGTAACAGCAGTGACAGTGGCAGTGGAGCTGAGTCAGAACCAGATGATGTGCGCACTCGCATCATCGATGCTGTCATTGGGCCGGCGTTGAGTGCGCAGCAGCAGCTGGCAGGGGGGCCCAAGGATGCAGAGCTGGAGTCGGAAGAGAGGGCGCGCAAGCAGCAGCTGGAGCAGAGGGTGCGGGAGCTTGAGGCGAGGGAGGCGCGGCTGGCGCAGTCACGAGCAGAGCAGGAGGCGGCACAGGTGAGGGAGCTGGAGGAGGAGCAGCAGCGGCTGCGTGAGGAGCTTGGGCCGCTGATGCAGGCGCAGGTGCAAGGTGGCCAGCAACAGCAACGAGTCGATAGCAACCTGCAGAGGGCAGCGGCTGGAGGCGCGGGAGGGCCTGCTGGGCTTGAGGGCAGGGACGTCCTGGGAGGCCTGCCCGAGTATGAGAACCTGCTGGACTCCCTCTTTGACAGCGCAGACGAGCCAGGCAGCCAGGCAGCGCCTGCGCCCATGGCCTCTCAGGCCCCGCAGCAGGAGGAGTGGGTGCAGCAGCAGGCGCCTCAGCAGCCGGATGCGGTGGGCACGCCTGCAGCGCCTGCGGCAGAGCTTGAGAACGCAGCTGGCAGGAGCTTCCTTGAGCATGCGGACATCTTTGGTGGCCTGCCTGATTTTGAAAACCCGCTGGATGAGCTGCTAAAGGGTGTTGCGGATGAGGCAGGGGGTGACGCTGGCACAGGCGCAGTGCAGCAGCAGCAGCAGCAGGAGCAAGAGCAGCGGCTGCGGCTTGAGAAGCAGGCAGAGCAGTTGTCGGAGCAGGGCCTGTCGATTCTGGAGCTTATCCAGCGGGGCGTGCAGCAGGATGCGCCAGCAGAGGAGCTGAAGCAGCTCATCAACGCAGCATATGCAGTAGAGGCGCAGCAGCCACAGGCGCAAGCTACCGCTCCTCCACCAGCCGGCCCACCACAGCCACTGCCACAGCAGCATCTGCAGCCACAGCAGCGGCAAGCAAGGCCAGAGGCTCCCTCTCAAGGGTCCACTGTGTCCGTTGCTCAAGGTAGTGGCAGCAGTACCAATGCAAGCTGCAGCAGCAACCTAGGCAGGGTGGGTCGAACAGGCAGGGGCAGCATCTTCAACAGAGGCCGCACTGGGAGCAGCAGTAGTGCAGCAGACGCTGTAGACACCGGGGCAAGCCCCTCATTAAATACCTCCAGCAGCGCCAGCACCAGTGCTAGCGCCAGCACCAGCAGCAGAGCCGGCGACCCTGGCAGAAGTAGCAGCGGCAGAAGCAGCGCCAGCACCAGCACTAGCACCAGCAGCGGAGCCGGTGACCCAGCCAACCCTGCATCCCGCTTGTCGCGGTCGTGGAACAAAGGTGAGGCATTGCTTCAACTCCTTTGGCCAGAACACGCAATCCCTCAGCTCTCTTGAAAATAAGGTTCAAGGTACAGTCCGTGTCCTGAATATTCTGCAAACTCACTTTCAAGCCTAGCTGCTCACTTGTGCTGGTGCTACTTATGTGTCACCACGGGCAGTCGGGCCTTTCCTAATGCTCAAGCCGCTGCTGCTTAAGTAGTATTGTGAGTAGCTGAGCCTGATATGCTGCCTGCTCTGTCGTCTTAGCTGTACTTGTGACCTGGAGCACTCATCCAAGTGCTACTACTGTCTTTGTGTCTGGAGCAGCCAAGCCTGTGGTGCTACACCGTTTTGTTGTTTTGCCCCTACTTTTGACCTGGAGTACTCACCCACTGCTGGCGCTGTGTTTATGTCAGGAGTACTCACCCAACTGCTGGTGCTTTGTATGTGTTTGGAGCAGCCAAGCCTGCAGTGCCATATGGACCTCCCCCGCCGCCCCCGCCGCCTCCCCCTGAGCAGCAGGGCCTGCACAACCTTCGGCCTGAGGCTTTGCGCAAACTGGAAGGTGCGCTGCAGAAAAGAGGCCATTCAAAGTGTCTATCTTGGCACGCGAGCATTGAAAATATCCTTGATAATGTTGAACAATGGCGGGATACGCGGGGTTCTAAAAATGGTTGCACATGGGTAAGGTCATGTTCAGAGGAATTTGATTCCTGTTGCACTGCTACAGCAGTACTGTTGTGGGGGATTGCTAGACAGCTGCAGTGGATCTGTGTCTATTCCTGTGTGAGGCAATTATGTCCTCTCAGCTTGCTTAAACTATTCATGGCAGATTTGTGCCACTACGGTCCACGGATCGGTGTAAGAATGAAATGGAACGGTGCCATCCGTGAAACTGCATTTCTCAGATTTTTGGATTGTCGAGACGGTGGTATTTAGTCCAGTGTACGGTTTTATTCTAAACTTCCTGGCTCACAATAAGTTTGCTTTGCACCCTTGGGAACACCAGAGTCCCCCTCCTTCCACCTGCACGTTCTCCCCTATATGCACTTCCTCTACTTCCTCAGCCACCGGCCTGCTCTTCTCTACACCCTTTTTGCTGCTGCTCCTGGCCATCTGTGATTGCTCCTCCCGGCGGAGCGGAAGGCGTCCTTTGCAGCTTTTTTATTGGGGGATTTGAGCCCAGGAATGCATTGTGTGGCCGGGCAGGGTCAGACGGTGCAAGTCGACTGGTTGATTTGTCAATTGACCGCTTGATTTGCCACTGTCTCTCTACATAGAATGTGGATTTGTGATTTGGACCGTATCAAATCATCACTGTACCATCTGGACGGTCGAACTTTCATAAGACGGCGTGGCCCCAATTCATCGAGGGCAAGTGCCCTGCAGGCAACGCCACCAGATGGTGCATAATTTTATGGATGACTTCTCAGTTGTACCAACTCTGCATGAACAAAAAAGAAAGTGTGGTTAAGCCTCTAGGGCATCCTCTAGGGCAGCCAGCTGTTCCCCCTTACCCCTAGGCTGCTCTTGCAGCACACCTGCCCCTGAAGTCACATGCAGCACACCCTATCCTCCCCGCTCCTTCCTTTACAATCCGCTCCACGTTTCCCTGCACTTTCATTCCAATGGCTTGTGCAGGCAAGAACGTGCAGTTTGTGGACTTGAGCAAATTGCCCTCCAAGTACCGCCGCCAAATGGCGGACCGCTTAAGGGAGCAGAAGGAGCAGCAGCTGCTGCAGCAGCTGGCATTGCAGCAGGTCCAGCAGGCCCAGCAGGAGGAGGGGGCGGCTGGAGCGCAGAGGGAGGAGGACGAGGAGTTATTGGAGAATGATGACGAAGGGGAAGACAAGGAGGGGCTGGTGGACAAGGCTTTGGGTGGGGGCAGCAGCAGCAGCAGTACTGGCGGCATTGTGGGGAGTGTGAGTGGGACGCGGAGGGGCAGACTGGCAGGTATGCTGGAGCGGAGCCTACGGCGCAAGGTGCAGGTGATCCGCAGGCAGGAAGATGATGCAGGGCTGGAGGCAGACAAGGTGGAGGAGGTAGAGGCTTTGGACAGAAAAGCGCAGCAGGAGCAGCAGCAGAGGAGGGCAGCAGAAGCACAGAGAGCAAGTGATGCTGAAGAGCCTAAAAGCTCCGGGCAGCGTGTGTTGACTGGGCCTGAGGTGCGTTTGGCTTAGGCAATTTTTGAGGTGTGTATTCAGTATGTGTGTGAGTACGTGTGTGGAAGCAAGAGTAGCAGTGTGCCTTTTTAGTGTGTCATGATCCTATCAATGTGTGTGTTGTTTGACGAAATGAGTGGGTGATGCTGTTTTTGGTGCAGGGACAAGAAACAGCAAAATCGAGTCGAAATTCAATGCTAAGCAGCATCATGTGCTCAGCAATCCCTACTCTGCAGGACTGCCGCATAGCATGCTCCATGCAAATTAGCAGGTATTAGCATGGGATTTCACATGAGCCATTATTACATTTCATGCACGCAGGTCGCTGAGGTCGTGCAAGCGGCCAAGCAGCAAGGGCTTGATCCAATGCGGATGCTGGCGGAAGCCATGGCTATGGGTGAGTGAGGGCTTTACCCTCTGTGCGCAAATGCTTGCATGCTAAGTACTGCCACGGGACACCGTGCATCCCCAAGTAGACACATTTTTAAGCAAGTTTGCTCATCCCCACAAGCATGTATGTTAAAAACCTCCATTCCTTAAACTTAGCAAATTCTAAACAAAATTGAAAAATATCAGGTATCTATAATTTGCTACACTTGTGCTGCAAGGATGGTGACTGTTGCTTCCCCTCCTTCTCCTCTAGTCCTGCTTCACGCCAGCACTTCAGAAGGCCTGCATTCCAATCCCAAATAAGTTGAACGTTTAATAAAGGCCTTATGACTTTCCCTTAACTTAATGGCTATCTTGGTAAAAAAGGTATCATCTGCATGCAGCACTCTAGAGTCCTATGCATCGCATTACACCATTGCTCTTTGGGACAGATGTGCCGAGCTTTGAAGAACCCTGCTTCACCATCCTGCATTGCTGTGTCGGCTGGGCTGCAGGCTTGGTGATCACGCCGCAAGCTGCGGCTGCCGCAGGCATGCGCCTGCCAGACCGGCAGCTTGTGGCAGCAGCTAGGCAGGGGTTGGCGGACCAGCTGCAGTCAATTCATGGTGATGCAGATGAAGGGGATTATGCAACTCTTCAGGAGGGAGAGGAGGACAGTGACGAGGCAGAAGAGGAGGAGGAAGAGGAGGATGAGGCAGTAAGCAGAGGAGGCTTCGCAGAGATGCGCAGCAGCAGCAGGGCAGTGCTGGAGGAGCAGCGGCGGAGGCTAAAAGCAGAGCAGCAGGCTGTGTGGCGGGGGCGGGCGCGCACGTGGCGTGGGCAAGGTGCGCCTGCGTCAGGCTGTAGAGGTTGTGACTTTGCTTTGGAAGCTTCAATGTAGTCATGCGTTTGTCGTAGATGTGGCAGAGAGGCTGTTTGATCACGCAAGCTGCACTCGGCGCAAGGCATGAACGGCCTGCTTTTGCACCTTAAGCGACCTGACTCTAAAACTTTGAAAATGGTCCTGCAAACAATTTGAACTATGTCGCCGCACAGGCTGTATCTGGCCACAAGGCCTGTTAGGCTCACATTCAAGCCCATTGTTGCTTCTCATCCGTGCCTATTCCAGTCGCCTGCCAATTGCAGCTTTCTCTCATTCAGCCATATTTGTTTGTTTGCTGATCTATCTGCGCATGGATTGGGCAATCTCAGATGCTCCTAGCACTGGTGGCAATGCAGATGATGATGGAGAGTATGATGAAGATAGCGATGATGAGGGCGCGCAGGCAGCAAAGATGGGCTCTCAGACCAGTTTCACAGGTGGAGCAGGTCACGTCGTGGACGTGGAGGCGGAAGTTGTCCCAAGCAAGGGAGGTCAGAAGCTACAGCAAGTGCAGAGTGGAGATGCTAGCAGTGCCTCTGACGATGGGGAGCGCGATGCAGCAGGCGGCAAAGGGAGCAGCAGGCCGTGGGGGGCGGGCTGGGCTGTCAAGCAAAGGCGCATGGGAAGCAGAGACTTGCACTCATGAGTGCATGTCAAACACATGCTTTTACTCAGCTGAATACTTAGCAAGCCCTCTTGTAGAGCGACATGAGCAGCGTCTGTGACAGCCTAAACCGGATACAGCTCACTAGCGAGTTTGGCAGGTCATCTTGATCTGCTGATGTAATTAATTCAATTTGAATCAATTAACTTAATGTTCTTATGCTGTACCGAAAGAGTTCCCCTAGCAAAAGTGCGCACATATGTAAGCAGAGGCTGTCTAAACACATTGATACAATCAATTTTTCATCTTCTGATGGCAGCACGTTATGATTATCTGCTCACGTCGGTGTGTGAAATAAAAAAGCAACATGGGGAAGGTTAGGTTGGGTTTCAATGTGAGGAAGGAAGTCACAGACAGTCTGATTAAGCAAGGCATGCAAAATATAAGGCACTTGCCACAATATCCATTTCCGGCGCACCAGAGGCTTCTGGTGCGGCTTCAGGGAGGTATCAATTGCAAGAGTGCACGTCAAGAAACTTGCTCTCAAACTCCATGCCCATTCTGTGCACTATGCTCACAAGCTTGTCCAGACCAGACGCTCTCTTGAGCATTCTCCCGACCTTCAAACCAATCAGGAGAGGTCTGCTAGCTTGTCTGCTCGCAACCCTCCTGATCCTCACTGATCCCCCCTTTTCTTTTCTGGTGAAGGGGCTTTTCTTCCTAAGTGGCTCCTTTCCTTAATTGATGTGAGGAGCTTTTTGCTGCTTGCGTAGTTTTTCTTTTTTCTTTTTCTTTCTTACACGGAAATGAAACCTGCTCATACTCCTCATAACATGCTTAGCCTGAGGAAGTTCAAGGTACTTACAGCAAGGTGGCAGCAGAGGAGCACCCCTGTTCTGCACACGAGCGCGTGGATTAGCCTGGAAATCTAGGAGGGGAGAGGCAAACCAAGACTGGTAAGACCACACTTTCCTCATCCTAATTAGGATATTTATAAACCAAGTCAGCAATAAAAAATCTTAGCAACAAATAGGGTTACCATGCAATAAGGCTTGTGTATATGTGTCACAACCCGCAGTCTCTCATGGGCGGGCAAGATGTTAGAAGCCCAGCATGTCTAGGCTAAACTCAAGCGCGCAGTTTGGCACCTTAACTCAACTATCGGTTCATCCCGCATCGCCAGCTTGAGGTCAGCTTTAAATTCAAGAACTTGCTTAAGGGTTGAGATGTTGGAGGATTTTTAACCGCAAGGCACCAATCTTTGCTCATGGCCATGGGGTACACGCGCATGCGTGTGATGTCGAGGTGAGTCCAGTACAAAATCGCTCATGGTGTGTTCAGAAAAATTATCTTGCATATATTGTGAAACAAAATCCAAAAACAGTGTAAACCTTTCAAGGCCATGGTACTTACGTAGATCAAATCGCTCATGATAATAATTATAATTATGATTTTGAACCATCATACATCACAAAGGCCCTGCCTCCATTTCAAACCCTATTTGGGCTACAACGCTCATGGAGCGCCATGCCTCGTATCTCGTCACCCTCACTCCCTCCTGCATCGTGACCGGGCATATAATGTGCCTCATGTTCACAGCCCATCATGCCCATCAATCTGGACGCCTGTGCATAATCAGCCTGGCACCCAGCAGCATGATGCCCACTCCTCTTGCTCGCCAGTGGCCAGTCACGCACAGCGCAGAGGTCGCAAGCCCGTCCTTGTGGAGGAGTACAACCTGGAGAGCAAGCAGGGTGAGCAAAAGAGCGAACCCTGATGATAGAACCCTGATGAGACAAGCTGCTAGATCTGAACCTTTCTCCGCTGCATGCACACAAGTCTGGACGGGGCATGGGTAACATACGCTGCATTTTGGGATGATTCCATGATTATGCCTCATGGTTCTTGTTTCATGACACTTGTTGCATTGCTTGTGCTGCATGGCAGAGGGGGATGGAGTAAAACAATGTTAAGCATCCTTGCTCACGAGCGTGGATCGATCAAGTCCTTTACTTGTAAGGCTGGTCTGTGACAATATTGCAATTGCAGTGTTAACTGTAAATCAGGAGCGGAAGAACACAAGCAGAGGCAATGCCAGAGGTGAGCAAGAACGCTTTGAACCTTCTGATGCTGGGGGGCATAGTGGAAGTCATGTTCAAACCTGAATGCAGAGGAAAGGAGCATTTTCCCTCAAGGATACTCTGAACACAATGAGTTGCACTCTGGGCAGGGCCATTATGTCCACTGACGTGCGTCCTCTGCTCCTATTGAAAAGGAAAAAGATGCATTCAACTTTCAAAGTCAGGCTTCTAGGAATTGATTTTTTTCGTTTTGTTTCAAATCACTCACCATGCACGTTGAATCTTAGCAGCTTCCACGTTGAATCTTAACAGCTTCCACCTTAAGACTCTTGAGAATTCTTCTGGGGAATGTACATTTGCTTTACAACATCTGGAGGACCCCAGGAAGAGAAGATGGTTGGGTGAGAGGGTGCACCTAACATTGAGAGGCTGCACCTTAGAATGAGAGGCTGCAGCTGACATTGAGAAGCAGCTCCTTATCATAAGATGCTGCAGCTGACGTTGAGAGGCTGCATCTCACAAAAAGGGGAGCTTATTTAAACTGCCTTGACAATTTGCCAAAGTTTCTTCCGGATTAAAGAAAACCATGCTCTCTGATGCAAGTGCTAGGGAATGTACCATCTCAAAACTGAATATTGACAAACATTACCTGCATACATACATGTCTTTGCAGCAAAAACTGTAAGTACAAGGTTCGTCCCTGCATTAGAAACTCGTTCCCTGGCCATCCCAGACAGGATTTGGCTATAAACATGACATGGCCTTCAAAATCACTAGAATTTCTTGTAAAGGTTGTGGTCGCACACAGAGAAGTACAGGCACTTTTGTAAAGATTGAGGGGGGCACGGAAGACTTTTTCTCCATTTCAATAAAAAGTCTGAGGGGGACCCGGAGTTGATTTTTCATTATTGCTTTGGCTTAAAAAAAAACAGGCCGGAGGCCCCCCGCCAAAATCTTAACGGTATTCCAGATGGGCTTATAAAGTTAATGGTTCCCATCCGGTTTGTACTTCCCTGGCCGCACACGATTTTTCATCTGAGCAAATATTCGGTCACATGGAAAAATTTCAGCTCAACCATTTTCACTCCACCTGCTACCCCCGTGACCACCCCTCTCTTCCGGCATTACTATTGGAAACCGAACACTCATGTTTCTAAGCTTTACAAGACAGCAATAGGATCCAAAAAGCCTTTTAAGACAGGTCCCCATGCAGCAATCAGGTTGCAACACAATTCAGACTGCACTGTTCATAAGGAGCCAGCATTAATATTGCAGACGCCCTCTCTCAAGCGCTCGGCTCATGGCCTGCAAGGTCTTGCATGACAGTCAATCAATCCTGAGCCATCAGGGGAGAGTGCCAGGACAGGAAAGTTTGCAGAGCGTGATAACTGCGGTTGGCACACACTTAAGAACTTCTCTTTTTCCCCCATGCATGTGGCCATACTGCATCAGTCCTTGCCTGTGCATGAAAAATCATCCTCACACATGCAAAGAAAGCCTTTTTTGCGCGCAAATGCTCTTCAAATTGAAAGTGTAAGGCCTAGGAATTGTCAGTTATGACCGTCCCGCTCATTTTCTATTTGCCTGACATTCTTTACCATGTTTGGCACCCCACAAGTGTAAGTGCCTGGCTAGCACATACACAAGACATCATCTCATTGCACTGTTGCCGACAGTGTCAGCCTAGAGAATCATCACCAGCTAGTGCTGCAGTTGCATAAATCGCGTGTTAACCATGTAGGCAAACCTTGTTTCCTTAGACATCCTCCCAAGGTTAGTGCTCCTTCTGACATTCAGAGCTTCCAAACAAGAGGCTTCAGGGGTTCTTGCAAGAATGGGACTTTCCCTGGGGCCTCCTGAGACAAGCCCCATTCTCGCCCAAAGTGAAAAAATTGAAAAGTACACTCATTAACAGGAGGTGAAAATATGGGAATTCGGAAGTTTTCCCGAGGGACCACGATCTTCTTCACTTTTTTTGGAGAAGGTGAAAATGTGTGTGACCGTGGCCTATGCATTGGCATGTTTGATGACAGCTGTGCTTGTATTGTCTTATCACCTTGACAATCTGAGCGCAATCAAGATGCTCTCAACAGCTTACTTGTGAAGTAAGCATGCACAACATATGCCAAAAGGTAGCCAAGTTGTTTGAATGCCTTGACCTTGTGCGCATAGTGGTTGAGGCAAACGCTGACTGGGAAAGCACCTTGCTGCGCAAGCAGCCGGGGCTGGCAGAGGCTGTTGAGATCGTGGAGGCAGCAGAGTCGCCCACAGCAGCACGCACAGCACAGATGCTGTACCACCTTGGCTCCGCGCTCAACAAAGAGAGCAAGGCCAGGAGGCTGGACAGCAGGGAGCAGACAAAAGTGGCCAGAGCTGTGGCCAAGCTCACGGACTTTATGCTTGCAGGGGAGCCTAGCAGCCCAGGCAACAAGCGCATTGAGCAGCTGAGCGGCAAGGAGCTGAGCCTGTCAGCTTGGGCGCTGTCCAAAGCCAAGCCCATCAGGGGCGTCCAGGTGACGCGGCTTGGCCTCGCTCTGGCTGATGAGGCGCTGCATGG
>LFIK01002611.1_pt1 | contig 14554 bp, 11 predicted proteins | sample 643401 | NCBI WGS metagenome assembly LFIK01 (sample SAMN03777447, study PRJNA286221) | soda lake metagenome | biome: soda lake; feature: Kulunda steppe; material: water; isolation source: sample T5-Br brine of Lake Tanatar-5 | place: Russia: Kulunda steppe | collected 2010-07 | reverse complement strand
CTGACAGGTTTGGTAGAAGCCATTGGGGTAAAGTCCTGTTGGCTACATGTGCCGGTAAGACCAGACTTTGTTGAGCCATCCGTATTTCACTTCCAATATCTGTAAAAATGATGTTTCCTCCAAAATCGCCTTTCTTCAAAGTTTTGATGATGAGCCTGGAAGCAATGTTGTGTCTTTCAGTCACCATGTTTTGAATTGAAGCATGCTGACAGCCAGAAAGCACATGGATTTGGCTGTCTGGCTGATGACACAACAGACAAGATGAACTAGTGGCTCTGCCGTAAAGATGGGCCATTTTCTGAGTGTAAAGAGTACCCGTTCTAAATTTCATGAGATTACTTTTCTGTGATATATTAATCCTTGTATTGTTCCAAAAAGAATTGCTAGTTGTAAGATTCACAAAGGTGAGCAGTCTCTTCCAATAGTTATAGTAACCTGAGTTGGTATTAGCATTTCCAAGTCTGATATGACCAGCTATGATATCTTGGGACGCCAAGGCTGTGACATTCATCCTACTCCGTCTAACAATTGGAAAGCCACACAAGGACAAGTTATCAGAGAAAAGCTGTCTTTGATATGCAGCCTTCTAACCCTGAATTTGATGACCACTGGTTGGCAGCCAACAGTAAATTTGCGATGTCCGGATCAGAGTTGTTGACTTGTCGAACCAAAATGGCAAGGACAGAAGCCCGTCACATTGATCCCCAAAAATCCTATAAGACCAACAAACCATGCCACACTCCCACAAGTCTTGGACGGATCTACATTCCTGATGGAAAATGTCAGGTATGCTGAGCACTGGGCTGTTCCAACATCTAGCAGATGCCTTCGACCATGCATGAGATTCAAGCTATCACAAACAAGTCATGCCTCTACAAAAGACTTGAATTCAGAGCTGGTTAGTCTAAAAAAGAGATTTAGTCTCAGAGGTAAGCAAACAAAATGTAAAGTTGAAGACACACATGCAAGCCTTACCTTACCACATACTTGATATACTACAAGCATTGGCTTTGGTGACCAAGGGGCAGATCAGCGTCAGGTGCAAGCTATGGCTCTTCATTAAACTTTTTGGTATGCCACCCCCTCTTCGACGATGGTGTAATGATCAATATGGTACGCCATGCACTCCACTCATTTCCACTGACAATGCCACTGCTACCTTTGTGATCCTCCAAAATTGGAAGGAATTCAGCCTGAAAACATGCAAGTTCTAAGAGAATATCCAGGGCAATGTACTATTACAAGCACTCATGTACACCTCGTTGAAATTCAATATTGTGATGACACAAGACCAGAGCAACAACAAGCAGAAGCAATTTAACAGCATTTTAGATTTAAACGCACACTTACTGTAAGCGTGATTGAACAGCATTGCCACAGAGTGAGCTTGTACACTATACAAATTGGGGCAGTGGGATTCACCTGTAAAACTTGGAGCAACCCCTCAAAAAGCTTGGCCTGGAAAAGTGGTGTAAAAACATTCATGGCTAGAACTTAACACACATTCTATTCCCAATACCCACAAAAATCATGAATAAAAGTGGAAGGCTGAATCAAAGCTACAAAAAAGCTCATTATGTTGTGTACCAAATAATTTCAAAACCCTCCTGCCCATCACTGACGCTCCTTTGCCCAACTGGATTGTGGGGGTTAGCCTGGTGCTTGCACCAGCTGTAAACACACACACCCCCCCTCTATATTCATGCCAACAGGGGTATCCCTGCTGCTGTGGTATTTTTATTCTTTTTTATTTATTTTTAACTAGTAATACCTAGGAGGCACAAAATTTGACAGACAGAGTTTGAATGAACGAGGAGAAGCATGCTTGAGGTAATCAGACGGAGTGTGCCATTTTTCAAACTCCTACTTGTATTTATAATTCTTTTGCATATTGAATAGAATGAGTTCAAGATAAAGTTTTTTAACTTCACACTGGCTAGTCCAAGCTTTATAAGGGGTAGCTCAGTATGAATTTAAAAATGGTCCCCATCACTCCAATCAGAATGATATGTAGGCTCACTTTGTGGTATTGCTGTGCAAGGGCTTGTTTAAATCTATGATGCTGTTCAGCTTCTCTTGCTAGTTGTTGCCATGTGTCATTGCAATATTTGATATCCCTGCCTGAAGGGTGTATAACCTGAATGTCTTTCTGATGGCCATTCTTTGTTCCAGCTGGCAGTATACAAATAGCATCCGTTCTAGAGCAGGATCGATCTTCATCTGCTGAAAGGTTTGGTAGTAGCCGTTGGGGTAAAGTCCTGTTGGTTGCATGTGCCAGCAAGACCTGACTTTGTTAGGCCATCCGGACTTCACTTCAATACCTGTGAAACAATTGTTTCCTCCAAAAGTACCTTTGCTATAGATCTGATGATAAACCTGGAAACAATGTTTTGCCTTTCAGTCACCATGCTTTGAATTGAAGCATTCTGACGGCCAGAAAGCATATGGATTTGGCTATCTGGCTAATGACACAACAAGCAAGATGAATGAGTGGCTCTGCCATCGATGTGAGTTTCTGAGTGTAAAGTGTGCCCGTTCTGAATTTCATGTCATTCCTTTTCTGTGATACATTTATCTCTGTATTGTTCAAAAACGAATTGCTAGTTGTAAGGCATGCTGATGCAAGCAGTCTTATTCAATAATTGTAGTAACCTGAGTCTGTATTAGCATCTCCAAGTCTGTGATGCTTGCTCATGTGAGCTTTTATTTTGTCCTTCATGTTTTATGTAGCAGAGGCTGGTTTAAATGGTAGGGTGATCTCTCATTTTTCTCCCTCAGGATCGCCCTCAGGTGAGGGTGGAAGGAATGCATCGTCATGCCTATAATCATGGAGCAGCATGTTTTGTTATGGCATCAGCATACTCATTTCCAACCACGCCAGTTGGGTTTAAGTTTGTGGAACTGTTCGGGACTGTCTGATTTGCTGATCATGGAAACGATTTGTTCCAAGAGTTTGACACATGTGTGCTTCTTACCTTGTTTTGGAACTAAGAGCTGTTTCCATGTCTGAGATAGAGAACAGGCAATGTCTGTGGCTATGTGAGTGTACTTTGCCCTTAGTGCAGAAGCTATGCCAGTCAGTTCTGCTCTGTTTACGGTATTGCTAATCCCAACTCCACCAGGATCAACATAGATGGCTAATTTGGTTAAAGCTATAAAGACTCCTGCTCCAATAAGCTGTTGAATTTTTAAAGTTATGCAACTACCATCAGTGTAGACCCACAAACGCCAGTCTGGAACCTTCAGTCTTAGATTATTATGTGTGGGCACTGTGAGGTTAGGGGCTGTAGTGGTAGGTCTAGGGTTCTTTGTTAGGGCTGAGTCGTGCAGTTTCTTTTTATATGATCTTGGTATTTTGATAAGTTTAGCCGTGCTCTGAACGGGTGGATGTGGGCAGGGCTTAGATATTGTCTCAGGTATGGCATTAGTCAAGGCTTCATACCACCTTGGGTTCCTATCAAACAGCATATATTATGCTTCTTTGTTCCTCATAACGATTATTTCAAGGTGCCATTGAGGAGCTGGAGTGCTTGCAGTTTTTCCAATCCACAATTTTTGTCGGCGGTAGATCCCTGATGCCTGGGGATTAGTGCCTAAGATAGTACAGAGCTCCAAATGTTCTCTTAGAACATTGCCTGTAAGCATTTACACTTGTGTATGTATGCAACTGGTGTCAGCGCACAAATTAATGCATGAGCCATCTGATTGCAAGAAAAACCATAAGGTAAAGATTTTGAGAAATTTTTGCCAAATTTCCTTCATGTGTTCAATGTTTTTTGGGATTGAGGTTTCCTGTAAAGGGGGTTGTTGGGTGGTGATAGCCAATATAATTCTGCGCATAGCGCTGCTTGCCGCTCTCCTCTTTGCAGCAATTTCTTGTAGGTGGTGGACCGCGCGTGTCATGAGCAGGAAAGCTGATTTGAGAGTGGATTTACGTGAAGGTGCTTTTATAGATGATCTATTTGTATAAGCCTGTTATCCCTGGCGTACCTTTTGTCCTTTGATAGAGCAGCTGTGTGCATGAGCTGGTCCTGCTTGTGTGCATGCTTGGCTGCTTGTTGCATCTTCTGACAAGGGCATTTGTGTTGCTTCACAATGATCAATGAGTCTATGTAGCAGTGCAGCACAGCTTGCAGGAGGTCTTGTGAGATAAGTTGCTGAGACATAAGCGGCTTATGATAAGCCCATGCAGAATCACGCAGAATTACAATACTGTGGCGTGCAGGCTCCAGGGGTCCTTGTCCACAGTTCCTGGTCAGTGTATGAGTGTTTGAATTAGCCAGGCAAAATAAGTAACCCAAGCATTCTTGATAAAGCATCAACGGCAGACTCTTGTCGTTCAAAAAAAGGATCCATTTCAGCTGAGGTACAATGCTGAGCTTTGACATTGCCATCAATTAAACTCATAAGTGGACAGGATCTGAAAGCTGTTGGTTGGAAGTTCGGGACAAGGTATTGAGGAGCCTGGACACTGTCATGGCATGGCTGCCTGGCATTTTTTAGTGAGGGACTGCTGATTCTGGGACAGACATTTAAATTGCCTTCTGATGGCATTCTCGTCTTAGTAAAGTAAAAGTCTCACATGTGCGCTGGAATTTATTCCAATGAGGGTGAGTGAAAATGTGTCTCCCCAATCACTGGGGCTTTGCGCCTTGTTTCCAATAGTTTCAAGTGGCAAGTAAACTTCAAAATTAGCAAGGATATTTGTGATCTCTTGATGTGAGTCGGCCAATTCACTATGATTACTGAAGACCATGATGCTGCAGGGAAGACGTGCATAACAAGCACCATAACTTATGCCATACGGCATGTCTTGAAAGTACAGGCTTACTTAAGCTTTCATAAAAAGTTCTTGTGTAAAGGCTTGGAAACTTGGAATCAATTGACAGCGTGAATATTGGACTGATTGATTTGTGGCTGGTCGATGTCGGCCAAAATAAGCTATGATGTCTAGATTGAAATGACATCTTTTGTTGTGCGGTTGAGAAAGCTTTTGAGTGAAGGTACCTAAATAGAGGCTACAAGACGCCTGTTATACAGGGATAACCTTGGCTAGGGCTGGCCCTAAGGAGCATATAAGAATCTAACCCCTTCTGCTCTAAAATGACCAGTATGCTCTTCTGACAAAGCATACATAAATCAAGTGATTTGTCTTTAAGGCCGGCAGGGCATGGACTCGAAACTTTTGAAGCACTTGTGCTTGAATGTCAAGTGCATGCAATTGATAGAATATATTAGCTAAAGAGAGACAGAAGCTGGTTCCCGCGTTCTACACTCTTTGGTATGAGAGTGCATAATGCAAAAAAAGATTAACTTCAATTGATGATAGTCGAGGAAATTTAAAGAATGAAAGCCATTGTTAAAAGCAAGCTTAAATTAAGAAGAAGGGTGCGACACTTGACAATCAACGATAACATTTGATGGCAAATAAAGAAAATCAATGCAATTAATCAATTCAATTAATTAGATTGCTTAGTTCAAGCAAATTGGTGGATCTAGATGCGTTCACTTGTTTCATCTTAGGTGTCTCTGATCAGGATCAAAATCTATCACAAGTCTCACACAAGCCCACATTGCTTGCACAAAGCCTAATTAACTAGGATCTGTATTGGCATTGGTAATCCTAAGAGCTTTTTTGTAGGCAATATTTGTGGATACACACGACTTCTCATGAGAAAATGGTTGACATGCGACTTGCTGTGTTGCACACTCATGGCAAACACTTAGACTCAGCTGCCTCTTCTTAGTTAGCCTATGTACAACACAAACATTCCTGTACAAGAAATATCAAACCAAACAGGAAAAGAACCCAAGCATTACTTGTGGCATGCAACATGATTGATGTAGCCTGGACGTCAAGCGCTGTACAGTACTCTTTGAACTTACATTGTACAAAACAACCTAGAGGTGGCCTGCACTTTCCAAGGCCATCAGACCAAGTGTACTCGATCTAGACAGAAATACTTCGTGATGTGAAGATCCCAAGGCAGGTGCCTGCAGTCAAAGGGGGTTAAAGCTGGCCTGACATTCTGTCTTGTCCACAAGGGAGAATGCTGCCTTAAAAGTTCCAAACAGTCACAATCGTGTTTGGTCGCACTCAGCGTAACAGGTCCTGAACATGCTTTGGCAATAATCTGCACGCACTGCACCACCTCACCTGAATTCAATGGTATTCAGATCCCATACACTGTTGCCACCACAACCTTGAAACCAGCTTGGATCATTGATGACGGAGTTTGGTGATTGCCCAGTAAAGACGGGCAGGTACACTCGGTAAGCCCACCTTCAGAGAAAGAGTTGGCAAGTTGTAAGAATCTTCATTGAAGTGTGAAAAAATAACGACAGGTAATGCAATTTCATGATTTAAAAGGCCTATCAGGAAGTGCATGCGGCTTATGATGTGCCCCACCAGTAGTCCGTGCAGAATGGCTTGCAGTTTGGCTGGAACATGATGGGCTTTAAATCCATGATGCGTATAGGTGAGCAGCTGCCCTGCAAGTTAGAATGTGAAAAGATCAGAATTTCATACATAACAAGTTGGAAATGCTGTCTGAATTGCAGATTCACTCAAATCAGGTGCTGCCTCACAGGACCACCCAACATTTACCTTGTCTCCTGAGATAGAAACCTCAACGTCTGGTATGCTAGCACCATACCCTTTGGCTTGCACCTGCCCAACATAAGCCCAAAACTCCAGCGCCACAGTGTTCTCAAAGATGCCATTCCATGACTTGAGCGCAAATGCTCCCTACAAATGGGCAACCAAGTGGAAGGTCAACTATCCGATTAGACGGGGAAACCTTCAAATAATTGACAAAACTCCTTCTTGCTTGCTCCTTCTTGCTTGCTGTGGGCATTGATATGCTAAACGCACAACGCCAACCAAAGCCAATTAGCACCAAGGTGATAGGTCCTAGACACATCAAACAGGTGTGTTTGGAAACTGTGCAGATTGACCAATTTTGCATGCTCGGCTTTGGAAAACCTACCCCGCCTTGAACAGAAGCACACATGCCTGGCCCTTGCAGCATGCCCTTGTTCCTAGTCTCCCCAAGAGGCTGCATCCACGCCGACCAACTGACTTCCTTAAACTCATTCTGCAACCAGCCATCATTGAAGACAATGCGCGGGACAATCTCCTGGCTCCTGATCTCTGGCCAGTCGCGGGTGCGGCGCTCAGCACCTGCATGGTTGCCAGAATTCATATCTCAGCACAGCAGTGTCAAAATTATGTAACATGATTAATGTTACACTGGCATCACACAGCTTGCATGAAAAAATACACTAATCAGAGAAATCTTACTGCTTGGAGGATGCTCCGGGATGCCCTTTGATGGGTTGCTAATCCAGGCCTGCGGTTGCGATATTGCACCATTAAAGTCAACCACAAGAGTGCTCTTATCCCAAGACGCTGTGGTTTTTTTCAATCAGAAATTTTGTGGGTGGTAAGATTGAAGCAAGTTTATGTGGCACATAATCTCATTCAAATAGGGCGTCTCCAAGAAGATTTTGTAGCAATTTCCTCACCTGTTTTGGGGGTTTGTAATCGCAAGGTACAGCGCGGTACACAAGCTTGATCACTCCCCACTTCAACTCTGCAAGCTTTTCAAAGGCCCTGGGATAAAATTGAAACGTATTTTAGCCCCCAAACCTGGCTCATAAATTAAGCCAGATTAACTGCACTACGAGCTACATTGCAACACCTGATAAGTATGAATGGCATGCTTTTAAGTATGCTTACCACTTGGATAAGTCGAGGTGGTCTATGTCTCCTGCACTCAGCATTTGTAAATAGGATGCATCAGACTACATTGCAAGCTGTCATGACGTGAATTCTGGACCAAAGCAAAGCTATAGCTAATACCTCCTTTGCCTTGCCAAACTGCAATAGTGTTCCCCACATTGGCTGCATTAATGCCCCCCCCCCCCCTTTTTAGTTACTTATGCAGCCCCAAAATCTGATAACATTGCCATGACCCCGGCACAACTCACCGCAGCACCATCTCTTATCTGCAAAAAAGTATGAAATGAAATCAGTGTAAAGAAAGAAAATAATTATACACTTAATAACACCAGAATTGCAAAATGCTCAGGCGTCATGGGCGGGCAAGTCCATGGATGAAAGTCAACACATTTGTATTGTGTGTGCATGCCATCAATTATGCATGATTAAGAGACATGCATCATGTATTCTGTCTGTAAAGCAAGGGCAACCCAAAACCTAATGCTTTTGTTTGCTGCTGCTCCTGCTGCATGTCAACTTCTGCCCTTACTTGAGAAAGCGTTGGAGGGATACACACACTGGCAGGTATCCACAGATCTCACAATCACGGAGGCTGATTCATCAAAACAGACATTTCGTTCAAAATTCTCCCCATAGTAATCCTGTATACATTAAAGGGGGTGTTAGTTGACGCATTCATCATGCGGCATGTAAAAGAGGTTTTTATGACCACTGACCTTTGTCCACCCATTCTGACACTTGACCTCCCAACAGCCTCTGCAAAAGACACACAGATGAAACGCCTAATGACCAAAAAAGGCCGTGATAAGTGGCATGTATGGGGGAATTTGATGAAGGAGGGATATATCCTCCAATTCATTAAACAGACTTTGTCTTGATGTCCCTGACACATTCATCTGGCTGAAAAAAGTCTCACTGAGACAGTATGAATTGTGTATCTTGTCTTTGTTCCTTAGATGTACCATCAACTTGCAGATGCAGAGAAAAAAATGTTAAGCACACTTGTCAAGTAGTTGTCCCAGGCATACGGCTTCCTAAAAACTGTGAGGTACCCAACCTGGCGTTATGTTTCTCACTTCAAACAAGGCACAAAGCAAAGGCAGGCAAGTGTCTCAGTGTGCAGCATGAGGGAAAGCGCTTGGCCCTGACACACCTCATCCTGTTAAAATCAAGGCGCTTTACCTAGTGCCTTTTTTAAAACAGCAGAAAGTGCAAATAAATCAGGCAAAAATCTCAGTGTGCAGTTTGTGAGGCAGTGTGCTTGGCCCTGACACACCTCATCCTGTTAAAATCAAGGCGCTTTACCTAGTGCCTTGTTTTTAACAGCAGAAAGTGCAAATAAATCAGGCAAGAATCTCAGCGTGCAGTTTGTGAGGCAGTGTGCTTGCCCCAGACACACCTCTTCCTGTAAAAATCAAGGTGCTCAACCTAGTGCCTTGTTTTTAACAGCAGGAGGTGCGGCTGAGGCAGGCAAGGATCCCAGCGTGCTATTTGTGAGGCAGTGTGCTTGCCCCAGGCATACCTCTTCCTGTTAGACTTGAGGTGCTCAACCTAGTGCCTTGTTTTTAACAGCAGGAGGTGCGGCTGAGGCAGGCATGGTTCTCAGCGCACTATTTATGAGGCAATGTGCTTGTCCCAGACACACTTCTTCCTGTTTGAATCAAGGCGCTCGACCGAGTGCCTTGCTTTTAACAGCAGGAGTTGTGGCTGAGGCAAGCAAGTAGCCTTGTATGCAATGAAGACTAAAGTTGGTATACAGTGCATGCTCAATGCTCAAAGCTATTGCTCTAAACACTGATTAGCTTGTACATCTTATCGCAAAGTGCAGATCGGGAGGTCTTAAAAACAGTCGAGCCTCAAGCTTAGCAGCTTTGCAAACTCTTAATTTGACCAATTGTGTGCCTTTTGATTACTCATTACTCATTTCATGGCTTGCAGCGTTTAATGGCCACCGCCCTGAAAAACAGAGGCTCAACTCACCCACAGCTTCCAACATACTCAGGATGTACGTCTGACAATGCTGCAAAGAGCAAGTTAATAAAGAGATATAGGTCTGCTTTTGTACTTTCCAGCAGATTCATTGAACAGGAGCATGTTAGAAATTAGACAGCTGAAAAAAGCGGAAGCAAAGTGTGCGCAAGCGAGGGGACCTCCTTGAAGACTTTTTGCCAGCTTGACCTGGACAATACTTTTGCCCTTGTTTAAAGCTAGGGAAGGATTTACCACAGCTCGCTTGTCTTGAAATAATATCTTGCATGTACGCATGTACGCAAGAGCACAGCGCACGACATTGTCACAGCTTTGTAACACGCTGGTGCAAATGACTTAATTGTCATGCGGGAAAATGTAAGTGCCTTGCCTTACCTACTACATCATAGCCGGTACCCTCATCCTTCCACAGGTAGTCATAGTCACACCCACCAATGTGGATTGGCCAATCTGTTTGAACAGGTGAGGTCGCAGAGAGTTGTGCCTTTAAAGTAACTGTCAGCCTTTCCCAAAGCCTTGCAACCTGCCATATTCACTGATTCAAAATTTCCAAGCTTTGTTCATCATCAATATACATGGATGGTTTACTCACCTCCATTTCCAAACCATGTTGCACGCCCCTGCATGTGGGAAGAGGGCAAACACAGCTGACAGAGAGTGACAAGCTTGGTCAAACAAGTGCTTGCACTTCTCGCTGGATCTCAGTGCAGCTATATGTTGCAGAACCATGTAGTAATGAATTTCATTAGTACAGATGACTGTGTGAACAGTCTGTGGAGCATAGGGATGACAGGATGTGGCCGGGACAATCGTGCAAGCGCAATGCAAGCGCAAGTAGGGCGGCGGGCCCATTGTTCTTTTCCACCTGAGACGAGATAATGGCACAAAAAGAGTACTTTGGTGAAATATTCATGCTTAAATGCACCGTACCTCTTTCCACTGCCAGTCGAAGGAGGTCTTGAAGGCCCCGACGGGTCCTTGACGTTGTGCCTGGGCCCCGAGCGCTAGCGCACTCACTACAAAAGCAGCGGCAGCAAAGCAAATCAAAGGGTAGGTGTGCATCGTCGGAAAGGGAGGCAAGTCCTGGCGCCGAGAAGCTCGACACAGACGGAGTTCACTCTTGGCGCTTGCTCAACCCTGCACAAAGTGGTGAACCAAGCACAAATCTTGCTAAAAATAAAATTAATCAGGTTAAATACAACCGAATTTGTACTACGCGTAAGTGTGACAAAGTGTGGGTCCTGCGAGCGCTAGCCTGTTGCTTTGGAATTTTTTTCCACGTCCTCGTTCAGGACCTAAACGATAAGTGAATCCTGGTGGAATTCATCCACAAAAAATGCATGGCAAGCGAGCTGCAGCTGACGTTCATGCACAATAGTTACTGGGCTTTGCCATCCAAGTGACATGATCATGACCTGGGAAAGTTGTGCTTCGTTTGAATCAAGCTTGATTCCAATTAAATACAATTTCAATCAGATGGGATTAAAGTGGGTATTGGAATCAAGTCACATTGGCATTGAATGCCCGCTGAATCAAATGGGATTCAAATGGCATGATAATTGATTCAAGAGGACTCGCAGCTGAATGGACCTTAAATCCATTGTAATTCTCATGGACTTCAAATGGTTTGGCTTATAGTGCTGGCTAGCTCAGCAGAAGGCTGTGCAATGTGCTTCTAGCCTTTTAACAATATCAGTGTCAACATATTTGGTGCTGAAAGGCCATATGCCTTCCTAACTTGAAGAGTTGGAACGGTTGTAAGAAAACGGTTGTAAAAGAACTCCAAGTATGCTTTGATCCTGCAGCCTGCCTGGCTGGCAGTGCCTTGAGCATCTTTCTGCCATTACTCCCCCTCTGCTGCCTCTGTTTTTCCTCTGTTCCTACCGTTCAAATGCTGATGGTTGGCACATGCTACTGGCCTGCTTTCTTCTTTCCTTTCTCTGGCAAGGATACATTGGAATCACGTTACACTTCCTCATTCAGTTACTGGCTTCAAGCCCAGTTTGCCACAAGCAGAATCAGCTCGCGCAAATACCTCTGCCATCTTGATGAAAATACCTCTAAGCATGAGGTTGTGTCAGACTGTTGGATACACCTATAAATTCAAGAACAAATAGTCAAATACCCAGCTGGACCATGCATGCTTGGCCAACGTTGTGTTTCAAACGTCCTCTTCATCACTGTCACCACCCTCATTACTCCTGCCCGCTCCCAATTCTGCAAATAACCCAAGCTCTTCCTCATCCGAAAATGTTTGCTCTTCCTCTGTGAGAGATGGGGGTAGACATACGGTACTTTGGACCAAAGTGTCTCCTTTTCCTTAATTGATGTAGGGGGTGTTTCACTGCCTACGTGGTTTTTCTTTTTTCTTTCTGTGGGAGCATACTTGCGCCTGTCTGGGATAGTCCTGCCTACCTTGTAGGGGCTAACATAGAAGACTGCGTCGGACCTCCATAAGTCAGGCACTACGCACTCCCTCAGAACAATGCATGCCAGTGGAATTATTTGTTTGTACTCAGGGGCCCCTCTATGCTTCTCCCACTGCAAACGCTTGCAGCCACAACTGCTGGCATGCTGCAGGGTGGCTAAGACTTCTCATTTCCAAATGCCTTTTGCATTTGGAACGGTTGCTAAGACTCCTCAACTCAATTCCAAATGCCTTCGGTGGATACAGCTATGTAACCTAACCTTTTCTAACCTTTTCAATTCCAAATGCCTTATACAGATTCGGTACTAGCTGCAAGGTCAGGACACCGCCGTGCCAACGCATGGCCGGGACGCTGGATGCTAGGCTGAAAGGGGAGCCATGCTGAAACAGATGGAATCCTGGGGAGGCATGCACCATGGTGATGATGAGATGATAACAGGCAGTGCACTGCAAGATTAGTGCAGTGGATATAATTCTGAGTGTTCACCACAAGGCTGCCTGCCTTTTTTGCAACTGATGCCTATGATAGAAGTTATATTCTATATAATATAGGATTAATTCATACTACTAGTAGTAATGGTGAACGTGGAAGAGCATTAGAATATTGTTATCAATCTTTAGATGGTGAACATGGGAGAGCATAAGAATATTATCATTAATCTTTTGCAAGGTAGCAAGCCTTGGTTAAGTTGAGTGCATCTGCTTCATCTGATGCTCAGATAGTGTCTTGTGTATATATATATCTTTTTTACTTTCCAAAAGGAGTATTCACCTAGGCTGTGCTATGTAGTACCTGAATTAGTAAGTCAGTAGACTGAGATTGTCAAGGGTACTGTACAGGTGCATGCGATTACTAAGCTACTACCGTAGTAGAAAGGTGAGCTAATGTAGAGGGCATTTGATTTGAACATTATGCATATCCTTATCTTCTCACTGCCTACACAGTTTTCCTGTTCTTTTCTTTTCTTGGACAATGCATCTGTCCATCAGTGCGCTCGGGTGCAATTGCTGGATCATACTCAGGATGTAAGCTGACATATGATGATTCATCTGGACAGAGGATGACTCAATTGCAATCAAAATGTAAAATTTACTGAATGAATTGGCATTCACCAGGCCCTGGCATCTACCACAACCTGCATATTGGTCTATCCAGCCAATTTAAGTAAAGGGGGTTCTAAATCAAATGTGATTTGAATGCAGATATCAATACCTGGCCCGTTCGAAAACGCTGCTTGAATCCCATTTGAATCATGCTTGAACCAATGTGAACATCTTTTATCTTCAAATGGGTAATTCAAGCATGAATCAAATGGATTCTATTTGATTCAGGGAGGAATCAATGGACCACAACTTTCTGATGGAACCCAAGAAGGCTAGCCATTCAGCCCAAGCCAGGCCACCACCCATCATCATGCAATATTTCAAAGATCTAAAAACGGAGAAAAGCATGTCCTTTTTTTGTGCCCTTGCTTAGAAACGTGCTATTTGAGAAGGAGATTTGAAGAACAATTCGCTGATTTTGCTGGTAGGACTTTCATTGGAGACACAGGAGCTTTTTATTTAGACAACATTGGAGCTGAGGATGTGAAATTCTCTCTCTTGAAGCAGACATACAAATCATTCCTTTTTCTCTCTATGGATATGTTTTGCCGGGCTGGCAGTGACCAGCAAGCCCAGCAGTCAACCCAATTGGCTGAAGGTCTTAACCCATTGTAACCAACGCCAGTTTTTCCATAAGCGTGAGACAAGGGGACATGACTTAAGAGACAATTTTAGGGAATCCTTACGTGCGCTGCCATGCATCTCAACCAGGAGTTCCCTGATTTCCATATCCCCTTACGCGTCAAGCATCAACTCATGAAATGAGCATGCCTGGACTTATTGAGCAGACAGTGACACATGTTTTTGCATGCCCTACACACATGTCATACTGATATTGTGATTATGTCAGGAGGCGGTCTTCTCTACAGCAGACTCTCAGCCTTGCATCTATCAGGCTAATCTGTGTGAAGAAATTCAAGGTCAGGGCTTAGTGTGTTTTATTGGAAGGCAGTGTTCACATCTGTTAGAGTCCAATGTAATGTGTATGGGATGTATATAGGAAATACACACTGGAAGGACACCTTCCCTTTGGTCGTCCCCACCACTGGGTCACCCCTTTCTTAGGCAAACGTGGCCAAATAGGCCTCTCAAGGCATAACTTTGCATCCACCGCACCGTTTCCTGACCTAAGCACACCATTGGATAGCTTATATTTTTCTGGTTCTGATGGGGGTCTTGGGGTTGAAATTGGTGCGGTAAGTGGAAGGCAATTTCAGAAAAATGGTATGTAAGGTTGGAAGAGTGCGCGCTGTATCCCACACACAGCCCCAAACTCCGAGCTTGAGATG
>LFIK01002610.1_pt1 | contig 14554 bp, 13 predicted proteins | sample 643401 | NCBI WGS metagenome assembly LFIK01 (sample SAMN03777447, study PRJNA286221) | soda lake metagenome | biome: soda lake; feature: Kulunda steppe; material: water; isolation source: sample T5-Br brine of Lake Tanatar-5 | place: Russia: Kulunda steppe | collected 2010-07 | reverse complement strand
GAATGCTGTGCCTAGACCTTAGAACACTACCTATCTTGCTTTTATTGGTCTCGGTTGCAGGCCTGTTTGGCTTCAGCTAAGCTGCCCTCGTTTGGCAGATACAGCTATGTAACCTAATCCTAATCCTAATCCTGTACAGGATGAGCAACACGTCCTTTTCGACTGCACCCATCCACACATGGTCTCTCTCCGAAGGACTTATGCTTCCCTATTTCCTTCCGCAGGCTTAAACAATGTGTCTGCTTTTCTGGGCCAGGAAAACAATAAGCTATATTTCTTCCTTCATGCACTCAGTGATCAGGCTGATGGTTATTTATGAGCAGGCTAGCAGTCGCACTTCTTGACTGAAGGCCTTTTTCTTTTGTAACCCTTCCTCCATGCCTGGGCATTTTCTACCTGCCTTCTTCTCTTCACTGAAACTGGCAGTTCTCCTCTCTGTGTTTGTATGTGTTTGTATATGCATACCATCTGTGTGTGCACAAGTGCATAGATGTGTGCCTGTCTATCCGTCGTCTGTTCCTTGCCAGTCTCCATTCGTTGCCCTTCTGCTTTCATAGGTCATGATGACTTAAGCTTAAGAGTATATTAGTCTACACTAATACTTTCATTGAGCCTTTAACTGATTTGAAACTGCACTTTCACTCCTTATTCTAGGATGCCATGAGTATGGTTGCCATTTTTCATAAGACCATGTATAATACATGATGTATTGTATACAAGGTTCATAATGAAATTGTATACAAAAAATTAAGTGTCCATGCCATTGATGCCCGTCACAGATGAAGCAAGTCATCTCGCTTTTGGACAACCCATCCTGCAGAGACCAGCTCTTAACTGTCTCCCAACCAACCCCCCACCAACAAGTTTTGAAAAAGATAATGCAACATGAAACTGCACTCCAAGATCGTAGGAAGACACATTGAATCAGGAAGGTAGAACAGATGATTTGCAAACATGCTTGGGGTTATGAATCAAACAAGCGGAATCCAGGGACCTCCCTGTAACAATAACCTCGACGGCAGAACAAACCCAGGGGGACTACAGGGGGGGCCAACCACCTCTTTCTTTCTATGCATTCGTGTCCCACGAAGCGTCAGTTCAATGTCTGCCAGCGCTGTTAGCGCTGAGAACCTTAGGGGTCACGAAGCAGGAGGCTGAGCCCGCCTGCACTGCTTCGTGCTATGGAGATATTTGGCTTTTGTTCTGAAGGATCAGCGTAGAAGAAGGTGTAGGTTTTTGCTTTGGTCCCAGGCTGGTCCTTCTGCCATACCTGCTGGAATAAAGGACCGTGATGAGCCGCGTGATGTTGGCAGGAGTAATGAGCTGAGGGACATCGGCAGGACAAGCTGCAGGAGCTCTGACTGCTCTGTCTTGCATGGACCATGTTTGCCTACCTTCTTCCCAAGGAAGAGCACCTCGACATCCTTGAATTGGAAGTCCAGCGCAGCTTTATCTTGGTCAAAACCAAAGGTCACCCCAGAGATGAGGAACTGGAAGGGGCCCATGGCACTCTCTAGGCTGATCTTCTCGGCGCTTAAGTCTATGACCAAGTCTTCAATGACTGGAATGTACTGAAACACGCGCAGTTTTGTGCTTGTAGAGAATACTAACCGCCACTTTCCATCAATACCTACACAGGTTCCATCACATGTGATACAAGCTTTTAACACAGCGACAATTGGGCTGATGCCTCATGCCAACCAGGGTAAGATGTAAGATCTTACCTAATGCAGGCTCGGTCACCGTGGACTCCACTTGAAGCATTGCCTCCTCCACTGCCTCTGGTGAGACGTCCTTTTTTACAGCTGCTGACCTCAACAGATTCAGAGCTGCCTCAGTTTGCTGCACCAGGTTCCCTTGGCTGCTGCTGCTGATTTTAACATCCCTCCTCTTATTTCCTAGTGCTCTAGCACTTGCATTCCCTCTCAATCGGGAACAGAGTGCAGAACTCCCTGAGCACGCTACAGTGACACCTCTATGTGCGATCATTTCTACCTATGTATTCAATTCAAAATACAGGGTAAATTACAGATAACAAATAGCCAGCCGAGTTTTAATATTTAATTTAATAAACATAAAATGTGGCCAGAGGTCCATGCCAAGCTACTGCATGTAGCCAAGCTGATTGAGGATCCCTTTACCTTCAAGCATGCGCCTCCAGTTATGGCGTGGGAGCTGGAGCTCAGTAGTACTTTCAGCTTGCAGCAAGAAGTCTTACGCTACACGCTTTGTCTTTTCGCAAGCGTGCTGGTGGGAGCTGGCATCTCAGGATTGCGCTCGCCATCTGGTCAGTTTTGGGATCCTTGGTTGGGACTCGAGAGAAGACCTCGCAACTTGCATCTGCACAAATACTTACCCATGCTCACACCTCCAGCTAAGCTTGCCTTCTCATAATTCTGTTTGAGATGTGCTAGCTTTCATTCGTTGCGCATGTGCACATTAAAAGAGAAAGTGTTTTAGAATGTAAGAATGGCGCTCGGTAGCTCACACACAGGTCACGTGCTTGCAGTTCGCCACTGGTACTCCTTGATCAGCGGGTTAGGACTGACTTATTATGCCTTTGGAGCTGGTGTCCTGCACGTGCTGATCCCCAGCACCATTACCTACCTGGCCATGGCACTGCTACCAAAGCGCTGCGGACCGCTGGCCTGGGCTGTGAATCTTATCTACTTGCAATATGTGTGAGTAATGCCTTGCAGCACCAGGAGAAATACAATCTGGCATGGAGATGTGCCATCAGCAAGGATGTGGGCGAACTGTGTCAAACATTCTCCGCATCAACCTTGCTTGAGCAAAGTGAGCATCTGCTTCATGCGGCAGCCTGCAATGTGCAATGGAGCCAGCTATGTGGGCGGCAAAATCATGGCATTATTTGAACGTTTGGCAAGCGTGCTTTGCATGTTTAAGGTGAGAGAGTGTAGTGACCCCCTTTGTTGGCTGTGCGTTGTGCCGTGACTCTGTGTTGGGAAGTCCATGGTTTTTCATCCCCCTGCCAAGTTGTCCACCCTCTGTCACACACACACACACACACACACAACACACACACACACACCACGCACACGCATGCACACATGCGCATAAGCATACGCACATGCACATGCACACCCACACGGGCACGAGGCTGTTGTCAATCCTTGTGCTGTGCATAATTGTGCCGTCAGGAATCAGAGGTCTGTGCAACAGCGAGTTTGCTGCTTGCTTGTGTTCCTCATCTTCACCCACACCTTAGATTGTGCTGAGTATAGTATTCCAAAATTACCCAAATGCACTTGGAATGAACGTGCTCTATTGATGTGGCTTCAAATGCCCGGGTTTAAGAGGCCATAGCAATGCAAAGGCCGCTTGGTGACACAGTTGTGTTGCGTTTGTGCCTGACAGGCATTTTGGCAACATGTCTGGACCTGTCCCACCCTTTCTAGACTTCACTGGTGAGCTTGGGCGAGCTTGCTTCCAAGATTTTGCGGCGTCACACTAAGCTCACTTGAACTAGCAAATTGGGCCAGCAGGGTAATTCAGCACATGGCTGCCAAGCCCGTGGGACAGTGACCTGGCCCCTGTTGACCATCCACTGCAAGGTGGCTGAGGGTTTGGTTGCGTTGCCTGCTGGCTTGAGTCAGCACCGTGTAAGGCCTGCGCACAACTTTTGAGCGTGCTGCTGGCGCGCAGGCTCTCAGATGGTGCTGTTCTTGAAGCTCATTTCTGTCGCTGTATGCTACCAGGACTACCGTGTGAAAAAGAGAGAGGTAATCAATGCAGAGCAACAACATGTCAATTCTAAAACGCAGCAAGTCATTAAGGGGGAAATGTGCGGGGCTACCGCGTGAAAATTGAGAGATCAATCGTCGAGCACCGAATGTCTCTGGTGAGCCCTGTGCCTGCCTGTGCCACTTGCCTATCCATGAATCTGCTGATCAAATAAGCAACCTGAGGTCAACTGAACGTCCCAGGGCATCAGAGCAACAGTCTAGTTCCAATGTGGAGTGCATCTACATATAACTTCTCTTCGAGCATGGGAGTATTAGAGGAATGATGTCCATCTGCATGGGTCTATGGCACTCAATTGCAAGATTTGCAATGAAGATGCCGTGCCTGGTTGGATACGTGTCACATTACTCAGACCTCTCTGCAGGCGCACTCTATCCCTACTGGCAAACTGGATTCAGTTTTACAAACCTTTTGCTTTGTCAGCCTATCGTTTCTAGCTCTAAGGATATACACGTCAATACAAAACACCCTTTGCCAAACATTCCATGAACATGGTATCACACCTCATTGCTGCACGCACACTTGTGCCGCTCCCTTGCTCAGTCTCTTGCTGATTATCACGCTTACATGCTTCAGGACAGCTTGTCTGCTCCCTTGCCGTTGGTGTGTCCATGTCAGAACGCAGTCGATGATGCACCCTCCTGTTATCTTTCCGCTGAAAACATAACGCACAGACATGCAAATTCACGCCTCCTGGAAAAATGCAGATTGTTTTCACTTTGGCAAGTGAAAACCAGGTCCACCTTGTCTTCTGTCTCGGTGCAATTGTTGTTCATTGTCCATGTTTGCAAATGAAATACTTGTGTGGAAGAGCGAAGAGCTGCTCTTATCACCTCCATATTGCAGACCTTGAGCGTGATGGTTTTTACCCTGTCATTTTGATATAGTAAAGCAAGCCTGATGCACTTTGTTTCGCTGTTTTGGCTATGCTGTGTTCCAGTTTTCCCTTTTCTTGCATCCTATGCAGGATATGACAGACTACCAGAAAGAGCATGCTGTAGCGCATCTGCCCAGCATGCTGCAATTTTTCTCATATGTATTTTGCCTGGGCAACCTACTCGCTGGACCCAGCATAGAGTACGCCAAATACGAGGAGTTCATTGAGCACAAGGGGGTGAGCGTTGGATGAAGAGGACTTGTCTTGAAGTGCAAAAGCATGCGTGCACGTATTCAGATGCAGCAGCTGCACTGAGGCTTACCGCAGCTTTAAAAGCTTGATGCCAGCACCAAGTTGGCCAGCACAGCATAAGCTTGCAAGATGTACGCACTGAGCGTATCTATTGCAGGGTTGCATCTGATCTATTGCAGGGTTGCATCTGATCCAATGCAGGGTTGCATCTGATGATACCAGGTGTCGCAAGACAACAGAAGCCATGTGCACAGTGTTGCATCTGATGATACCAGATGTCGCAAGACAACAAAAGCCATGTGAACAGTGTTGCATCTGATGATACCAGGTGTCGCAAGGCAACAAAAGCCATGTGCACAGGGTTGCATCTGATGATACCAGGTGTCGCAAGATAACGAAAGCCATGTGCACAGAGTTGGGTTTGTTTAAGTCATTGAGTGAAGTCGTCAATTGCGCAGCTTCCAGCATCATGTGCTGTTGTGGAAGCCCCCCCGGGGGCGCCCTCAGGCACAGCATCAGGGCCAGCAGGCGCCTGAGCAGGAGAGCCCGTTGCATGCAGCCGCGAAGCCGGCACCCACCTTGCTTTTAGCTCCAATTCCATGCCAGCATGTGGCTCCCTTGGAGGGCAAGCTGCCTTGGTGAAGGCATGCTGGCTCATCACTTGCCCAGGACCTTGCTTCTTACGGCACTCAATCATTTGCCCTGCGCCCGCTATGCAAGTGCCCTCTATGCTATGTGAGGCCCTGCAGGTCTGGAGCCCAACAGCAAAGCTGCCAAGGCCCAGCAGCTTCAAGCCAGGCTGCATCGCATTCATGAAGTCCCTCCTCTTCCTGTTGGCCTTCCTGCACCTGGTGCCACGCATTGGCATCTCCACCCTGTTCACTGAGCAGTACGCAGCCCTTCCGGGCGCCATGAAGTGAGTGAGAGCTGTGCCTGCCGTGTACGTGGGGGGAAGTGGTGCCCAGACCGGCACGTGCATCCTAAACAGGGGTCAAGCAGCGGTAGAGGGCTGTTCCTGAAGCAGGAGCTGAGAAGGGGAGGAGCAGGAGCTTGCTGGTCAAGCCCGGTGACCTCTGGTGCACTGTGGTGCACTGTGGTGCACTGTGGTGCACTGTGGTCCTGGTGCACTGTGGTCCTGGTGCACTGTGGTCCAAAACATGCACAAGGAATCATATGTTCATTGGTGCCTGAGGTGCACCATATCCGTATGGATGTAATGGAACCAGGCTTTCCTTGATCACGAGGTCACCACCAACTACCTTATCAACCATCAGGCCCAGGCTTCGGGCTGAACCGGGGATTGGCCAATCCTTAAACCAGGATCGTTCCTCAGCAGCCCATAGAATGACCTTTCATGCATAGCGGTATGGTGCTCCTGGAGCGCGGAGTACGGTGTTGGTGGACGCGAGCATACGTGGGGATTTGGGCTTTTGTTTGCGGGCTTCAAAAGGAAGGTCTGCATAAGTACATGGCATCCAAAAAAGAAAAGGATGCAGCCAAGCTCCCAGCCTCAACCAGGCTGGCGATGCACCTGGAACGCTGGTCTCTGTTTTATGCTGCGCTGGTACACTCCAAAAGCTGGCACATTCCCGCGCATGGCTCTCCATATGGAAGCGCCAACGAGGCTGCATGCTGCAGGGACAGGTCCCCTCGGTCAAAGCTGCAGGCACAGTGATTCTGGCTGTGGCCTTTTCTTGTGCACATGTCCGTGAGGCATGCACTTTGTTGCGAGTGTGCGTGCGCAGGCTATTCCACACCAGCATGTAGGAAGAGCCAGCTTCTCGTCCCTGGGCCACCTCCGTGTCCCATTGCGCCCCTTTGCGCCTTGCTGCTGCCTGCAGGTGCGCTGCTCTTTTTGCGGCAGGTATCACCACGATGTTCAAGTACTGCTTTGCGTGGCTGCTGGCAGAAGCAGGCTTCGCATTTGCGGGACTGGGATTTGAGGGCTGGGAGAGGGTTGGGCCTCCTTTGGACCAAAGGGAGGACTCTTCAACAAGTGATGGGGAGAAGGAAGCTTACCGCCCCAAATGGTGAGTTGGGATGGTGCGTGAAAAAGAGGGACTGCCTCCAGAAATGTGCATCTCGCACTAGCTAAGCATGGCACGAGGACGTGTGGAGCACTCCAGACTGTGTAACATAGCACAGAAGCCAGTGCCCTGCAAAGCTTTGTCGGGGGAGACATGTGGTCAGGCTGGGCCGTGAGGCACCATTTGAGCTGGGGACATGTGTCCATGGTAAGGTTGTCAGCAAGCTGCCTTGGCGTCCAGGGCCTGCTGTACTGTTTCTTGAATTAGAGGGCCAATGCTTGTGCTATGGAGGTAGACACAGAGGCGCCAGTTGTGCATGTCCCCAAAAAACTCTTTTTGCATTGTTTCTTTCCCCCCAGTGGTGGTGTGCTGGAGGACTGTCAGGTGCTTGCGCCGGACACATGCCACTGCTGTAGCACATGCCACCTGGAGTGCCCTGAAGACGAAACATCTTTCTTTGACCCACCTCCCCTCTTGTTTTGATGTGAACGGTTTGCCCAAGGGCACTCTGTTTAAGCCTGTCTTGTTTCCAGACACACGAAAGTGTTGATTTCAGGTCAAAAGTAAAAGTGCAAGGTTGCCCTGAACGCTTATTAGGTGGGCACGTCCCTCTTTTGACATTGGAGTGGCACTGGACCAATGTGGGCACTCGTGCCTGACAATGGCACCTGCCACTGGCAGTCACAGCTGCTTTCCAATGGCACCGCGCATGCAGGAGCCGATGCTCAAATGTAAGTTTCTTCAAGATGATCTTCACCGCTGAAAGCACGCGCATGGTCACAGTGTATTGGAACAAGGCAACCGGGAACTTCCTACGCAGGTAAGCTTGCTTTCAAGGCCAGAGTGAGTTTGATGGGATGCTGCTGCATTGCATAAAAGAGAGAAATCGAACTTCAAATGATGAGAGGGAAAGCTATGAGACCTGTGAAAGTAACTAGAAAAAGGACGGCACGCTTTCTTTCTTTGCGGAGTGGGAGTGCCCTTGTGGAAAGTTGCTGCAAGATCAAGGCTTTTCTTTAATGTGCAAAAATACAAATTGATCAGGATTTGAGGTAGGCACACTCCAGCATATTGCAGGAGGGGATTCTTGGAAACTAGGGTAAACTGTCTAGGCACCTGTCACGCAATTCAGCCAATTCAACGCACAATTCAGAGTTAATTGAATTGGTGGCCAACCACTCCCAATTCCCACTCTCAAGTTTCCACTCTCAATTTCCAGAAAAGTACTCCAAATTAAGGGAGCAGATTGCCAACCCTTTCCCTCTTAGTACGCCCCCTAAAACACCTGTAGACATTGTTGGGGACGTCCAGGGGTCCCTGCAGATGTTGTGCCTCACAGCATTTCTCCCAGGAATTTCTTCACTGCTTTCTGTCTGTGACATTGATCATACTGTCTGGACCATATCATGAGCAAAGCTCCATTTAAAGGGTCAGCGGGAGGAGTTTTTAAGAAATTTGATATATAGTTGCCTTCAGGAGTGCAATGCTTGCTGTTACACAAATACATTTTTGCACCTTTATATTTTCTCAGACTGCCATTTTCTCATATTTTTGGTGCCTAGGTGAATAGTGAGAAATGTGCCAAAACTCTACCTCCAGGGGTTGCAAACTGGAAAATTGCTATTGAGACTTTGAGGAAACCCAGCGGACAGCAGCATGAACACTTACTTTAATGATTGACAGCTGTAGACAGCTGGCAAGAAAAAAGTGAAGGCAGCAAATTGTTGGCAGGCAGGCACAAAGCTAAAAGCAGCACAGCGAGCAGGCAGCAGCAGGGAGGGGGCTGGCGTGAGTAGCATGGGAGGGGAGGCTTGGGGCGGTGCAGGCAACGTGGTGGGGGAAGGCTTATTAAATTCTGATGCAGGGCAAGAGAGGAGCACAGCAATCTTATGGCTGATGAGCAATTCAGTGCTTTTTGTTGAATCAGTTGTTCTTTGAGAAATGCACAGACTCAGTTATCAGCAATAGAGGAGCGTCATTGCCTTGAACAGAATTTGCTTTGGCACCTTTTGGGGGACAAACATACCCAGCACAAACATGCCCAGAAGTGCGAATTTAAGTTCTGATTGAGCGCACACAATTGTGCACAAGAAACAGAAAACTTGATACTCTTTGGCGTGATTGAGGTGTGCGTATCCATCATCCAAGGTTAAAACTTGAATAGTGTTCCTGACTTGTATTACAGCTTTCGAAACCACACACCATGCAAAAGCTTGCTCCAAGGTATTATTTCCAGGTTGCCCCTCCCATGACCTGTTTTACTAGGTATGTTTACGAGAGGCTAGCAGGCAAGCGGCGAGCTGGGTTCAAGGAGCTGCTGCTCACGCAGCTTGTTAACGCCTTGTGGCACGGTATTGCCCCTCGATACTTGGTCTTCTTTGTGCATTCGGTGTTCTTCATCCAGTTCAGCAGCGTAATCAGCCGCTTTGAAAGCCTCCTTCCCGCTGCAGCTGCGAGGTCGTATGCTTGGAGGGGACTCAAGGTGAGGCCTTTGTCCACTTGCTGTGTTCGCACTGCCATGAGCTGGCTCCCGTCAACAGCATTCCATGTGACTCCCATAGAAAATCGTGGCACCCACTCTCTTTGTCCCACGCCTGCGGCTTTCTGGCAACATTGTTATAGGAATCTGTCTGCCTGAATCCCCTGGCATCTTGCAGGTACTGTGGAGCAACTTTATTGTATGCTACGTGGTACTTGCCTTCCACATCATTGGCGTGCACCGATCTTGGGCAATATGGTCCTCAGTGTCCTTCTGGCCCAATTTAGTCGTCATAATTGGCAGCTTACTAGGCCCCTTTATTCTGCCTGCAAGAAAGAAAAAGATAGAATAGCCCTATAGGAGTACACATAATGCAGCCTGTCTAGTGAGTGTGCGCGTCATATTAGATAATCTAACTTAGATTACCTTGGCTTAGCATTGACGATCTGTATCAATGTCACGTAGAAACGAGCATCATGGCATGCCATACAACTCGGTCGGATGAACACTGTTTCTTTGTTGTGATAAAATCATTGCTCTGTCTCTCACACAAACTTCCTTTAGTATATGCCTGCGCATAACAAAAGTGTTTTCACCATAAGCATTCGCTTTAGGTGTCGGAACACCACCTTGCTCAGCTGGAGGCTCCTTAAGCTATGGCATCTCTCTCTATATGTTGATTTCTGTTTCAGGCCTGAAAGACTTCAGCTAAGCTGCCCTTGTTTGGCAGGTAAAGCTATGTACCCCTTACCATTCCCTAAACTTACCATATAACTGGCAGTGTGTGTCGAAAAAGGGTGAAGTATGGGTTATGTACATACATGTACCCGCTGAAGGAGGGCAGAATAGCTTAAGCCTTATGGTGGGGGGTTGCTTGGTACTAGGACCAGGTGCACACCCCCTGTTTTGGTGCAAGCACTGGCCTCACCCTATAAGAACCCTACAATGGAAAGGTTGCAAAAGTTGCTTAATGGGGGACAGGGGGATTCCATGAGGACACCCCTTTCCCCCGGAAGAGGAAAATAACTATTTACTAAATAGTAGGCAGCGAAACACCCACCTACATCAATTAAGGAAAAGGAGACACATTGTCACGCCAGATTTGTGCTGTGCCAGCCTAATTTATGCTGCATTGTGACCTTGAGGTCAGTTGAGTCAGTTGGAGGAGTATTTGATCCCTTTGTCCGTTCAGATACGTTGAGCACGTCAAAGACGAACTCGCAGTTATACTTTGTTTGCTCCTAGTGACCTTGAAACATGTACGGCAGGGAGTAGACCTCTATAGCCCTTGGCATACATGTTACAAGGTCGCTATTGTCATGGCCATGCTACGAGTCTATTTTGGATGCAGCAGTCTCTTGGCGTGACAACATTGGCCCAAAGTGCCACAAGTCTTCTTCACCATTTAACCACGTGTGCAGCTAGCTGGAAACGCAAGTATTGCATCCAGTGATGATTAGGTATTAGATGTTGGCTGATTGTCATTTGCACCTAAGTTTGGCTGGCAGCTAACCCTAACTTAAGCTGTTCTTGTTCGGCAGGTAAAGCCATGTAAACCTGGCCTCAACTTCAGCTTAGCTGACCCCGTCTGGCAGATACAGCTTTGTAACCCTTAATACTCGACATATAACTTACATCGTTGATGAGTCTTAAAGATCTCGAAGACTCATATCAAATATCAATGGCCTTACTTTGAGGAGTGGAAGGAGGGTGGTTTTGGGTAGGGGGCAGGGTTCTTTAGTGGCAGCCACAGCAGCTGGAGGCACTGACTGCTTTCTTCTTTTCTGGTGAAGGGGCTTTTCTTCCCAAGCTCTTCTCTTCAAGGAAGTTCCTTAATTGCCAATTCGACGAGTGACTGATGTGAGGAGCGTTCTCTTGAGCAATCTCCCCAACTTCAAACCAATCAGGAGAGGTCTGCTAGCTTGTCTGCCCGCAACCCTCCTAATCCTCACTGACCCCCCCTTTTCTTTTCTGGCGAAGGGGCTTTTCTTCCCAAATGGCCCCTTTTCCTTAATTGATGTGAGGAGCTTTTGCTGCTTGCATAGTTTTTCTTTTTCTTTTCTTGATGTGAGGAGCTTTTTTGCTACTTGCGTAGTTTTATTCCTTCTTTTCTTGTCAGTGATATTACTGATGGAAAGTCGACTATCCACCCTCGCAACCGGTGGGTTCGGGGTTCAAACCTCACTTGAGGCTCACAACCGGCTAAGCTGCCCTCGGTCCGAACTGAGTCGGCGGATTCAGCCTTGAAAACCTTAAACTTTACTGATATCACTAGGTATCAGAGCTGAGACAATCTCGCAAGGAGCGTCACATTCCCTTGTTGTTGCGGTGTCGGTGTCACGCGGTGCGTCGTATAAATCACAATCAGACCCAAGCTGACAGCAAAGACTGGCCAAGGAATAGAGGGATCGCTTGTGTTGTTGATTGCAGAAGACGTACGTTCGAGCATAAGTATGAGTATGAGAGGTATCAGAGCTGAGACAGAGATGATGAAAGACAGAGTATACTATACTCGAGTACAACATGGCCCATCGGCCTTGGCCAATCAATGGAGGTCCATCATCCCCGCCAAATTTTAATCAGGAAAGTAATGCTCTGGAGAACTTCTCTACCTTGAAGGTAAAGCAGCCTTTCACTTCAAAGAATAACCCAAAGTCCGTCAATGGAGCAATAAGAAAAGGCCTTAAGACCAAAATAGAAAAAAGCTGATGAGAGCGTGCAAGCCGTAAATCAGCCACCGTGATACCATCATGGTGGCATCATGCCATCCTAGATGATCTAGGATCTAAAAAAAGTGACCGGCTTGGTTCACATTGCTTGTCCTAATGTGTATCAAGGAGTATGCATCAAGGGGTATGCAACTTAAATCAAAGTCTATGCCAACCAAAAAAAAGGAAAAATAAGGAAAAGCTACGCACTCAGGATACACCCGAGGCGTGAATTAAGGGAGGTGATTTCTCTTTCGAACTGGGGTTTTGAAGACAAGTCCTCCCAGCCGCAGTTAAACGCCAACCAGATTACCGGTGCAATAGAAGGTGGTACACAGTGGAGACAGCATGGCACAGTAGTAGTAAATAGAGTAACGAGGGTCTGCACCCACAACTGCTGTCATCATTGCATTACGGCAGCTCCCTCAAAAACTTGGTGCATCCTGTAAATCCTATCAGGTGATGCATGCAAGACAAACGCAGACCAACTTCAAGTGTCGGAAAAGCAAAGGCAAGAGGGAGTGACAAGGAAAAAGCAGCATGCAAAAGTCCCTGGTTCCCTCGTGGGCCTAGGGTGATGTCCGCAGCATTATGGATCAAAGATCGTCCAGGAACACAGGAGCAATTATGGAAACCATGCGCGTTCTCGATCCATAGCCGTTCAAAGTCCAGTAGGAAAAGCAGTGCTGTTGCTCACACATTCCTTCGATCCACGGCACATGCCACAGAGGTGCCACTGGGGAGCATCGGCATCATTGGGAGCAAGATCATGCAGGGAACCCCTGGTTGCAGTTTGGAGTAAGAGCAGACCCATCGCATCACTCGCAGTCAACAGCGCATGGCAGGTCTCCTCTGTGTGGGGAGCATTGCCACAATCTGGGCAGGAATGCGCCACCCGCCAAGGCTGCCAGGCCAGCTGCTCCATCCTACCCACAGCAAGTGCTGCACGCAGGCTGCGCACAGGGTCTATCCTCTTGTGAAGTGCTTGACCAAGGGCTCAACTGTCAGAAAGAGCTAGGTTGCGTTGCTGTGAATAGCCTGTCACTTATTATTAGAGACAGGCAGCCACTAGTATACCATCATTGTTCAGGAGTATCAACGTGTTGCCTCGCCAGCATCCCTGGATTTGCCAGGGCAAAAGATCGTCAAGATCCCAGGGAGGAAGGTTTTTTTTATTGAGCAGCTTTGTCTGCACGTTTAAATTGCAACATGCTTTCGGAACCGGCAGGTGATCTGCTGGCATTTTGGGCACCTTCCTTCCATCTACCGTCCATATACAAACTCCCCGCAGCCAGCACACCCTCTGTACCAACAAATGCCTGGGCAAATGCAATTCATGTCCACTGATGCACACCTTTCAAAAGCCAAAACGACAAACCAGACCGTGTCTCTCACAGTTGCATCACAAAATGACGGCAAGCAGTACTCTCGGGGCCACGACTTACCCAAAATGCATGGAGGGGCGGCTAGTGGCAAGCAGTTCTCTTTTGGGGTCACGACTCACCCAAAATGCATGAAGGAAACGGTGCTTGCCACCAGCCGCCCCAATGAATTTGTCAACATTCAATCTAGCAATGGTAATAGCAGAGACTAGCAACACCTACCACCGCGGGACAAACTCAAGAGAGACCGATGACACAGTAGCCCATGGCACCCGCTCAAGCACTGGCACACCTCTGGCGGCACGGTGTGCACAGCATTTCAGTGTGTAGGCCACTTACCTAACACCATTTGTGCTTGGTATCATACTCGCCAGCACACCTCACACGGTGTCTTTTTGTGCGCCTAGCATCAAGTTTGCCCCTATGCCTCACATTGTGCGTGCCTAGATTGTGTTGGCCCGTGCCTCTCACCCGCCCATTGTGCGTGCCCAGATCGTGTTGGCCCGTGCCCCTCACCCGCCCTTTGTGCACGCCTCTTCCGGTGCCAGCCTGCCTGGCCTCACATCCTGCGCGTCTGGTTGTGTGTGTATGCATGTCCGCACGCCTCACAACCATTATGCGCGCCTCCTCTTGTGCCAAACCGTTGGCCCTGCCCCATCCTCAGTGACGCCTCATGTCATGCCGGTGGGCACGCTAGTGCTGCCCAGCAGGCCTGTGTGCGTATATACCCCAGGGCCTGCTGGGCAGGCCCGGGGCATCGGGGCAAATGTTGCGCCGGGCATGGGCAGCGCCATCTTGGCCACGCTGACAGTGTGCTGGCCGGGCTTGAATGCCATGGGGAGCATGGAAGTGGGCGTGAGGTAGAGGTGCTGCTGCGACATAGCGGGCACCAGGCTGCCGTAGGCCTGCGAGGGAGAGGGGGGGGGGCATTTGGGAGCATGGAGCAGGAGCAAAAAGCGGGCCAGGCCTGCGTGGCAGTGTGTGTGTGTGTGCATGCGCGCGTGTGTGTGCACGTGTGTGTGTGTGTGTGTGTGTGTGTGTGTGTGTGTGTGTGTGTGTGTGTG
>LFIK01002609.1_pt1 | contig 14557 bp, 19 predicted proteins | sample 643401 | NCBI WGS metagenome assembly LFIK01 (sample SAMN03777447, study PRJNA286221) | soda lake metagenome | biome: soda lake; feature: Kulunda steppe; material: water; isolation source: sample T5-Br brine of Lake Tanatar-5 | place: Russia: Kulunda steppe | collected 2010-07 | reverse complement strand
GCATTAGAAGGCACTGCGGCACTGTGGTTGCAGGCATTAGGGGGCACTGCGGCACTGTGGTTGCAGGCATTTGAGGGCACTGCGGCACTGTGGTTGCAGGCATTAGAGGGCACGGCGGCACTGTGGTTGCAGACATTAGGGGGCACTGCGGCACTGTGGTTGCAGGCATTAGAGGGCACTGCGGCACTGTGGTCAAGGGCACCGTGGCAGGCACTGCGGTTGCGCCAAGACGGTGAGGCAGTTGCTGGTGCCTTGCAAAGCAGAATGAAGCGTGCCCTTGCACCGACGCGCAGACGCAAAGAAACTCACCGCGCGAGGGCACACGCATGCGCTGGCATGAGCATGCGCATGCATGCACCCATGAGGAGGGGACTCACAACGCAGCATCAGCAGCAGCAGAAACAAGAAGACGCACCCCTGGGGATCTCCCTTTGTGCATTGGACTGCCGTCACCACCGCAACTGGATTGGCAGGCATGGCCAGCATCAGGATCCACCAGCATCTGGATCAACCAGCATCAGGATCGGCAGGCATGGCCAAAGACAAGCAAAGCCACACCCACATTCAAACCACACGCTCCTTAGTGCTCCCACACACCCAAACGCACGCGCATGTGCGCACACAACCGAACGCCAGGGTTGCACACCTGGAACATGGACTCCAGATCCACGTGCAGGGTGTTGTGCTGGAGCAGCGCCCCGTAGCTTGTGCTGACGTAGCGCACAAAGTAGTGCAGCTGCGACAGCACCACCGCAAAGTCGGTGGCCGTGCCGTCGAGCTTCAGGCCCCCTATCTCGCGGGGCGCCCCGGCATGCAGCCGGTACCGGAGCACCACCTGCACGGGGCAGAAGCACAGAAGCAGGGGCTCGCGCGCACACCCCTTGTGGACACGCAGCGTGCGGTGGGCAAGCAGCGCACATCAGGGATGCATGGCAAACTCCATCAAGGGGGCGCTCAAGCGCGGGTGTGTGCAGGGTGGCATCCGGTCTGCAAGGTGGCACCCACGCGAACAGGTGCATCACACAAGAAACCACACGCTTATACACACACGCACACACACATGCACATACACGCACATACACGCACATGCACACATTTACACACGCATACACGCACACACACACACACGCATACACGCACACACACACGCACACACACGCACACACACACGCACACACACACCTGGACCCACCCCGCCCGGGCGCACCTGGGGGCACATGATGTGGAGCTTGGGCATGAAGGTGGAGAAGGAGGAGGGCACGGCCGTCTTGTTGCGGATGTAGCTCTCCACCACCAGCTTGTGCAGCGAGGACTGCTCTGAGGACAGCATCTGGATCTCGCTGTGCTGCCCTGAGCTCTTGCTGGCGCACAGGGCCTGAGGTGTGGCGCGGGTGAGAGGCATGGCACGGGTGAGAGAGGCATGGCACGGGTGAGAGGCGCGGCACGGGTGAGAGGCATGGCACGTCTGAGAGAGGCATGGCGCAGGTGCGAGGGGCGTGGCAAGGGTGAGAGGCGTGGCACGGGAGAGAGGCATGGCACGTCTGAGAGAGGCATGGCACGGGTGAGAGGCGCGGTACAGGTGAGAGGCGCGGTACGGGTGAGGCACAGTTCATGGTCGGCGTGTGGGGCTCGGGACTGGGGAGGGCATTAGGGCGCGGCTTGCGGGAGCAGGGGGCGCAAGTATGCGGCGACAGGTCGGAGTGCAGGGAGCAGACAGGAGGAGGGCAAGGGGCGGAGCCTGCAGGATGTGTGGTGCGTTGGTCACAGGCAGGAGGGAGGCAGGGGGCCTGGTGTGCGGCACCTGGCCGAGGGCACAGGCAGGGAGGTGTGGTGGTGGTCCGCACAGGAGGCTCACTGAGAGGGGCGGTGGACAATGCAAGGATTATGCGGAAGGGGCTGCGGTTGGTGCTGCAATATGTGCAAGGGTTGCGCTGGACAGACAAGCACATGCAGCGCTGCAAGCAAGAGCTGGGATGGGGGATGGCAGGGAGGGGCGGAGGCACGGAGGGGGCGGGCAGCGAAGGTGGTTGGGTGGCGCTGCACTGCTTAGAGACGGGGGCACCACGAGGTAATGGGAGCATGGGCCAACTTGTTCTAGACTCCACTAAAACCAGTGCATGCTCCCTGCGGGCGTTGCGCTCTCCTTGGGCAGTGGGGTGAGGGCGCTCCATGCAGAGGGGCAAACACTGGCGAAAGGAGCCGCACACCGCTTATTTGCAGGTGGGTGGTGCAGCTGCTGCTGTGTGTGGCCGCACGCACTGCCAGATGGCTTGTGCGCGGGCCGATGGCGCAGCCGCGCAGCTGCGCATGCATGCCACCTGACGGGCGACTCACCGACATGAAGGCGGTGATGAAGTCCAGGCAGGGCGCTGTGTTGCCTGGGGTGATGGTCATCTCCGTGGAGGCCAGGGCCACCTGTGCTTTTGCAATGCCAGGGGCAGGGTTGGGGTCAAGGGTCAAGGGCCAAGGGTCAAGGGTCAAGGGTCAAGGGTCATGGGTCATCGGACAGTGCCAGGGTCAAGGGTGTGTCAAGGGACGAGGGTCGTGTGGGAGGACAAATGCTGCCAGGGTCGTGGGTGAACAGATGATGCCAGGATCAAGGGTTAAAAGATGTTGCCAGGGTCAAAACAAGGGTCAAAAGTAGGATCATGAGTTAACAGATGTCACCGAGATTCATGGGCCGGAATCGACCCCATTGGCACCAGGCCCACCCACACACAACACATTGCCGAGTGACGCGCGCGACCGTCAAAAGCTCAGCAGCTGCGCGTGCTGTGCCGCCACAGCTGCAGACCCCAGCCTGTGCGCACAGGGGGAGGGGCGCACGGAGCAAAGACCCAGGCGGCGGCGCACCTTGTACTTGGACAGGTAGGTGGAGATGGGCGCGTAGGGGTTCAGGTAGATCACCGGTGGCTGCTGCGCGATGGTGGTGGCGTTGACCTGAATGCGCCCGGGATGGACACACATGGGCAGACAATCACACAGGTGGGTGGCGCGCCCGCTCGCCCTGGGCTTGGGTCGCGGCATTTGCGTGCCTTTTGCAGCAGCCAGCATCGATCCTCACGTAGGGCGCGCATGGAAGTGACGTCGGGCGCGCACGCTTCAGCCCACACCCACGCACGGACGCGCACACCTCGGCACGGGCGCACGCTGGAGCACAGACGCGCACACCCACGCATCGACACGCACACCTCAGCACGGGCGCACGCTGGAGCACAAACGCACACCCCCACGCACCGACACGCACACCACAGCACGGGCGCACACTGGAGCATAGACGCGCACACCCACGCACGGACATACACACCACAGCACGGGCGCACGCTGGAGCACAGGCACGCACACCCACGCACGGACACACACACCTCGGCACAGGCGCACGCTGGAGCACGGGTGCATGGCGAGACACACGCGTGCTGCCTCTCTGCACAGCCTCTACATGTGGCCAGGGAAGCCATGCTGCTTTCGTAGCTAAAATCAAGGACACCCGACCACGGGCGCATACGCACACACACACAATCTTGGCACTCAGGCACAGGCTTGGACCCGCATTCCGTGCACAGGTGCGCTTGAACAAGAGGGTGCCTGCACGCTTTAACAAGAGGGCGCGCGCAAGCACACCCTGGCACACGGCACCCGCCCAGCAGGGCCCCTCTGCGTCCACGCACGCATGCGCGCAGTCGCACCTGCAAGTCGCGCGCCTCCCCAAAGTCAAACTTGGGGCTGCATAGCTGCACGTGACCCGGCACGGCCGGAATGCACAGCAGGTCGACGTCAGAGGCGTCCGGCTCCTTGCACAGCGCGTCCAGCTCATGGCAGTTGCCGGTGCGGCTGACCTTCTTGTGTGCTGCCACTGTGATGGATGTGGCCTGCGCGCCGCGCGCATTGATGGAGATGGGGAGGGAGGGGAGAGGGCAAGGGGTTAAGTGCGTGCAGGAGCGCTTGAACGGGGGAGGGGAGGAGGGGGGTGCAAATGCGTAAGTGCACATGCGAGCGCGTGCCGTACAGGAGATGGGATGAGGCTGGTGAGTACTTTCTCCCCCTTGTTTGTCTGTATGCGTGTTTTCTTGTGCATTAAATCATGCAACCTGAACAAGACATAATCCTTCCTCGCACAAGGGCTTGCTAGGTAAGCCGCACTGACCGTGCGCGCGTGCACACGCGCACATACACACATGCACACACATACACACTCACTGTGTGCGCATGCGCACCTGCACCCTGGACTGCAAGTACATACATCCAGCCACACGGGAGCGTGTCCTCACCTGCATCCTGATCTGGTGCACGTTGGGGAGTTTGAAGGACACGCCGCTGATGGACAAGCTGATGTAGCTCAACTTCACGGGCTGCCCACACGCTCCGCCCAGACTAGGAGCCTGGGCTGCTGGCGGCGCCCTGGCAGCGTCAGCAGCGGCCGCAGCTGCTGCGGCAGCAGCCACCGCGGCTGAGGGCCCTGTCTCTGGTGTGCTCTGCTTGGTGGCCGCGGCTAGGGCGCGCGCAGTGGGAGGGGTGGTGTCAACAGCACATGGGGTGACCAGTGTCAGCCCGACCTTGGGACAGGCCACGCTGACGCTGATGGCTGCAGGGGCACGCAGCAGGCGGAGTGGCCATGAGTCAGGCACACGCAGCAGGCGGAGGGCGTGGCCGTGAGTCAAGACGCCGCCGTACATCAGCAGGAAGATGGCCAGTGGCCAGGGCGTGTCGCCCGCATGGCGGTTACGTGTGTGTTGAAACGCAGGAGTACCGGCAATGGCCACGCGCCAGCAGCAGCAACAGCAGCAGCAGCAGCAGTGCCACCATCAACCAAGGGCATGCCCATGATACTCCCATCCACAGTCATGCGCTCACGTGCATGCACGAGCAACTGCATGCACGCGTAGACACACGCAAACACACAAACACACACAAACACACATACAGAACAGGCCAAGACAATCATGCCAGTAACGGTCAAAGGTGCCATTCCAGTGCGCACCTAAGGGCACAGGTAGGTTGCCTTCCTCATCCATGCTCCTTAACAGATTTTGAGCCTCGCCCCACCCTCCTCAGCCATGCGCCTGAACTGCCCATCTTCCCCCTCCCCGCCCCCTGGCCTGCCAGGTGCGCACCTGAGGGCTTGGACAGGTTGTCTTCCTCATCCATGAGCGGCAGCGCGTCCACAAACATGGACAGCATGTCCAGCACCGACTCCCACTGCAGGTACGCGTCCTCGTTCTTGGCCAGGTACCTGAGCACAAGAGGTGAGCACAGAAGGCGAGCACAAGAAGTGAGCACAAGAAAAGTGAGCACATGAGGTGAGCACAAGAGGTGAGCACAGTGAGGGACCAGAGGTGAGCACAGGCAGGGGCTTCTCTTGTGAGTGCTCACATGCGCCCACACTGTCTGGCAGCTGTAGGAAGCTTGCGTGCGCGTACCCTGGAGTGCTGCAGCAAAAGCCTACACAAGAGCATATCGCCAGGGCATTACACAAGACTGGGCATGCATGCCACCGCTGTGAGCAGCATGTGCACTTCCACACCAAATTGGTGCTGGCACATGGCTTGAACAGGCCATGTAGTACAAAACATGTGCTACAGCAGCACACACACTACACATGCACACACACGCGCACACACATGCACGCACGCACGCGCTTACTTGGAGTGCTGCAGCGCGACGAACGTGCGGTACACCATGGCCTGGCCCAGGTTCAGCTTCAGCTCCAGGCGCTTCATCTGGTTGTAGACCTCAGACGCTGCACAGCACACGCGCACGTGAGCAAGGGCCAGGCCGATGTGCTGGCTGTGGTCAGCAAGGCGGCGAGGCATGCATGAAGCCTCCTAATGCAGGAAGATGGTGCCAGGCCGTGAGGCGGGAAGACGCAAGAAAGGCTGCAGCTCTACGCTGCTCCATAAACGGAGATGGCTAAGGGCGCGCACACGAGAGCATCCTCCAGCACAGTGTCTGACGTGGAGAGACACCAGCCAGGACAAGCACAGGCTGGCCGCCATGCAGCAGAATGCGGCACAGTTTTGGCGAGGCCGCCTTCGTCGCAAGCGCTGACCCTGGCGTGCAATTTCTGCAAACAAACATGGGGACACAAAGCAGCGGCGGGGCGTGTTTCCTTGTGAGCCCCTGACAAGTGCCCACCAGCCTCTGCCCTCTGCCCCTCCTGCTTTTGCTGCTGCTCTGCTTGAATCAGACCCCAGGTAAACCCAACACGAGGAGCCTTGCCCACACCCGTCTAAACTTGGGTCCAGAGCACATTGTGCCAGGAGCCACGCCCACCCATCCCACCTGTCCAAGCCCCCAATGCAACACCAATGCCAAGCATCGGACATGCTTTATGGTGTGGCAGAGCACACTGTAGTTGTGCTGCATTGCAGCGTGCTGCGTTGCAGCGCCAAAAGCGCGGGAGACAACAGGCGCGCTGCGCCAATGGCGCGCTGCCTCCCATGACCACAAGAGCACTTCAACACAGAGGCGCCGTGGCACGCTCAGTGCAAACCACTGCAAAGGTGCGCTTGCAAACTCACTGTCTAGCCGCTCTGGCAGCTGTATCGTGATGGCCTTGTAGTAGGGCCGCTCCACGCCGCCGGGCTTGTAGTATGGCCTCTTGCAGTGGAGCGCACGGTAGGTGGCAATGTACTGGCGGCGCAGCTGCAGCACGCGGCAGGAGCAGCGGGGACGGCAGAGGCACGGCTGAGCACACACGCCCCACCACAAGGAAGGGATGAGTGTGATGAGAGCGCCATGGGTGGGGGGAGTGAGGGTAAGGGAGGTGGGGAGCAGGCCTGGTCAGAGTGAGAGGTGCAGTGGAAGGATGTGCAGCAGGGCGTGGCGGAGCGGCACGCGAGTGCGGAGGGGTTGTCAGATCATGACAATCGAGACGACGTCCCATCCTGGTGGCATACTGGCTTACGAGTAGGATGTGGTGGTGGTTGAGGCATTGCAATCAAGAATGTATAACGTTTAGTGATGACAGAAGCCCTGCGCACACCTCGATGGCGTGCTCCATCTTGCGGATGGGGTAGCGGCGCCGGCAGTCGGCGATGATGGCCTGGCCGGCATGCTGCCACCACAGCGCTGGTGAGCGGGACACGGGCACGTGCGGACGCCGCACCTGCACTCACAAGCGCACACTCGACACACACGGACACGCTCAAGCCAACGTGGGCGTCAACTGCCTAGGGGCAGACTGCAGGCGCACTGGGATGGCTGGCTTGTGCGGCTGCTGTGCTGCAGCAGCGGCAGCAGCAACAGCAAGCAGGAGTAAGCAGCAGCAGCAGCAGCAGCAGCAGCATGCGGCAGCAGGGGGCAACACACTAAGGCAATCTGCGCAATCTTGGCAACGCCCAAGCAGGCACACGTGCACGACCCAAGCGCGCACGCACACCCACGCTTGTTGCCGCTGGGCAGCGCGCGGCAGAGCACCACACTCACCCAGAACGCGCAGTATTTGGCGTACGTGATGTGGCGGTCTGCCATGCGCAGCCCCAGCAGCGCCGCCTCCGGCGTGATGAGTGGCGAAAGCGCGCGCAGCACCTGCGCACGTGCAGGCACACGCATAGGCGGGTGGGCGGGCAGAGGCCAGTAGGCAACCAGGTAAGCTGGCAGGTAGGCTGGCAGATAGGAAGTTGAGGAGCGCTCCATGGCACTTACATGTGCATCGTGGAGGGAGGGAGCACCTGCAGAGAAAACACCTGCAGAGAAAGCCTGCCAGGAGGACCTGCTAGGTATTTCTGCAACAGCAACACCTTTCGGAAATAGGATGCGTGTGCCGGTGCACCGCTCGCAGGCATCCCTAGCCACAAATATTGAACAGTCTTGTTGGAGCACCTGTGAGCGCGGGGACTAGTTCCCGGGACTAGCTGCCGGGAGAGCACACTCTGGAACACATGAGCGCTCACAACATAGCTGCCGGGAACACATGAGCGCTCACAACATAGCTGCCGGAAGAGCACACTCCGGAACACATGAGCGCTCACAACATGGGGAGTTGGACTGGGCTGGACAGGGGGAGGGAGCGAGAGGCTGTGTTGCGCCAGATTGACATCCCACATATTGGGAGAGACATGGCGCTGCTCAACCACAGCGACCTGCTATTTGAACCGACCCCATGGATGATCTCCTACAGATGGTGCACCCCAAGCATCATCAACCCCCAAAAGCACACTGGAGCCTAATGCATGGTTGGTCTGCGCCACAGATAGCGGCGCACTAAGAGCACAGCATGCACATAAACAGCATTTTTCCCTCAAGAGGCAAGCAGCGGCACAGGCGCCGGCACGTCAAGCAGCGGTGAAATGCTTCTGCCGAGACCAGTGGTAGATTGCATCATGCACCAAGAGCATGATGCTGGGCGGATCACATGCATCCAGCGCGCACGTCCACGGAGCACGAGGCGGGCTGCGCACGTACCACGTCGATGTGCAGGTGCAGTCCCGCGATGAGGTGCGTGCCCCCGCCCTGGCTGGCCGTGCTCGCGCGCTGCGTTCCCCCCTGGGATGTACGGGCCTGGGGGGCGCCGGTGCCAGCGCTCGAGTCGCGGCGGGCGCTGGGCATGCCTGGGGCAGCACAGGGCGCGCGCATGCACACATTGTCAGGGGCGCGGAAGGGGGGGTGGGGGGAGCACAGAGGGCGCGCACGTGCGCACATTGGCAGGGGAGCATGCGCGGGACAGGGGAGCATGCGCGGGACAGGGGTGGGAAGCTCTGGTGTGGGCGGCTCGTATCCGACGCCACAGCGTCAGCAAGCACGCGGCCTATCTTTGGAAGGCCAGGTGCGGCATATGGCGTGGCCTATAGGGCCACCACAGAAGGAGACCGCGCGCGATGGCGCAAGCACGGCTGCGGGGCAACCATGGAACACGCACTGGCACGCAAGACGCGGCCCGCGCCGCCCACCTTAACGCTGCCACATGACGTGGCATGCATCAGGTATGGCGCATGCACACGCCCTCACCCAAGCACACAGATGCACAGGCATGGCGCACACACACAAATGCGGAAATGAAACTGCGCACAGGTGCAGGCACGGCGCATGCATGCGCCCTCGAGCACACAATCACAGGCAGCCCCCGTGTTGGGCATGACGCGAGCACAAGCCCTTGGGCACACAGATGCACCGACCAGTACCGACCCGTAGCAATGGCTTGCAACAACCACCAGCAGCAGCAGCAGCAGCAGCAACAGCAAGGGCAGCAGACGCACTTGTGAAGTCGGCGCCTGCCATGTCGAAGGAGCCAAAGCCCATGCTGCTCTCCTGGTGGCCATGGCCATGGCCTGGTCGCGGCCGGCCCGCGCCCCCTGCGCTGTTGCTGTGGCTGTGGCCGCCCGCGGCCTCAAACTCGCCGGTGCCACCCGGCCCACTGGAGCTGCCTGGCATGGCGGCATGGTCTTCGCTAAGAACGCTCTGCGAGAGGGTGGGGTGCGGGGAAGTGAATGTGTGAATGTGTGTGCTGCGTGAATGTGTGGGTGCGAGTGAGCGACCTCTGCAAGGGTGGGGTGCGGGTGCGAGGGAGTGTGAGTGTGCTGCGTGTGTGGGCGCGAGTGAGCAGCCTTTGCAAGGGTGGGGTGCGGATGCATGTATGGGCGCACGCGGAATTGAGAGCGCCCAGACAGCGCTCCGGGCCCATACAGGGGAGGCAGAGGAAGTGTGCGCATGCATAAGGGCACAGTCCACACGGTGTGGTATGCAGGAAGTGTGCACCAGCGGTCAGCCAGTGCGCACACGGAAGGTGGGCATTGACACAGACAAGTGGCGGGAAGAACATTGCATGCGCTTGTGCATGTGCGTGCATGCGAATGCACGTGCATGCGCAGCAGCGCCAACGCATAGAGTGGGCTCGCATGCACGCAGCAGCGCGCCTGGGAAAGGGGCATGCATGTGGCCAGCTGTGCGTGTGTGTCTGTGCGTGTGTGTGTGTGTGCATGTGTGCGCGCCGGGGCTCCGGACTGGTGACCACGTGCAGCCTTGGTACTCCCTGCTCACCCGAGGCACATGCCTGGCGCAGCAATTGCAGCACCTAGGGCAAAGGGCAGCGGAGCGCACGGCTGAGGCGGCTGCTAGAGCTGCAGACGCACCAGCTTGGAGGACAGGCAGGGCAGGCAACCAGGCCAGTGGCAGCCCCCTGCTGCATCCCCAGGCCCACCTTGCTGCGCACGCCGAAGGAGCCTGCCACCACCAATGCCAGGGGCTTCAGCGCATCCTGCTGGGCTTGCTCGTCTGACGTCGTCTTGGGCAGGTGCGTGCACAGCAGCAGGTCCACATCCACTCCCCACTGCACGTAGCAACACACGCATTCATGTGTGTCAGACTGATGCCTTGCCTTGCCTGCTGGTGACCAGGTGCACCCTCCTGCGTCGGCAGCCGCGCCAAGCACCACCTCTGGCACCTGGCGCGCGGCAAGGCAGCAGCAGCAGCAGCAGCAGCTAAGTGCAGCAGCGGCCAGGCTCTGCGCGGTCGGCAACACCCTCATGGCCCAGAGCAGGCACGGCACGCGCCTGCCATACGCAGCATGCGCTGCAACGGCACCACGGAGGGGCCGAGCCACGAGCCGCCCCCTGCCCGCCCGCCTCACCTGCTTCACGAGGTAGAAGCTCGCGTCCCAGCCCTGCGCCAACGCAGGGAGCGCAGCCGCCCCCCCCTCCGCCGCTGTTGCAGGCGGCGGCGGCACGTGCGGGGCCGGCTTGGGCTGCTGCCCTTGGGGCCGGGCTGTGAGGCGGGTGTGGCCGCGGGGTGAATGTGCGGCCCGGCGGCCCCGCATGTACGCGAACGAGGGGCTCTTAACAGCGGCGCTGGGCAGCGACGGCGGCGGCGGCGGCTGCTGGGGCGCTCCAGAGGGTGTGCGGCCTGAGACCTCGTGCGGCTGCAGCGCCTTGGTCAGCAGCAGGATGTTGACGCCCGCCACCGACAGCTTGACGGAGCTGTGGAAGTCCTTGGGCAGCGACTGCACGCGCACACCCAGCACCTGCACAGGGGGCAGGGGCGCACGCGTGCAGGTGTGCAGGGAGGGCGCAGGCGCAACAAACTGTGCGGCAAGCGTGCTGCAGGCGCACTGACTCATGCAGGTGTGCCGGGTGCGTGCGAGCGTGACGAACCGTGTGGCGAGCGTGCATCCCGCACCCAGGCGGCCCCTCCCGTGTGCGCGCACCTGCCAGTTCAGGAGCGAGCTGAGGCGGTGCAGCGTGTAGTTGATGACAGGCGACAGGCGGCTGGGCGGGCGCACGCCCCGCTTGCCCGCGCTTGCCGCCGCCAGCTCGCGCTCCGCCGTGCTACCCTGGCCCGCCTCCTGCCCCGGCTCCTTCTCGGGCGCCACCGTGGTGTTGCGTACCGCCACGAGCACGCCGTCCATGCTGCGAGCCGGCACGTCTGCGGAGCCCGGGCCTGGCTCGCCTGCCTGCGTGCGCAAACAGGGGGTGGGGGGGGAGGGGCTGTGGGGAGGAGCTCGTTTCCCGCCGCGCAGGCCAAGGGGTTGGGCACGCCAGCGGGGGCGCCCCCAGCGCGTGAGAGAGGACTGAGTTTGGCGTGGGGGCACAGGCGAACGCATGCTGCTAAGAGCGTGGCATGCATGAGCCTGCAAGACAACCCACTGCTGTGTGTGCGCGTGGTGCGCAACGCGAGCATGTGCGTCATGCGCTCACGCTCACCCACACACAAGCCCTACAGCCCACACATGGGCACATGCCCCCTTGTTGCGCCTGTTTCAAGTATGGACAAGCATCTTCCGCACGTACCTACGCGCACACACATACATACGCGCACGCATCTTTCACTGCCGTGCAAGCTGGGACAGGCACCCCTTCCCCTTGCAAGGGCACCGGCCAGTTAAGTGGAAGCCCCCTCCACCCTTTCACTGCTTAGGAGGGGGTGAAGCTCCAGGTGCGCATGCACAGCAGCACGCTGGCAAGGGGCCGGGTAAGCAGCGCGGCGGCAGCCTACCAGCGCTGGCCAGCACACTAGCAGCACACTGGCAAGGGGGCAGGCAAGCCGCACACAGGGCACTAAGCAGCCTACCAGCGCTGGCCAGCAGGCAGAGGCATGTGGCGGGTAGGCACAGAAAGCAGAGCACGCGTGCATACCTGGACGTACAGCAGGCTGGTGTCGGTGACGTCGAGGTTCATGTTGCGCATAAGCACCACGACCGCCATCTGCGAGCAGGAGGCCAAAGAGGAGCACACGCGCGTCAAGCTGTGTGTGGGTTAAGGAGCCTTGCCCGAGCACAACACCTGCGCGTAAGGCTCACTCAGGCACCATCGCTGCGATCGCGGAAAGTCCAAGGCCTTTAGGAGCCTTGACCTGGTGTTTGCTTGGCCTTTGCCGCCCAGCACCCTGCGCCGCCCAGCACCCTGCGCCGCCCAGCAACCTGTGCCGCCCACCACCCTGCGCCCTGCATTGCCATTGCTACATCACACTGGATGGACATAACGTACTGAACCTCCCAGACAAAGCAGTGGCTGACGCACACAGCCGGTGTTGTTTTGCGCTTCCACGCATGCCTCTCTCCCTCCAAGGCCAAGGCCAAGGCTGCAAGGCCAGGAATGCTGCACTTGCATGTTAGGCAGGCACGCAGGGTCCTGATGGGACCCCAAGCCTACAAGCCTCTCCTGTTCTAGGTGCGCCAGCCAGAAAGGACTGCATGTGTGCATGTTGAGGTGCATGCCCATGCACTCATGCATGTGTGCACGCTCGTGCACGTGCGCGCTGGAGGCCGCCCAGGGCTACAAGACGAGGCCGCTGGACCACCACCACAGCACGCAAGAGCAGGGCCGCATGCAGGGACGGCAAGTCCCTGGTCACCAGGGAAAGGGCAGGGCTGCGGGGTTCCAGGGTGCAGGTGCCCTCGGCTCGCAACGGGCCATCCATGCACAGCGCATTGAAGCGACGTGCCTCCTGTGCAACACGGCATGAGGGCCGTAGGCACCAGGCAGCGCTGTGCCACATTGTGTGCGTGGCACTGCCTTGGCTCGCTCCCAAGCTCTCACCTTGATGGCATAGTCCTTCACGCGCTGCATCCTGCTGGGCCCCTGCTGCGGCCCCGTCCACAGCACGCCCTCCAGGGACTTCAGCTTGTTGTAGTCCACCTGGTCCCATGGCTTTGTGTGCTTGGTGCGCTGCGCCAGGTGTGCAAGCATGCGGAAGCGGGGGCGGCTGTGTTTCCGCAAGCAGCTGTGCGCACGCGCGCATCAGGAGTGCGCCTCCCTCCCAAGGGCTTCTTGTGTGAGGACAGCACAGCATATGCGCCTGGGACGGGATGGTGCCTGGCCCCATGATGGTTAGCAAAGCCTTGTCTCAGCGGGGGGGACAGCACTGGTCCTGAGAGAACAGGCGCCCTTTAAGAGAGCCTGCTGTGCACGCGTGGCCCAGCAGTGCTTAGAGATGAGCCATGGCATCGTGCAGCCTCCCTCAGGACCATAAATGCATCAGCACGGGCCACCTCAAGAGTCACCTTTGGGTTCCGGTTCTGCCGCATCTTCACACATGCTCCCCTAATGCTCACGGACAGGGGCTTGGTAAAGCTGGGGTACGTAACGTGCAGGGTGCTGATGGTCAGGGCGTCCAGCAGCACAGGCCGCTCCCTTGGGTTCCCAAACAGGCCCACGTCCAGCTTGATGTTAGATATGAGCAGGCCTGCACACGCGCACACGCTTGCTTTAGAATTGTTCGCAGTGTCCAACTGTGAACAAAGCATGGGGGTGGGCTGTCACAGGCAGGCCCTCCCATGGCCATTCTCTCGCATAGCCTGGAGCTTTAAGATGTAGCTAAAATGGAGCCATCCTGCGCCCACTTCCATAAGGTGGCCTTGCAGCAGACACACCCAATCAGGCAACCTTATCACCACCAAGGAAGGCCTTTTGTTGACCCACCTTCAGGCACAGGCTGCACCCGCAGTGGTGGAGAATCATCCACCTCTTCATCATTACTGCTTTCACTGCGCAGATAGGGCCGCAGCTGCCTCCTCACAAACAGGGCAAAAGCCAACGAGGCGAGACTTGCCCGGTAGGTGTACACAGCCAGAAGGGCGAGCACGCAACCGATTAGCCAGTGCAATGCCGTGAAGCCCATTATGGTAGACAGTGCTCATGCCTTCAGGCTACGCGACAACCTAAACTGCGTCCATCCATTACGACTTGGATCAGAAAATTTATTTGCAGCATCTAAGATGCGTTTACAATGCGTTTAGGGGTTATCGAACAAACTTGATCGATGAACTGTTGGGTCGAGTATCGTTTCCCTTAAAATGCTAAGCAATGAAGTGGAGAATAGAGACAACCGAAACTAGGGAAGATAAACACCAAAATTGCTGCACTCTAACAAAATTAGGCAGCAGAAAGTAATCACAGGTTGGAAAGGATGCTTCCATCGATGAAGACCCTTTTGACATCCCCTCTTCTCGCATCAAACAGTGTCCCGGGTTCCTGCATACCTCTCTGTATGCATATGAGTGTGCAAGTGTGAGAGCACATACATGCAAGCAAGTGTGCATTCACATGTGCTCGCTTGCGCATCTGGATGGATCCATGCGTGCACGTACGTGCAGGGGTGTGTGTGTGTGTGTGTGTGTGTGTGTGTG
>LFIK01002607.1_pt1 | contig 14563 bp, 3 predicted proteins | sample 643401 | NCBI WGS metagenome assembly LFIK01 (sample SAMN03777447, study PRJNA286221) | soda lake metagenome | biome: soda lake; feature: Kulunda steppe; material: water; isolation source: sample T5-Br brine of Lake Tanatar-5 | place: Russia: Kulunda steppe | collected 2010-07 | reverse complement strand
TTCCTGTACGTGTACGTCACATATTTTGGGAAGGAGACATGTTTGGTGGTGGTGTCAAACATGGCCGAAGTATTTGAGAGGCTCACTTCCTTGCGGCCAAGAGTAGAGAACATCTTGAACGCATCAAAAATCACACACGGACTGACGCACGAGGCACAGATGACAATACACATAGATGACATCCCTGCACTTGCAGGCGGAGGTGCGATTGGATCGACTCCTCTATGGCACTTTTTGCACGTGCACAAGCCCTCTCAGCAGTATGTCAAGTGTGAATACCGCCCTCCTCTGTACTCCGATTCGGCGAGGGAGGAAGTTTGCGCAGTATATCAGCGTATGTATTTTGATGTTCATAGCCGAAGGGGTGCCCGTACCTCTGCCAAACCAGAGTACCAAGTTTCGGACCGTTTCGTGACCTTGGTGTTGCTTGGTACAGAGTTCGAGCTCTATCTCATCTGTGACCCATTGACAGACCAGACCACAGCAATGCGGGTGGGGAACCTTCTGGGCAATTGGTTGAAGACACAGGAACCGCTGTTGTACTGTTCACGCAAGGTCTTCCGTCTCTAGATCCTTCATGCATGTCTGCACCTACGCTTGGTATGGATTCTTGCATGCATTAACCACATCTGCACTTTGGTTCTACTTGTCCTTCACCTGCACTAGAGTTGGCTTCGCTGGGTTGGAAGGCAGTTACCCATTTGTTCCACACTGAAACCAGTTTTGGACCGTCGCAACCGACGTGGGAACGCATGGGACGCATCGCCGTGTGGCGGATGGGTGTGGTGGCGTACCAGGATGCCATGCTGGCGATGGAAAAGATGGCGATCCTGCGTGCTGCGGATGACGAGGGAGATGCGCTGCTGGTGTGCGCGCATCCGCCCACCTTCACCCTGGGCAAGCGAGCTCGTCGAGAACACGTGAAGCTGTCGGAGGAAGAACTCGCAGCACATGGGATCGGCGTCTATCAAGTGCCACGAGGAGGACAAGTCACATACCATGGACCAGGACAAGCCGTGCTGTATCCAGTGGTGTCGCTGCGTGCTTTGCAAGTCGGTGCAAGGCGATGGATCGAAGGACTCGAAGACACCATGGTGGAGACATCACGTGCATTTGGTGTGAACGCCCATGGACGTGTACCAGGAGCTTCAGGTGCGTGGGTAGGAAACAAGAAGATTGGAGCAGTGGGTGTGCGTATCTCTCGAGGCGTGAGCACCTACGGATTGGCCTACAACGTGGACACAGACTTGTCGGCCTACGATTCGCTCGTCGCTTGTGGATTCCAGGAGAATGTAGCTACGAGCCTGGCGCACGAGCTGGGACCAGATGCAGACTTGTCGTGTGCAACAAACGTGCTCGTGACGTCTTTTTTAAATCACTTCCATTACACAGCCAACGACATGGAGCCACGCCTCAAGAAGAAACTGCTCCCCAGGTTCACAGATATAGGCACAACAACTTCGCAGTTCCCCGTTAGAAGAGAAGCTGGGTGAACAAGGCCACTCCACGGTCGATCCAATGGGAAGCAGGAACTCGTGTAGGAAGGGATATGTCCATGATGAAGTTTGTTGAGTGGCCAGTGGTTGACAAAGTGCCAGATCGTGAAAGGATCTTGTATGTCGGACAAGCATACATCTCTCCAATGGCAGTGTGAGGTTTGTGTGTGGGCTTCAACCAAATGACAGGCATTGGGGTGAAGAGCTCTTTGGGCTTTTGTTCACACAAGCAATGGGACTCGCTGTCCCAACTTGCACCCTCCAGATAGAGCCCGTGGATGTAATGCCCATCATTGGGGACAACTGCATCACTGGGCATCGTGTCCATCACTTGGTACTCAAAAGTCACTTGATCAATGGCCACTTTATGTTTCCTTGCATAGTTCTGGAGCAACCCAGTCAAGAATGCTTGCGGGAAGAAAAAACCAGTGAACCATACTACCTTCGGCAATCCATTTTCGATCCATCCTCTGATGAAAGACAGCCGTTCGGCCAGATCTGCAAACCACGCAGACAAGGGCTTGAGACTAGGATAGGATTTTGTGGACCAAAGTTCTGGCACTTGATTCTTGTCGATTGAGTTGACAAGCTCCTCCAATTCACTGGACATCGAAACTTGTCCACGTAAGGCTTTCAAGCACTCTGTTAGGCTGGTCTGGATTACATGGATTAACCCATTATATCGAATGCACTCTTGCACCAGGACTGTATTCATGCTCTCTTCGTATCTTGTAGGGTATTTTCTTCGAACAGCGAGCATATCGATGGGGGGTGGGCAACGTGCAAGAAGATCCAGAGCAGTGCCTTCTACGGTATCGGATTCATCAGAGCCTTCTGTGCCTTTGTAAGATGGAAGCAGCGATAAAACAGTGTCAAACAGGGAGTACGTCTCATTCTGGTCACACGTGATGTCAGCATTCTCATGTAGCCCAAATATATCCGGCGAAGATACAAGAGGAAGATTTTGTATATGCTCTCTGTACTCTTTCTCAGTGTTGCATGCAGGAACTGAATATGCTTCAGCATCATCGAAGAAATGGCCTGGTTTCAGAATATTAGGGTTAATAAATTTTCGAAGCAGGCTTCGTAAAAGCCTGCGATCTTTTTCATCTGTAACACGACCGCCATAGTTGATCTCTCCACAAAGGAACTGTATCACTGCGAAAGGCACGTCTTTGCATTGTTGAAGTAAGAGTTGGATTTGCTTTTGACAAACCTCAAGGTCCCCATCTGTAAAGGAGTATCGAATGTTCCAACCTAACGGTCCAAACTTTTTTCTCTCTTGTATGACTGCATGAAATGCACATATTGAGTAGGCAAGTTGCTTCCATTTACGCCCTTCGGCTCCACTCAATTTACTGCCTAAGTCGACACGAGAGAATGATCTTAAAAGGTTAGCCCTCAAGCCTTTGGGAGGTTCAAGGGCCATTTTGATACCTCTCTGTAGTATAGATGGAGGAAAATGTGGTGATGGCATTGATGTGAGCCATAGGCGGAAATCTTTATGGATACTCTCTGCATCCATGGACTCTACTAAAAGCTCGAGAGAAGCCATCCAACTCTTTGCTAGGTGGCAGTTCTGTAAACAAATCCATCTTCCAAGTTGCATCGATTCCTTCAAAAGAGCCTCGGCTTTCGGGCCTTGGCCCTGTCCTAATGACACCTGGACAAAACTCTCTGACATTCCAAGTTCTTCACTCAGCTTCAAAAGATCAGCCATGGGATCTGTTCCGCTTGAAACAATAAAAATGAGAGGCACCATAGGACTACTTTCGGCATAGGACTCACGTAAGTTAAAGGTAGGACTTTCAATGTACTGTTCACCAATCGTTGACACCACAAAGTCCTCAATGCCTTTCGTAATTTTGTCTGGTCGCAGACATCTTAGGACCAGCAGCTTCTGGAAGGAAGAGAGCTTTTCATCCCAGCCTCCTGGCAAACTGAAACGATGGGGTTCCAAGCTGTCAAAATACACATCAAAGCTGTCTATGTAATCCAGCATGGATGTACTTAGACCAGAAAAATGAGGAAGTTTGGAAAGACACAGTATTTCTGACCAGACTTTTTCCGTGCACCACTCTCTCTGAGGTCGATCAGTGGTTGTGCATGCTTCCGTTGCTCCAGTCAGCAAGAACTTCCATTCTTGGGCATCAAACTCACCTTTTTCCTTAAATACTTCTATTGCAAGAAGAAGAGACAGAAGAAGCTTATGCTTTGCAAAAAGAGATCGACAGACCGAACTGTAGACATTCTGCATGAAGGCTTCTTGAAGGATTAAGATTCTTTCAGTGATATCCGTTGCTGGCTTGGCTTCTTTCATAGTCTTTGTAAAAAGTGTTGCAAACCATGGCAAAGAATTTTGATACATCGGATCTATAGAAGCAAAGTTCGAAATGCAGAAAAAAAGACTTGAAGCCCTTCTGGCAACAGGCCTGTATTGTTCTCTGGCAGAATCGATTTCTTTCTCTGCTTTCTCAGCTTCTTCGACACGTGCTTCAATTTCCTTTGAGGTAGTTTTTGATTGCGCTAGCGTGTTGATCAATTCCTCGTCATCAAGGATATTTCCTTCTGAATTAGAGAGTAACACAAGAATCCTATCTTCAATGTCTTTCAGTTGCTTCTTCATTTTGGAATTGTTCAGCACCAGAAATCTCTTTTTCTCGGCCAGTTCAGCCCTTTCCGCTTCCACTGTAACACTTAAAAGTTGCTCCTCGAGACCTTCATTGGTGACGAAAAAGTTGAGTAAAGTGACCTTTACACATAACTCTGGAGGATAGTGTGGATTGGTGAGTTTTGTGGTCATATATAAACGGAAATTGGGATGATAAGGAATAATGTCCTCCCCTAACTTGATGGCTTCCCCACCTCCATGCTTGAATGTTTGCCTCAGTAGAAGTGGCTCAAGGGAGGGGTCTAATGTCTCTTGTATATCTTCAAGTAGAACTATACGCCCAAAGCGAATGCAATTAGAAAGACTCCTCAAAAAATCCTTGTCAGTGACTTTGATGACTTCAAGCCCATCGTCCTTCTCCATGTTTCTGATCCAGCGGCTTGCCTGTCCTTGGGGATCAATCATCAGTGGCCAACGTCTACTATTGGCGACTATAATTGCATTTTCTATAGATATGTCGTCAGCAGGAAGCCCGCCTGCGTTCCAACACTGAATTGTGACAGGGTCACCGAGGGTCCTTGCTATGGAAGTATTCTGTGAGTGCAATATACCTACTTGATTCAGACACAGCTCCCATTTTTCGAACAGAATCTTACGGTAAGAAGGCGTGAATGCACCTTGGTATGCTACTACTGCAGAGCTCAACAGCACATCTCCAACCACATTCTTAAGGTCCTCAGTAAATCTGTCTACAAACTGCTGCCATCGTATTTTCTCACCACCAAGACCACCAATCAGTTTCCCAGCTCTTTCAAGGTGAATTTTGCATGTGTTCGCTTGGTTTTCTAGATCTTGTCTCTTTCTGTCTGCCTCCCTGAACTTGTCATCAAGCTCTGCTAGCTTACTCTCCACAGCCTGCAGTTTCTCTTTTGCTTCTTCCAACTCCCCTAGTGTAACTGAATGTTTTTCTTGGGCTTCCTTCAAAGCTTGCCGTTTGGGCTCTACTTCCACAGTGACTTGGTGGTATGTGTACATGGCACGGGCCCACAAACAAATGGAGGTGCATGCTTTGGATACCTTCGAGATTGCCTCCTGAGTAAAATCTGAACGTTGAATGTAAGGCTCGATCTTCGTGATGACCTGAGGGGGTATGTTATCCTTGTCATATTTCATCAAACTGTCCAAGAATGCAGTAGGGTCTGCGAGCATTTTCGAAGATGCTTCCCAATAGTCTGGAACTTTGGCTCCAGGTTTTGCTCCGCGGCGAGTATCAGGAACCATTTTTGGTTTCAATTGGAAGAATTTGCAGCAAGCTTCCATAACAAGTTTCACACCAGCAGGGGGATTCTTCAGTGCCTTGATTTCAACGATGTCATTTCTACTCAGCTTTTTTAGGCTCGCAACAGCTGCATCGAGCGCTGGTAGTGCCTTGTCCAAGTCTGCCTGGGCACTTTCAGCAATAATCTGGGCTTCTTGTGCTTGTTTTTCAGCTTCTTCTTCCTGCTTTTTAACACCTTGCCGGGTGACTTCACCTTCTTTTGTATCTTTCTCGATGATACTCATCAATTCCTCGACCTCAGTGGAAGACTGCTTCAACTTAGGCTGCAATTCTTGTAGATTTTTTTCCATGTCTGCAACCTTTGCTGAAGTGGAGCTGAGCTTGTCGAGACCACTTTGGAATCGCTTCCTCATATCCAGGATCCCCGTTTTCTTCTGTGCAAGAAGTTTGGCAAATGTCTGCAGAAGTTCCAAATAGCTTGTAGGAGTGACATAGTTATATCTTCCGCGCTCTGCAATAAACTGCTTGGATACTTTGGCAACACTCATGTGAACATGGACGCAAAAGTCAATAGCCTTTCCAAGAAGCCCTGCTTCCAACTCCAATGACTGAAAATACGACTTTGCCACAGACTGTAGCGCTTTCATTGGCCATTCATCAAACCAGTCAATTGTACAACAGTTCACTAGAGATGGGAACATCCGAAGTCGTGTCTTGAAAGCGCTACCCACTGGTGACATTGCAATTATTATGTGGAGGTTCTCTTTCACTCTGTTCACAAATGCTTTGTACACTGTATTCTTATCCGTTGCTAATCCCATGCTCTGCAGTCTTGGTTGGTAGACTTGATTGATTTCTTCCATATCATCGCCTTTCATCAGATTGGGGACATCACCACTATTCAGCATATTGTTCAAGTCTTCCAAGAAGGACTCTCTCACAATCTGAGTGTCCGCAATGAAGAAAGTTACTTCCTGCCCTTGTAATCCAGCTATTTTCATTACTTTCCTGAGATCATCCTTCCACTCAGGAATGCCGTAGCTTTTACTAATTTCGATGGAATACAGGTGTTGACCTTCAAGATGTGCAGCAAGTTTCGTAAGGCTATGCCTGCCACTTCCACCGACACCAAGCAAGAGCCCATGCCCTTGCGGAAGCTTGAGGATACGGGTCAGGCGGGACACATGCTGGAGTGCATATGGAAACACTTCTAGCTGCATTGGGTTGTTCTGTTGCGTGTTGTATTCTTGCAATCTATGTACAACAACTTCCTGCAGCCCTTGAATGTCAGACACTCTCTGGTAGGTACTTGAACCCTGTGATTCCTGGATGTCCGTGAACAAAAAGTTATCATTGCTGAGTACGACGTCCACCAATTGCTTGCCAAAGTGCTTACTCATCTGTGCATCCAGTAGCTCTCTAAAACTTCCACGATCCCTCTCGTTTATAAGCCGATCTTGAAAAACACGAAAATTTTCGTGCGCCCATAAAGCAAGAATCTCAGCTCCTCCTTCTAGTGCATGGCAAGGTTCTGCCCTCAACATACCCTGCACGACACGTGCAATATCACGCAAGTTGAAGGTGTAATGACTTTTTGCTGGTGTGGGTAGAAGCTTCTTCTTCACGCCATCATACAGGTCGATTGTTCCTTGCACAAGCCCCCCAATCATAGTAACAATCTCTTTGGGAAAATTCAAAGCCCAGCTTGCCTCCATGATGGTGGAAAATATTCTGCGGACTGATCCATTGGACAATTCTGTGAAGCCAAGCATGTTGAAATGTCTAAGGTACCTGCTAGTGACTGGATTCCTCCCTCCACCAGGTGGAGCCATGCAGCCAACAAAAGCTAGATCAACTACACTTTTGAACTGACAGGGCGGCTTGCGCTCATACCACCCGCCATGATCCATCCACTGTCGCAGTAACTCTATTGGTGGTTGGGCATGGTATTTCTCTCTCTTGGGCATGTTCATGTCATCAACTGATACAACAAATTTGGAGCCAGAAGGAGGGCCATAGACGCCCTTCCTCCTCTTCTCTAGTTTGGCATCCATCATATCCTGCAGCTGATTGACACTTGTTTGTGCAGATAGAGTGATGAAAATTGACTTGTACTCCTTATCCATGTGGTTTGTCAGCTTGTCTGTGACCGTCATTGTTTTCCCTGTTCCGGTCTCACCAACGCACAAGGCATGGCAACCATTCTTCAGTAGCTTGTCTAGAATAAAACCATTACTCACCGTTTCAAGTGTAGGCACAAGAATGGTGCCCAATTTGCCATCCATTTTAGGGGTATATTGAGGCAGTTTCTCCATCCATAACATCCAATGGTGTTCTGAAGTCCCGTAGAAGTAATCATACATGCTACCGTCCGTGGGTGGCATGTAGCACTCCAGGCCTAGATCATTTATGCGCAAGCGCACAAATTGTTCTAGTACAGCTCTTGATGGCTGGTCTACAGTGTTGCAGATGGACCAAATCATAGAAAACAAGAAGAGTGGAAGTCCATCTACACGTACATTATCTTGCATAGTTTGGCTTTCTTCTCCATTATTGAGCGAGCTGGCTAGCTGCTCCTTGATCAAAGATCCCATTAGCTTGCAAAGACCAGAAACAAGACTTGAATCAACAGTGTTGACGATTTCAATGCTGTGCTTACGAATGTGTGCCAAAATGCCTTCTCCTCCAAGCACCAGTCTTGTAAATATGTCCATAAACCTATCCTTCAGTTCAACGTACTCTTTAGGAAGTGTGTCAAGCCAGGATTGGAACAAGGGTTCCAAACCCAATGCATCTGGCTCCATGTAAATCATGCCACAGCGACTTACTGTAGCTGGTGATGCCACAGCCAAGTCCTCCACCTCAAAAATCATGGACATGGACGAAGTGAGCTGGATGATCTCCCCTGACACTAGACAGAGTTTCTTGTTGTCATCTAGCACAGTGTTCATATTTTCGATCCAAATAGCATCAACTGGACCATCAAAAATTATCCACTTCTTGGCAGAAGATGTGTCTTCAGCAAATTCTCTCATGTAGCATGCTAAAAGACCGTCCGTCCACTCGTGCGTGGCCTCATCAAAGTCTCCATAAAGTTGCCCTAAGGTGACTGATTTCGGATTGAGTACAACCATCTTAACACCAGGGTGACTTCTCTTTGTCTCAGCAAGGTAATTTAAAGCCCTTGCTAAAATTCTATAGCAACTTGTCTTTCCGCCACCAGTTGGACCTACAAGCATCATTCCGTGTCGGACTTGCGTCATATCATAAAGCTGTATGACCTTACTAATGAAATGAGATGTGGCTTGCAAATTCATCTCTCTGCAAGAAATCTGTATCGCATCGATTAGATCTGTGTAGTTTACCTCGCTTTTTTCAATGCCTGGAAATAGGTCACTGATTATTCCCTCAAACAGCGGAATGTCATGAGATAAAAATTTGGGGACATTCACATCACGCAGTCCTCTCAAAAGAAGAGACTCTTCGTCCATCCCTGGATTCTCTCTTTTCAAGTTTCCAGCAGCAGTTATAACAGCTTTCACTGCTCGCATGCCATAATCATAGTGGTCTTGGTTAGAAAGCTGCTCTGAGCAAAGTTTGAAGGTGGCAACCATCTTTTTGGCCAAGTGCCTAGCATTCTTGAAACCGAAAGACATTAAGGATATTTCTGCAATAAGACCATAGTCTGGAACCATCATAGCACATGGTCTAAAGAGCGCGCTCAAATTGTCAGGCAACTCTGACCTGCCTGCATATCCAGGGTTCATGGTGATGAACACAGCACACGATGGATTCAACTTGATCTCTGTACCTTCGAAGGTAAAAACTTCAACTTTCTGCTGAATGGCCATTTGAATGGTCAAGATCTGCTGTGCAATAACTGAAAGTACCTCCAGGTCAATTCTGTTGAATTCGTCAAAGCAAGCCCATGCTCCTGAAGCAGCCAGTCCCTTGAAAAACTTTCCCATTGCAATGTAATCCAAACCATCGGAACAATTGAAAACTACACACTGTTTTGCAAGAGCCTTTGCTAGATCTTTGGTTGTCTCGGTTTTTCCCGTTCCTGCCGGACCGGCTGGAGCTCCACCAAGATTCAAGTGCATTGCACTCATCAGGGTCATGTAGCAACGATCGGTAAGGGGTGTGATGACAAGCCTAGGTTGATTCCCAAGATACTCGTAGCCGTACTGAAGGCAAGCTTGCACCATCTTCACATAAACATTCCCATCTTCCCAGTAGTATCTGAGTTGAGAGATCCACTCAAAATCGGCAGCTGATGACACGTTTTCATCTATGAGCCGCTGGATCACATCTCGTGCATGCACATCATGCACAATGAGTGCACCTATTGTGAGCCTGTCCAGATGGCTTAGATCCCCAGCCAGTAAGTCTGCAAGGCCGTCAAGTTGTTGGATGTTCATTGCATACCATTCTTCTAAGTTGCCATCTGCAATGGCTTGCTCAGTTCTTTCGGTCCAAATTATCGAATTCGCAGCAAGCACGCACATTGCTGGCCATGATCGCACCCATTCTTCACGTTTCTTATGGTGAAAGTCGTCGAGGCAAGAAAGGATCTGTTCGCGTATGGAAGACCGCATAATCCGTTCAACGTCACAAAGCCAATTCTCAACACTGCCCTCTGGATACATATGCTCATTGAATGGGACTACCTCTTGTTCTTTGCTTCTCATTCCAACAATTCTTTGGTCCTCTTCAAACACTAGGCTCTCAATTGCTTCGAAGCACTTGTGAAGATGAGGCTGAACTGCGCGTGGATTTCTTGTTTGCGATAGTATCTGCAGTAGCTCGTCATTTGACAGGAAGAAGAAGCGCGAGAACGCTAAGCGCTTTGTCTCCAAGTAGTCAGCAAGCCCCTTTTGCACTCTCTCCAAAGTCTCATTGGATAGCCTAAAGCTCTCTAGGAGATCATTAGATGAGCAGACAGACAGCAAATTGTTGTTCACACGAGCCTCATCTAGAGTTTTTCTCCACATTTGATTGACCTGCGCAAACTTCTTTCCCTCAACAGGCAATTGCTGCATGATATCGTCACTTGTGAAAATAGGTTCTAAGTACATCCATGACTTCTGAAGAGCTATCCACTCATCAAGAACCTCGCTTATGAGTGCTAGCTTCTTCTCCCATTGCTGAATTTCAGCCTCAAAGGGACCTTTATAGGGAGAGAATCCCATTGCTTGTGTCATGACTATATGGTCATCCAACTGTTGGGTCACACTGTCTTCTACCTTGATAACAAAGGTACCACTCTCTCTGTACTTGACAACTGTTAGAAGGACACCATCCCACTCACACACCATTCTATCCAGTGCCTGTTCAATTCCAAACTCTTTGAGTGCTGTACTACATACATCAAGAATCTGGTCCTCAAGGTTCATGAAGCCTGCCTGTATAAGTTTTTGAAGAGTAAGAGGGTCGGAATCATGCATAGGGATTCCAACCAAGCTTGCCAGGCTGACCCAATGCCGCTTCCGTAAAGCATCTGAACGGAGTGCTGACAGAACTGTACAATAACTCCGGAAAGTCTCGACTTCCTCCCTACAGGAAATGCAAAGAAGTGTGTACCTCTCCAACTTCCTTTGTGCGAAGGTTGTCTCAAGTTTTGATGCAATTTCCCATATCTCCGCCAACCCCTCTTCAACCTTCACGGGATCAAGACTATGGAAGGGTTGTTTTAACCAAGAGGATTTTGCAGTTGCCCAATCTGAGGCAGTCTTCCAATAGAGATAATGGGGTTCCAACTCTTGTACAAGTTTTCTTACCTTCGAGTAGTCTGTGGTCTTCTGCGAAAAAATTTCTTCACGGTTATTAAAGGTCTTGCAGAGCCCATCTACCTCAGTTAGTTGTGCATAGGCATCTCCAATTTTGATTGAATGATCAGCCTCGGCTAGTAAATAATCACCATCCAGAATGGAGAGAATATGTTCGCTCAACTCTGAAATCCTAACATCCAGCTCAATCTGCTGTTGCTTCTGCTCCCCTTTGTACTTTTCCAAGTCCTCCCTCAGCATTTGGGAGATATCTTGCACTTGATTGAAAATACGCAAGGGCCACACATAGCTTTCAGACTTGATAGCAAAATTTTCATCTGAGAGCGGACATTTCAATTCAAAAAGGAATTGGTAGAAGGCTTCAATAGTTTTGGTTTGGTTCTGAAAGGCCTGCAAAGTAATGGGTAGGTTCTGTATGAGAGCATGCCTCTCCTGGATATCTTCAGGAGAAGATGTTGGGGCTGTGAGTTGCGTAGACATTGCCTCGTATTCTTTGTTCAGGGCCTTGCTCTTGCCGAGGGCCTCCGTCAGGAGCAAGTCTTCGCAACCTTTGATCATAGTGTTCTTCTTTTCAAGCAAAGCATCCTTTGCCCCAGCAGTTCTGATGCAAAAGGAAGCAGCAGTAATGTCATCATGGAGAGTAACATTGATTGCCTCAACATCTTGCAAGTGCCTGTAAATCTCAGACTTCATATACTCTAAATCAGCAACTTTGCCACTTTGCTCAATCCGTGACAAGTAAGCCTGGGCATCGCAACTGACAATGGGGTCAAGAACGCTCAGCTTTCCCATCTGGGTTTGCAATCCGTCAATCAATTGCTGTGAACATACAAGAAGTCTTTGCCGTAGAGAAACTACTTCCGGATCTTCTCTGTCCAGGACACGTAGGGCCATAGGTTCTTCCCAGAGAAGATGCTCCATGACAAGTGGTTCAAGTTGTGGAAGGTTGGACGACGAGGACACCATGGTTTCAAATATATCCATGAATGAGCTTTCATATGAATCAATGCCCGGATTCAATGACAGTTCGCCCTTATCGGTGACAAGATAAACTAGGAATGCTGGCTTTCTGAAAGCACTGTGTAAGCAGCCATGTTTTCCATTCGTGCCCGTATGAACGGAGCTAGGACGCTGTGCTTCCATGTAGCAAACATATCTCTGCAGGGAAGCAAGTACCATACCACGAACTGTGTCTTCCATTTGAATCCGAAGCAAAGTGAGAAATCGTTTCATTTTACTGCTTTCGTAGAGCCACAACCTGCATTCTTGACTAGACAGCCAGCTTTTGGTAGTGCCCTTGCAGGCATTCTGTATTGCAAGCTGCAATCCTGGTATCCAGCTTTGCAGAAGTCTATCAGAAATACTTGCGCATTGCTTTAGCTGCATGTCTTGAAATTTGCTCACCTCAACCATGTCTGACTCGTCAGTAGAAAAAAAAGAGAGCTCGGAAACCTCGTAGCTCTCAGATTTTTCTATGCTTAATACATCCAAAGCTTCCAGCGAGGTAAGATAAGAATCATTTTGGAGGACTTTTGCAGATTCATAGAGAACAGCTTTTGAACCTGATAGCTCAGGGAAGACAGACACAATGCTCTCGGCGGGGTAACTTGATTTAAAATCACTCAAAAACTCTGACATCTCGGCAATGTCATCCAGATTTGTCTCAAGCAGAACTTTATTGATGCTCTTCATATACTCGGCGTTGATTTCGTCCATGACATCCAGCATAGAGTGCTGGTCTCGTAGACTCAATGAACAAATGGACTTTCTGAGAATTTCCTGAAGCCATGCAACATTCACACGGTCAAGATTATCACATGGTATGCTTTCCAGGCACATTCTGTAGAAAACAAGCTTTTCGTGGACCTCGCACTTCTTGTAGGCTTCTTTGACTGTCGTTGCAAAGTTTTCCTGGTCCTCTGCGTCGAAGAGAATGTGCGTACGAGCAAGCTTCATGTACTCGCCTCTTGAAGTCTGGATAGTGTACAATCCGCTCCCCCTCTCGAACGACTTGACAACGCATTTTTTCCACTTTCCTTGTCCTGTCATGGATTTTGCTGGCATGGAAACTCCATTCGCAAGTTCTTCCTCGAACGTACGCAATTTCGCCATGTCAAGGAAGTCGGCGACCTTCAACCCGCCAGAAGCAGCATACTTCGCCGAACGGACCACCCCCGTTGATTCGCGCTCCACGCCCATGCTGTTCGTGCACCCGCCTCGTTTCGATCGATCTCGCGGCTCTTCTTTCACCTCCCGTGCGGCTTTGCTCGTGCGTGCGTGACGCTTTTTCCCACATGTGTCGTTGCGACATGCGGTCCATCGTCGGTCCAAGTCGTGGTCCCCCTGGAAAAGTCCAGTTGGGGTTGACCTGGTCTTCCTCCACATCGACACCCGAGGCTAGTCCCATCTCCTCCCGATGAAAACTCGATGGAAGAGGAACCATTCAATCGTCCCGGAATTCCAATTCCAAGTCCGGATATCCTGCTTCCACCTTGTGCTTCTCCACCAGGTCCTGAAGGGCAGAGAAGTACTTGCTGTGCAGAGCATCAACCTCTTCTTCCGTAGGTCGACGTCCAGGGGTGGTGGGCACCACATCAATGGGCTCCCCTATCACGATGGACAGAGGCGTACCAGGCGTTGGCAAGGGTGTGATGGTTTTCCAACCAGCCACCCAAAAGGGGAGGGGGAAACCCAGCCTCTTGTATGTCCATCGCTGCAGAGCAGGTAAGTACAGTAAGTTCCTTTGAGCTTGAAGTTCGCCGAATACAAACATAGGAACAAGTGAAGCTCCCTGCTCCAGAGCAAGCCTAACAAAACCCTTGTGCCTGGTGCACAGACCTACCCTCCGCGTATCTGGCCCAGCATAAACAAGCTCAGCTTGACCGCCGGGAACAACCAAGACAGCACCTGTGTCTTCTAAGCCAGATACAAATGCCTTCCTTGTGACAGCTCTTATCCCAGCCCATGTGGTTATCTCTCTCAAAACTGGTACGTAAAACAGAGTTGAAGCCGAGAGAGGAACGATTCTTATGTCTGGAAGCAGCCGTTTGAATGCCTTAGTGTGGTGAAACCACCCTGCAGTAGCTGGATAAAGCCCGTGTGGGTGGTACCCAAATATGTACTTGCCGTCTGAAGTGATCTTTTCTGGATGGTCTGCCAGAATCCGAAGCTCTTTTCCGAGCCAGATAGGCAGTGCAGTCTCCATGTTCTCAGCAACACTGGTGATGAATGCATCCCAGTACTGGCTCCCATCAGTTGCTGGGTCTCCGGGCTTAAGGATTGGAATGAGGTAATAAATCAAGGCCCATGTTGCAAGAGCGGAAATGAACACCTTCAAAGGAATAGTAAGTAGTAAAATGGTAAGGAAGACCACTTCAAGGTGTGGGTG
>LFIK01002606.1_pt1 | contig 14567 bp, 14 predicted proteins | sample 643401 | NCBI WGS metagenome assembly LFIK01 (sample SAMN03777447, study PRJNA286221) | soda lake metagenome | biome: soda lake; feature: Kulunda steppe; material: water; isolation source: sample T5-Br brine of Lake Tanatar-5 | place: Russia: Kulunda steppe | collected 2010-07 | reverse complement strand
CGGTCGGCGAGTGGTCTACATCAGCATGGAGAACGGCTACCCGCTGGGTACCCAGCCCCGCCTGCTGGAAACCTTCTACCAGCTGGGACTGCGCATGTTCGGTCCGCTCCACTTTCGCAACAACGAGCTTGGCGATTCGGCCACCGACCCGGATGGCCCCGAATGGCATGGTCTGAGCCCACTCGGCAAGGAACTGGTTGCAGAGGCCAACCGTCTGGGAATCGTACTGGATGCCTCGCACGCGTCCGATGACGTGCTCGACGACCTGCTGGAGCTGTCGGCCACGCCGGTCATCCTGTCCCATTCCGGAGTCCGCAGCATCTTCGACCACCCGCGCAACCGCGATGACCAACGGCTGCTGAAACTTGCAGAACAGGGAGGCGTGATACAGATGAACGCCTTCGGCGCCTATCTGCGGGAATTCGAGCAGCCACCGGAACGCATCGAGGCCTTGCGCGCACTACGGGCCGAATTCGGCTCGATCCTGGGCATGCCAGAGGCACGTGTGCGCGAGATGGCGGCCCGCCGGCAGGCGATCGATGAACGCTACCCAGTGGACTATCCGGACCTGGATGACTTCATGGCCCACCTGCTCTACGCCCTGGAATTGCTGGGACCCGAGCATGTGGGCATTGGCGCCGACTGGGATGGCGGTGGCGGTGTGGAAGGCATGTGGGATGTGGCAGCCATTCCCGCAATCACCGCAGGGTTGCTGGAAGCGGGCTATTCAGAGGCAGAGATCGAACAGATCTGGAGCGGTAACGTGCTGCGGGTGCTGCGGGCTGCCGAAGACCATGCTCGAGCGTTGCAGGCAGCGGATTGAGACAGGGTCCGCGGGAGTTCTGCGGCCTCAGTGATCCAGCGCGTGGCGTTCGATCAGCTCGGCAGTCCAGGGTTGCACGTCGACGCGGTCACCGTCGCGAATCTGCACATACCCATCCATCCGGTCGCCTTCTACCCGACCGGAAAACTGCCAGTTGTCGCGGCGCCCCTGCAGGCTGAAGCTCAGCCGTTCACCGTGCAGACGCACGGCATCGACCACCAGACCGTCATCGCGAGCCTCCACGTCAAGGGTGAGCTGCTGAAAGCGCTGCGCAACCGTCAGTGACCAGGGTTCCCGCTCGCCGACGCGCAGCCTCCACTCGCCAGCCACGCGGGCGGGCACGGTCCACAGATAGATGCCACCGCTGGAAGCCGACAGGATGTGTTCATCGGCCCGCCATGCACCCATGCCGAAACTGTTGGAGATCACACGACTGCCCGGAGCCAGCTGCTCCAGCAGCATGGGGCGCAGCCGCAGGTTCACTTCCGGAAACAGGTACAGGGTCACGACGCTGGCGCGAGAGAAATCCTCTTCGAAGATGTCTCCGTGCACGAAAGCCACCCGATCGGCCACCCCCTCGCCTTCCGCCCGCAGCCGCGATTTCTCGACCAGATCCGGGTCCAGTTCGATGCCATGCCCCATGGCGCCGCGCCTGGCAGCGGTGATCACGATGCGGCCGTCGCCGGAGCCCAGGTCAATGACGTAATCGTCGGGGCCCACCTCGCCCAGGTTCATCATCCGCTCCACGTCCCGCTGGGGGCTCACCACGAACGGCGATACCAGCTCGGCAACAGCGACGGGCACCGCCAGGCAGAGCAGCAACACGAGAACGGCACGCACGGTCTGGGACTCCTGTCTTGTCGAGACTTCCGGACAACAGCGGATATTACCCTGTCTGGCGCTGTCGTTCGATTCCAGCCAGTGGCACACTGAAGGCGGTTGCACGGGCCCGGCGGCAGAAGGAGACCTGCCATGCACCGCTCAGCACTGCTCCCCGTCATGCTTGGCATGCTCCTTGTGATGATTGCCTCCAGCACGACCGCCAGGGAACTGAGAATCGACCCCGACGAGCTGATCGAAGTCGAGCTTGCCGGGGTAGGCATCAGCGCTCGCGCCGGGGCACCGCTGGTACTGCTGCGGCATCTGGAAACCGGTGACGTGGTACCGATCATCGTCGGAGTAGAGCAAGCCCGCTCGATTCTGGCGGCCCAGCACGGATCCGAGCCGCCTCGTCCCATGACCCATGATCTGGCCGTACGCATCATCGAGGAACTGGGGGGGCGCCTGGAGCGGGTCCTGGTCGACGACCTGGTCGACAACACCTTCCTGGGCATGCTGGAACTGTCGTCACCCGGACAGGAAGGGCCGGTGCGCATCGACAGTCGGCCCAGTGACGCGCTGGCACTGGCGGTCAGAACGGGGGCCAGCATTCACGTCGCACCCGCAGTGCTGGTAGCCGGAGAGGATCTGGACTACGAGGGGTTGCCCGACCAGCAGGTGGTCACTGCACTCGGCATTACCGTGGTAGAAGCAGATCCGGCCACCCGCAGCGATCTCGGCCTGCCCGACGAGGACGGTGTGCTGGTACGGCGCCTGACCGGCGCTGCCGCAGACAGCGGTCTGCATCCGGGAGCATTCATCACCCGTGTCAACGAGACCTCAATCGACTCGCCGATGGCCTTTCTGGAAGCGGTGCGTGATACCCCCCAGGGCACGACCGTGGTCATCGAGTTCTGGCATGAGGGCGACACCGAGACCGTGGAGATCGATGCCGGCGCCGGGCGGCGGGAGCGGGAAGGCCCCATGATCAGCGTGTGATGGCGTTCGGACACAAGCGCCTGCTCACGACAGCTTTGCCGTCAGGGGCCTGCGAGTCTGGTCACGACTTCGGCCGGCCGACCTTGCGCAAGGGCCCCATTGCGGGACCCCGATCGTTCCTGTGCGCGAATCATCGTGGTCGCCCCAACGGCGACGAAATCAGCTATCAGCCCAGAGGCTCCAACCGGTAGAGACCGCCCTCAGTTTCGTCGATCACCACGTAAATGAAGCCGTCAGGCCCTTCCCGCACATCACGGATTCGACCGATCTCGCCACGCAGGAAGACTTCCTCGTGCACCACCACGCCATCTTCCAGCACAACCCTGGAAATCCACTCCGGTCGCAGACCTCCTGCCAGCAGATTGCCCTGCCAACGCGCGAACAGGTCACCGGTGACCTCGGCCAGGCCGGAAGGTGCCAGCGTGGGCAGGAACTCGTGCACCGGATCGATCATGCCTTCCTTGCTGCGCGCCTCGCCGTACCTCTCTTCGGTACGGTAATCGCGCCCCTTGCCGGCAACGGGCCAACCGTAATTGCCGCCCGCCTCGATCAGGTTCAGTTCATCGCCACCCCGCGGGCCGTGTTCGGTGACCCAGATCTCGCCGTCGCTACGGACGATCAGACCCTGGATATTGCGATGCCCCCAGGAATAGATCTCGGGCAAGGCATCATTGCCATCGGCGAACGGATTGTCATCCGGCACTCCGCCGGTCTCCGTAAGGCGCAGGAGTGTGCCGGCGTGATCCATCGGGTCCTGCGCACGCGGCGGCTCTGCACCACGATCGCCCACGCTCATCAGCAGCGTGCCATCAGGCATCCACGCCAGCCGCGAACCGTAATGGCGCCCGGGCCCGGAGCGCCGGTCCTGCTCGAACAGCACCTCGAAGTCATGCAGTGCATCATCTTCAAGGCGACCGCGACCCAGCGCCACGGTGGTTTCATCCGTATCGCCCAGCGAATAGGTCAGGTAGACCAGCTGATTGGATTCGAACTCGGGATGCAGCGACACTTCCAGCAGCCCGCCCTGATTGCGCGCCACCACTTCGGGCACGCCACCGATCTCGGTCAGACTGCCATCCTCGCGAACATGCTGAAGCCGCCCCGGCCGTTCGGTGACCAGCCAGGTGCCGTCGGGCATGAAGGCAATGCTCCAGGGGTTCTCCAGCCCGCCCGCGACCTTCACGATCCGCAGGGGCTCGTACTCGGTACTGACCTCTGCAACCTCGCGCGGATACTCCCGGTTGTCGACCCCCTGCTCCTCTGCCTCGCTGGCCATCGCGGCGATGTCTTCAACGTCCGTATCGGGACTGCAACCGGCCATGGCAAGGCCCACTGCAAGACCGGCACCGATCCATCTGTTGCGTGTCTTCTTCATACTCATCTCGGGAACCCCTGATCTGTCCTGAAAATTCAGCGCAGCACCTTGACCCGGTCGCCTGCGCGCGGTTCTCCACGTGGATAGCGCCCATTCAGCAGCCGCAGTCGATCCGCCCCCTCGCGCCCCATGCCATGCTGCCTGGCGAGGCTTTCAAAGGTGTCACCAGGGCGCGCCTGCACCAGCACGACGCGTCTGTCCGTCGCCGCCGAGCGGTCACCCGCCTGCATCCTGCGGAACGATCCGACCGTTTCCGAGAATGCGTCGACGAACGAGCTGTTGAAGGCAGCGTCACTGTTGTTGCCGCGAAACAGGTAGCCACGCCCGTCCTTGTAGATGATCGCGGCCAGCCGCAGCGGCGGCTCACCATCCTCGGCCTGCAACAGGGCCAGATAGCCAGCCAGGCCATCCACTTCCAGCGCCTCACCTGCAGCAAGATTCAGGCCGACCTCCTCCTCGAGAAAGCGCCTGGGCTCCAGCGTGTCGTCATCCAGACGCTGCAGGTTCACCGAAATGCCCGCCCCCGTTACTGCCGACGGCACCGCAGTCAAAGTGGTGGCACCGTCGGTCACGTTCCAGCCTTCCGGGAAGTCTATGACGATGCCGAGTCGACCGTGATAGTAGCGTTCGCCGCGCAGCACCCCGTCCGCGACGGCATCGCCCCAGGGCAGGCCATCGATCATCTCCAGATAGTCTCCGACCGGCTCCACGTACTCCTCGGTGCCCGCATTGGCTGCACCCAGCCGGATCACTTCATGCAGTCGCTGGTCATTGCGAGGGTGAGTGGCATAAAGCCCATGGTAGGTCGGACGGCGGCGCTCCACCTGCGACGCGAACAGCTCCTGGTCCTTCAGCACCTGCAGTACCTGCAGCATGGCATTGGGATCGTAGCCGGCACGCGCCAGGTACTCGGCACCGAGCGCGTCGGCCTCCAGCTCCATCTCGCGCCCGTAACCGCTGATAAGCATCTGGCCGTAGGCCTGGCCCACGTTGTAGATGGCACCACTGCCGGTCATGATGCCCGCCACCGTGGACAGGACGCTGGAAGTACGGCCTGCTCGCCGCTGCCTTGCCACGTGCCTGGCCGATACATGGCCGACCTCGTGGCCCAGCACGGCAGCCAGCTGGGATTCGTCTTCCAGATAGGCCAGCAGACCACGGGAGATGTAGATGTAGCCGCCGGGAAAGGCAAGCGCGTTCACCGCAGCATCGTCCAGCACATGGAAATGATATTCCATGCGTCGATCCGACTGACTGACGGCGGCCAGCCGCTGGCCGACCGCATCCACGTAGGCGGTCAGCGCCTCGTCATCATAGATCAGGCCCTGTTCGACCAGATCCTGATGCATGCGCTGGCCCTGGCGGACCTCTCCGAAACCGTGCGCGGTGACAGCGATGCCGACCAGCAGGATCAGCATCGATGCCCGCGCGTATCGCCTTGCTCGCTCCATCGGACACTCCCGGCCACCAGACGGCCTCTGGTACAGCCCGCTGCACCCGCAGCATTCATCCTGCCATGACGGACGCCAGACCGCACATCGCCGCAGGCGACTCGCCCGTCGAGAGCAGTCCCGACCACCATATTGAGACTGCAATGGACCCGGGCGGTTCCGCCGCTCCCGGCTCCGGGTTTTGACTTGCACGTCGCTTTCCGTATGCTTCGCGCCGGCCGGATCCGGGCCGCAGTTTCCGGAACCCGCGACCCGCTGTTCAGCTACCGCCGAGGACCTGCATCATGACCGACTTCTTCGCGCCCCAGGGCACTCACAATCCGCTGCGCTGGGTACTTGCCGTCGATCAGGGACTCTGTGTGGGGCCGCCCGAAAGGCGCTTCCTGTTCGGCGGCGTGGGCCTGGCGTCCGCGGTCGCGGCACTGGAGGGTTCCACCAACCGACCAGTGGTCTGGGCCACGGCCCAGTATCTGTCCTACGCCAATCCCGGCGCCATGCTGGACATTGATGTACGCACCCCGGTGGTAGGAAACAACATCACCCAGGCGCGTGTCGTCGGCCACGTGGGCGAGCGCGAGATCTTTACCGTCAACGCCGCTCTGGGTCAGCGTGACAACTTCCGCAACGAACAGTTTGCTGTCATGCCGACCGTACCGGCGCCCGAAGACTGCGACCCGGTCGAGCTGCCCCACCGAAACCCGGACGGGCTGCACGGGCGTTTCGAGCATCGGGGCATTCCCCGCAGCGCTGGCCAGGACGAAGGCCACTCGCGCCAGTGGATCCGACTGCGCGAACCCCACCAGATGTCTGCAGGATTGCTGGCGGTCATCGCCGACTACGTGCCTGCCGGCATCCGTTCGGCCCTGAGCAAGCCGGCGGGCGCCAACAGCCTGGACAACACCCTGCGGGTCATCGATGTGCAGCCTTGCGAATGGGTCCTGTGCGACACGCAGATCTTCGCAGTCGCCAATGGCTTCGTTCACGGCCGCATGCACATCTTCAGCGCCGACGGCCACCTGCTCGCCACCGCCAGCCAGTCGGGCATTCTCAGGCTGTTCTGAGCTGCTCCAGTACGCGGGCCCAGCTGCCCTGCGGGTCACGCAGGGCGCGCTCGCGGTCCTGACACAGAGTCGCCACCACCTGCTGCGCCAGCCGGTCGGGCAGCACCAGCGATTCATCCGAATCGAGTGCTGCCAGCGCTGCCGCCGCCACCTCGCGAGGCGGTTCGCCGGGCAGATCCGCCGCACTGGCCAGATCGGTATCGATGTTGCCGGCCAGCACCTGAACCAGCCGAATACCCAGCTCGGCAAATTCGGCGCGCAGCTCCTGACCCAGCACCAGCTGGGCCGCTGCCGCAGCCCGGTAGCCGGCATGCCCGTTCCCCAGCAGCGCGGACGCCGAACCCACGTTGATCACGACCGCATCGCTGCTGGCCTGGAGGGCCGGCGCAAAGGCGCGACACATGTTCAGGGTTCCGAAGTAGTTGACCTCCATGACTCGGCGCATGTCGGCCAGGCTGTCCTCAGCCAGGGCAGGTGCCGGACACTCGACGCCGGCATTGTTGATCAGCAGATCCAGGCGCTCGGTCGCCGCCGCCAGGTCGCCGATGCCGAAGGCATCGGTCACGTCCAGCGCAAGAGGGCGAATCCGATCCCGATCCAGCGCCGAGAGGGTCTCCAGATTCTCCAGATCGCGCCCCACGGCGTGAACGGTGGCGGCCCCTGCCTGCAGCAGGGCCTCCACGAATGCAAAACCGATCCCCCGATTCGCGCCGGTCACCATGACCTGGGCACCCTGCAGCTTCATACAGACTCCTTGACCAGGCAGGGTTCGACACCCCGCACTTGAAAACTCCCACCCGGGCCGACCAGACTCAGCCGGTGTTGCGCAGGCCGCTGGAAATGCCTGCCATGGTCACCTTCAGGGCCCGCTCCAGCGGCTCCGGCGAGCGCTCCTGATGGCGCGAACGCTCCAGCAGCTCTGCCTGCAGCAGATGCAGCGGATCCAGATAGGTGTTGCGCACGCGGATGCTGTCACGCAATTCCGCGTCCTGCTCCAGCAGCCGTTGCTGCCCCCGCAACTGCAGCAGGTCGCCTCGCAGCTGCTCGGCCTGGTGACATAGACGCTTGCCCAGATCACCGTGCCCCGCCGGCGCCAGCCGTTGCTGGTACCAGCGCGCCAGCGTCACGTCAGTCTTCGCCAGCACCATCTCCAGCATGTCCATCTGCATGCGGAAGAACGGCCAGCGCTCCATCATCTGGACCAGCAACTGCTGGTCACCGGCCGCAAGCGCCTGCTTCAGTGCCACGTCCGTGCCCAGCCAGGCGGGCAGCATCAGTCGGATCTGGGTCCAGGCGAACACCCAGGGAATCGCACGCAGACTGTCCACATCAGCGGTGGCCTTGCGCCGTGCCGGACGACTGCCCAGCGCGAGCTTGCCCAGCTCCTGTTCCGGCGTGACCTGGCGAAAGAAATCGACGAAGGCCGGATCGTCCCGGACCACCGAGCGGTAGCCCGCCAGCGCATGCCCGGCCAGCTGATCCATCTGCTGGCGCCAGGCCGGTTCCGGCTCCGGCGGCGGCAACAGGGTGGCCTCCATGGTGGCCGCGGTGTAAAGCGTCATGCTCTGCTCGGCAACGCTCGGCAGCCCGAACTTGAAGCGGATCATCTCGCCCTGCTCGGTGACCCGGATGCTGCCGTTCACCGACCCGGGCGGCTGGCTCAGAATGGCTGCATGAGCCGGTCCCCCGCCTCGACCCACCGCGCCGCCGCGACCGTGAAACAGACGCAGGCGAACACCATGACGGCGCGCCACCTCGACCAGCGACTCCTGGGCCCGATACTGTGCCCATGCTGCTGCCAGCTGGCCCGCATCCTTGGCCGAGTCGGAATAGCCGATCATGACCTGCTGCCAGTCACGGCAGTAATCCCGATACCAGGGTAGCTGCAGCAGCGCGTCGACCACTTCCGGCGCCCGGTCCAGGTCATCCAGCGTCTCGAACAGCGGCACCACCGGCAGGTTGTAGTCAACGCCCGCCTCCCGCAGCAGCAACAGCACGGCCAGCACATCGGACGGCTGGGCTGCCATGGAGATGATGTACTGACCGATGGCCCCCTCGGGCTGCTCCGCGATGACTGCACAGGTGGCCAGTACTTCGGCAACATTCTCGCTGGGCTGCCAGTGGTGCGGAAACAGCGGCCGCCGCCCCTGCAGCTCCCTCAGCAGGAACGCACAACGGTCGGCCTCGCTCCAGTCTCGGTAACTGCGACCGTGCTCGTCCAGGATCTGCAGCCAGGCGGTGATCTCGTCAAGCACCTCGGCATGGCGATCACTGCTCTGGCGGATATCCAGCCGCACCAGATGCACCCCGAAGCAGGCGACCCGGCGCAGGGTATCCAGCAGCTCGCCATCGGCGATGGCAGCCATGCCACAGGCGTGCAGGGACTCGTAACAGGCCAGCAGCGGGGCCGCCAGCTCTTGCTGGGTGCGAATGACGGTGCCGGTTGCCGCGGGCCGGGACGGATCCAGCCTTTCAGTCCAGGCCAGAGTCGCCCGCAGGCGATCGCGCAACTTGCGGAGCACCGCACGATAGGGCTCACGGAACTCGCTACCCGCCTGCTCCTGCAGTTCGGGCGTGGCCTCCACCATGGACAACTGGCCCTGTAGCGCCTCCACATCGCGCAGGAACAGGTCCGCGGCCATCCAGCGACTCAGCATGAGCACCTCCCGCGTCACCGCCGCCGTGACGTTGGGGTTGCCGTCCCGATCACCGCCCATCCAGATGGCAAACCGCACCGGCGCCGCAGCCACTGGCAGACGAGGTTCCCCACGCCGCTCCAGCTCGCGATCCAGCCGCCGCAGATAACCGGGCAGCGCTTGCCAGAGACTGTTTTCCACCACCGCAAAGCCCCACTTGGCCTCGTCCTGCGGGGTGGGCTGCTCGTAGCGGATCTCGTCGCTGTGCCATGCCTCGGCGATCAGCCGTGCCAGACGCTCGCGCGCCAGCTCCGAAGCGGCGCTGTCTTCAGCGGTCTCGAGCCCGGCCAGTCCGTGCGCGATACCGTCGTACTTGCGAATCAGCGTGCGCCGGATCACCTCGGTCGGGTGCGCGGTCAGTACCAGCTCGATGGCCAGATCGGACAGATGCTCACGCAACTGGGCCGCGCCGAACCCGCGTTCCTCCAGCCGCTGGAAAAGTCCGTTGAGCAGATCCTGCTCGGTGCCCTGAACCCGCCCGCGGCGTCGAAGTCGGATCTGGTGATGCTGTTCGGCAATGTTGGCCAGGTTCAGGAACTGGTTGAAGGCCCGGGCAACGTCAACCAGTTCGTCCTGCGGCAGCGATGCCAGAAAGTCCTGCAGCTCCTGCCAGGATGCGCGACCGGCGCGCACGTCCTTGGCCAGCCTGCGAATCTCCTCGATGGTACCCAGAAAGGCATCACCACGGTGGCCACGGATGGTCTGACCCAGCAGTTCTCCAAGCAACCGCACGTCATCACGCAGATCCGGGTCAAGGCCTTCGCTCTCTACCCGCACCGGGCGTCCCTGGTCTGTCGTCATGGATGCCTCCAGCCACTGCACGAGCCCACGCGGGCGCGCCCTGAACACCGGATACTACCGCAGGACACCGGACACACAAGTGATCCATGGGTGGCCACCTGACGGGGTTCCCCGGCCCCCAGCTTGCGCGTACGCTCGCAGTCATGGTGGCCAGAAAGGAGCCTGTGATGACAAGCGATGCGCTCGACGAGGGAACGCTGCAACAGTTGGCAGATCGCCTGCCCGGATGGCAGCTGGATGGGGACCGTACCGGCATCACCCGCGATTTCAGCTTTGCCGACTTCAAACAGGCCTTTGCCGTCATGACCCGGATCGCACTGCGTGCAGAGGCCATGGATCATCATCCGGAATGGTCGAACGTCTACAACAAGCTGCACATCAGGCTGTCATCCCATGACGTGGGCGGTCTTTCGCAACGCGATCTGGAGCTGGCAGAATTCATTGACTCGGTCACGGACGGAGCCTGAGTCATGTCCAACCGCTCGATCACGCTGGATGATCGACTGCACAGCTACATGCTGGGCGTGTCGCTGCGCGAACCGCCCCTGCTCGCCAGGCTGCGCAACGAAACGGCCGAGATGCCCGAGCACAACATGCAGATTGCCCCGGAACAGGGCCAGTTCATGGCACTGCTGGTGCGCCTGCTGAACGTGCGACGCTATCTGGAGATCGGTGTCTTCACCGGCTACTCCAGCCTGGCCGTGGCGCTGGCCATGCCCAGGGACGGCCAGATCACCGGACTGGACAGTTCCGAGACCTTCACCCGGGTTGCCTGTCGCTACTGGCAAGAGGCCGGAGTCGCCGACCGTGTCGACCTGCGGCTGGCACCGGCACTGGACAGCCTGGGCCGGATGCTGGACGAGGAAGCCACGCGCCCGTTCGATCTGGCCTTCATCGACGCGGACAAGGGCAACTACGCAGCCTACTACGAAAAATGCCTGGAACTGGTGCGTCCCGGGGGCGTGATCGCCATAGACAACACCCTCTGGCATGGCACGGTTGCCGATCCGTCCGTCGATGATCCGGATACCGAAGCCATCCGCAGTCTCAACATGCACCTGCACACGGACGAGCGCGTCGATCTGAGTCTGGTACCGATCGGCGATGGTCTGACCCTCTGTCGCAAGCGCTGACCTCCTGTTGCGACCCACCCCGGCGCTGACCAATCAAGGAATCATGAAACATGTCCCAATCTCGCGAACCGCTGGATCTGAAGCAGGCACAGGACCAACTGCTCGACCTCAGGAAAACGCTGCTGGACCGGGTGCGGCGCCTGGACAAGGACGTGCATCACAGGGAAGAGCCCCTGCCTGCGGACTTCGCCGAACAGGCAGTAGAGCTGGAAAACCGGGAAGTGATGGAGGCGCTGGACGACGACGCACGCTATGAGCTGCGGCAGATCGAGCGGGCGTTGAAGCGCATTCAGGAGGGCGAATACGAAAGCTGCCGTACATGCTCTGAAGCCATCGGCAGTGCCCGCCTGCGCGCGATTCCGTGGGCCACCCTGTGCATTCGCTGTGCTGCCGAGGAAGAACAGGCCCAGGCCCGCTGACGCTGTGCCGCCGAGCAGGAACAGAGCCAGGCCCGCCAGGACCCGGCCCACAGGCGGTCAGCGCATTTCGCGAATGATCTCGGCCTGCTCTTCAGTCAGCAGATCGAATTCCCCAAGCGGACAGGCCGCTCCGCGCCGATAACCGAAGCCCTCGTCACGCAGCTCGTAGACCGTGTCCAGCTGACACAGCTGACCCGACCGGGATTCATACATGAACTTGCTGAACCGAGTCACGCCGGGGCAGGCCCGCGCCAGTCGGTTGCGCCATACATCGCCACCCTGCATGTGGAACAGCAGGGTATGGTTGCCGACCATTTCCATGCGTCGGATCTGCTGGGTCCTGATGCAGCGGCGGGTTTCACCGATCGGCACCGCGTCGTACAACTCGTCCGCGTCCACTCGAGAGGACTGCTGGTCTTCGTCGGCGTGGCCGGCACATCCGGCCACCAGGGCCGAAATCAACAGCAATCCCCACCATCTGGTCTGCGTGAACATACTGCGCCTCCTTGTGGACCACTCAGCTCGTGGGCTGCGAGTTCATCGACACTGATCCGGCACCTCATGCTTCGGCCACCGGGATCCAGCAGCGCCGAGGGGATTCCCGCGGCAACTTTTCGCCAGTCATTCTTGCCCGTGACCAGCTGAACCACAACTTAAGGAGGCGCTGACTGCGGCAGCCCGCTGCCCAGTCACGTATCATGCGCACTGATCTCGGGCATCAGTTCAGGAGTCACACCATGACGCAAGGATCCGTGGCAACACCGGTCACCGCCTGTGTCCTCATCATCGGCAACGAGATCCTCTCGGGCCGCACCCAGGACGTGAACCTGTCCTTCATTGCCCGGACCCTGAACGATGTCGGCATTCAGGTGCGCGAGGCTCGCACCATCCCGGACGATGCCGGCGTCATCATCGAGACCGTCCGCGCAGTGAGCGCACAACACGACTACATCTTCACCACCGGCGGCATCGGTCCGACCCATGACGACATCACTGCCGAATGCATTGCCGAGGCCTTTCAGGTACCGCTGGTGATGCACCCGGAAATAGAGGCTCGCATTCGCAGCTACGCCCGCGAGCGGGGGCTGACCGAAGCCGTCACGGAAGCCAGCCTGCGCATGGCACGCGTTCCGCGCGGGGCCGATCTCATCGACACCGAGATCGGCGCACCCGGGTTCAGCATCGGCAACGTCCACGTCATGGCCGGCATACCCGCAGTCATGCAGTCCATGCTGCGGCTGCTGGCACCGAAGCTGCGCGGAGCCCTGCCCGTGCGCTCGCGCAGCATTGGCGTGTTCCTGGGCGAAAGCAGCATCGCCGATCGGCTGCGCGGCATCCAGGACCGCCATCCTCAGGTGGATCTGGGCAGCTATCCATTCTCGGAAAGCGGTCGCTACGGCACCACCCTGGTCATTCGGGGCACGGACGAGACGCTGCTGGAGCAGGTGCTGGAAGAGGTACGCGCACTGATTCACGACCTGGGCGCCGAGCCGATCGCGCGCGACTGAAGCGTCCGGGACGCTGGCACCAGGCGCCGTAAACGGCGCCCTGGCTGACGGCCTTCTAGTCGAAGAGGTCCTCCATGGGGCCACGAAACGCGGGCAGGCCGTCCAGGCTGTGCCGGTTGTGCCGTGCCCGATAGTCGCGCAGACCATCCTCGCCGCGCCGCCGGGCCCAGCGATCGAGCACATCGCGGTCGCCCTCCAGCCGCATGCGCGGCACGGCATAGCCACAGGAATCGGAGATCCGGGCCACCTCGATATCGATCACCGCGCGGGCACCCGGCAGCTCGGGAAAGGCCGTCCGAAGCCCATCGAAAGCCTCGTCACCCAGCTCATGAACGCGTCCAGCACCGTGCAGCCGTACGATCCGGGGCGGGCCCGTGAAGGCACAGAACATCACCACGATGCGGCCGTTTTCCTTCAGGTGGGCAATGGTTTCGGCGCCGCTGCCGGTCAGATCCAGCCAGGCTACGCGGTTGGGTCCCAGGACGCGGAAGCTGTCCAGGCCCTTGGGGGAGCAGTTGACATGGCCTGCTGCATCCAGCGGGGCTGTCGCAACGAAGAACAGCGGCTGCTGTGCGATCCAGTCCCGCAGGTCATCATCGATACGTGGGAAGACCTCGCCCATGGGCGCCTCCTGCAATGGTGCCAACGGCAAGCCGTGCACAGGGAACTGAACGGCTGGCCGGGATTCTAATGGAGCCGGTCGCGCACGCCCACCGCGACGCGGCGTGCTTGCGCGTCCTGATGAACGGGCACCAGAATCCGCAGTCGAGCCCCAGAGCCGTCAGCGGGCGTCCTCCAGCCCGGACCTTCATCGAGGATCACGTACATGCCATCGACCAAGCCCAGGGCCACTCGCCTGCCCCAGGGCATTCTGGCACAGCCGGATGACACCACCTGCGGACCCACCTGCCTGCACGCCGTCTACCAGTACTGGGCCGACACCATCAGTCTGGCGGACGTCATTGCCCAGACCCATGTCCTGCCGCAGAGCGGCACTCTGGCCGTGCATCTGGCCTGTCATGCACTGGAACGCGGCTATGACGCCACCATCTGGACCTACAACCTGCACGTGTTCGATCCAACCTGGTTCCAGCCCCCGAAGCCTGATCTGGCAGAACGGTTACAGGCACAGCTGGAGGTCAAGGGCGGCGACCAGCTGTGTGCCACGACCCAGGGCTACCTGCGCTTTCTGCCGCTTGGCGGCCGGCTGCGCTTCCAGCCCCCGAGGGAGACGCTGATCAATTCGCCCGCGCGCTGGCGTACAGGCGGCGTTCGCATCAAGGCGCGTTTCCGTAGGCGTAGTGGTGCTACGTCAAGGAAGCGCAACGCCGAGGCGAGCGCCGCCTGTGCGCCCCGTAGGGCGGGCGGTTGCGGCCACATGGCGGCGTTGCGCCGCTTGCAAAGGCAACCAGCCTTCCCTGCGCGACGCGCCTTGCCCTGCGGCCGCAACCACCCGCAGAGTCGTGGGCGAATTGATCAGCG
>LFIK01002605.1_pt1 | contig 14569 bp, 8 predicted proteins | sample 643401 | NCBI WGS metagenome assembly LFIK01 (sample SAMN03777447, study PRJNA286221) | soda lake metagenome | biome: soda lake; feature: Kulunda steppe; material: water; isolation source: sample T5-Br brine of Lake Tanatar-5 | place: Russia: Kulunda steppe | collected 2010-07 | reverse complement strand
TCCAGCGTCTCGCGATCATAACGCTTGCCCTTGCAGACATCGCAGGTGACGTAGACGTCGGGCAGGAAGTGCATCTCGATCTTGATGACGCCGTCGCCCTGGCAGGCCTCGCAGCGCCCGCCCTTGACGTTGAACGAAAACCGCCCCGGCTGGTAGCCGCGCGCCTTCGCCTCGGGCAGGCCGGCGAACCATTCGCGGATCGGGGTGAAGGCGCCGGTATAGGTGGCCGGGTTTGAGCGCGGCGTGCGCCCGATCGGCGACTGGTCGATATCGATCACCTTGTCGAGATGCTCCAGCCCCTCGATGCGATCATGCGGCGCCGGGTTCTCGCTCGCGCCGTTGAGCTTGCGCGCGATCGCCTTGTAGAGCGTATCGATCACGAGCGTCGACTTGCCCCCGCCCGAAACGCCGGTGATGCAGGTGAAGGTGCCCAGCGGAATATCTGCGGTGACATCCTTGAGATTGTTGCCGCGCGCGCCGACGAGGCGCAGCATCCGGCTCTTCATCGGCTTGCGCCGTTTCGCCGGCATGCGCACCGCCAGCTCGCCGGTGAGATATTTGCCCGTGAGCGAGGCCGGGTCTTCCATGACTTGCGCCGGCAGCCCCTGCGAGACGATCTCGCCACCATGAATGCCAGCCCCGGGTCCGACATCGACGACGTAATCCGCCTGCAGGATGGCGTCTTCGTCATGCTCGACGACGATCACGGTGTTGCCGAGATCGCGCAGCCGCTTGAGCGTGCCGAGCAGCCGCTCGTTGTCGCGCTGGTGCAGGCCGATCGAGGGCTCGTCGAGCACGTAGAGCACGCCGGTGAGCCCCGAGCCGATCTGCGAGGCGAGGCGGATCCGCTGGCTCTCGCCGCCCGAAAGCGTGCCGGAGGCGCGCGCGAGGGTGAGATATTCGAGCCCGACATCGAGCAGGAAGCGCAGCCGCTCGACGATTTCCTTGAGGATGCGCGCGGCGATCTCGTTCTGCTTGGCGTCGAGCTGGGCGGGGAGTGCGGTGAACCAGGCATGCGCGTCACGCACCGAGAGCCGCGTGACGTCGCCGATATCGTTGCCGTTGATCTTCACCGCGAGCGCCTCCGGCTTGAGCCGCTTGCCGCCGCAGGCCGCGCAGGGCGTCGCCGCCATGTAGCGGCTGATCTCGTCGCGCGACCAGTCGCTCTCGGTCTCGCGGTAGCGCCGCTCCAGATTGGTGACGACACCCTCGAAGGGTTTGCGCACTTCGTATGAGCGCAGACCGTCATCATAGGCGAAGCGGATCGTGTCGCCGCCGGAGCCGTAGAGGATCGCCTCGCGCGCCTTTTCGGGGATATCCTCCCACGACGTGGTCATCTTGAACCCGTAATGCCTCGCCATCGCCTCCAGCGTCTGGCCGTAATAGGGCGATGTCGATTTCGCCCAGGGTGCGATCGCCCCCTTCTTCAGGCTGGCTTTCGGATCGGGCACGACCAGCGCCGGATCGATGCGCATCTCGTGGCCGATCCCGTCGCATTCCGGGCAGGCGCCGGTGGGGTTGTTGAAGGAGAACAGCCGCGGCTCGATTTCGGGGATGGTGAAGCCTGAGACGGGGCAGGCGAATTTCGCCGAGAAGACGAGCCGGCGCGGCGCGCCCTTGTCGTCCTTCTCGTCGGCGAATTCCACGAAGGCGATGCCGTCGGCGAGTTCGAGCGCCGTCTCGAAGGATTCCGCCAGACGCGGGGCCATGTCCTCGCGCACCACGATGCGATCGACCACCACGTCGATATCGTGCTTGTATTTCTTGTCGAGGGCGGGCGCGTCGTCGATCTCGTAGAAGCTGCCGTCGATCTTGACGCGCTGGAAGCCCTTCTTCTGGAACTCGGCCAATTCCTTGCGATACTCGCCCTTGCGCCCGCGCACCACTGGCGCGAGCAGATAGAGCCGCGTCTTCTCCGGCAGGGCGAGGACCCGGTCGACCATCTGGCTCACGGTCTGGCTCTCGATGGGCAGTCCGGTGGCGGGCGAGTAGGGGATGCCGACGCGCGCCCAGAGCAGGCGCATGTAATCGTAGATCTCGGTGACGGTGCCGACGGTGGAGCGCGGGTTCTTCGAGGTGGTCTTCTGCTCGATGGAAATCGCCGGCGATAGCCCGTCGATCTGATCGACATCGGGCTTTTGCATCATCTCGAGAAATTGTCGCGCATAGGCCGACAGCGATTCGACATAGCGCCGCTGCCCCTCGGCGTAGATCGTGTCGAAGGCGAGGGAGGATTTGCCGGAGCCGGACAGGCCGGTAAAGACCACGAGCCGGTCGCGCGGCAGCATCAGATCGACATTCTTCAGATTATGCTCGCGCGCCCCCGTCACCGAAATCACGCGGGCATTGGGATCGCCGGCGCGGGCACGGTCGAACAGCGCATCGATCTCGCCACTGCCGGAACTGCGCCCCGCCAGCGTGGCCGCCTCGGCTGCGGCTTTCTTTGGCGAGGCCTTCTTGTGCGCGGCCTTGTTGGTGGCGCGCGCACGTGCCGGTTTCTTCACGGTCTGTGATGTCGTCGAGGGCATGGTTCGAAGCTCGGGGCTTTCTGACAGAGGGGCCGGGGTATTTTGCAACGCGGCAACAGCGGGTCACATAGTGCGCCGACTGCGTCAAGGCGACCCTTGGAAATACTAGAACAAACCGCGTACAAAGGGCAAGTGCATAACTGCCGCTTCGGGGAAAGCGTCAGGTGAGGCTGAAGCGCACCGCGAAAACCGAGTGCCTTGATGCTGCGTCGCGGGTGGCGGGTGATCGCGGAGATGATCGCTGGCCGTGACCGAAACAACACACCTGGCGCGAAAACCCCACGGCATCGTGAGTTGCCACAAAAGGGCCAAAGCGGCCATACTTCATCGTGATCGCTCATCCTTCGTTAAGGACGATCCTTCATCCTCGCGAGCGTTCCTCTCCCGGAGCGTTGCGTCAATCACGGTAGACGAAGTGCCCTCGATCATGTCCTTTCGCTCAATCTTCCTGACAGGCTCCATCGCGGCGGCCTCGCTGGCTTTCGGTAGTGCCGGCCTTTCGCAATCCGCCTCGGCCCAGAATCTCGCATTCGGCTCGCAGGCGGAATGGGTGCAGAATTACGAAGCGGTGTCGCGCAGCCAGGTGACGCGCTCGGCCACGCCGATCCTCTCGCCCGAGACCCTGGCCGCCACCGAGGAGACGATCAACCGTTACCGCGATATCGTCTCGCGCGGCGGCTGGCGCTGGGTTCCCGACGAGCGTCTGCGCCTCGGCTCGCAAGGGCCGTCGGTCGCAAATCTGCGCCAGCGCCTGATCATGAGCGGCGATCTCGATTCGTCGGCAGGCGGCTCGGAGACCTTTGATTCGTTCGTCGAAGCCGCGGTACGCCGCTTTCAGACGCGCCACGGGCTGACGCCGACCGGTGCACTGAACGAATCGACCGTCGCAGCGATGAACGTGCCGGCGGAGGTGCGTCTGCAGCAGCTCGAACTCAACGTGACGCGGTTGCGCTCCTATTCCGGCAATCTGGGTGACCGTTACGTCATCACGAACATCCCCTCGGCCAGTGTGGAGAGCGTCGCGAGCGGCGAGGTCGTCGGTCGCCACGCGGCCGGTGTCGGCATGATCGATCGCCAGTCGCCGATCTTCAACTCGCGCATCATCGAAGTGAACTTCAACCCGTTCTGGACGGTGCCGGTCTCGATCATCCGTCGTGACCTGATCCCGAAGATGCGTGAGGATCCCGATTACCTCACCGACCACAAGATCCGCGTCTTCACCCACCAGGGCGAAGAGTTGGATCCGCGCAATATCGACTGGAATTCCAACGAGGCGACCCGCTACCTCTTCCGTCAGGATCCGGGCGGCGACATCAACTCGATGGGCTTCGTGCGCATCAACATCCCCAATCCGCACGGCGTCTACATGCATGATACGCCGTCGCGCGGCATATTCGGCGAGGATTTCCGCTTCGTCTCCTCGGGCTGCGTGCGCGTTCAGAGCGTGCGTGACTTCGTTGAATTCCTGCTCGCGGAAACCGACGGCTGGGATCGCGGGGCGATCGATGATGCGTTCCGGTCCGGCGAGCGGAAGGATGCGCGGCTTTCACGTCCGGTGAACGTCTACTGGACCTACATCACTGCCTGGGCGACGCCGGACGGCACCGTCAATTTCCGCGACGACATTTACGAGCGCGACGGTATCGAAGGCGTGCCCGTGGCCAGCGCTCCGGGCGAGGCGCAGCCGGTGCATTGATCATCGTGACTTTTATCGAGACCCACACTGGCCCGCCTTCCGGCGGGCCTTTTTTCGTCACGCCTCTTCCAGCGCCCGGCGCAGCTTGCGGATCAGGGCGCGTTTGCCGCGCGCATCGGCTTTCGCTTCGATCGCCTCGTTCAGATCGAGGATGAGGCGCGACATCTCGTTGCTCCAGTCCTGATGCGCCACCGCCTCGTGCGGCACCCGCGGATGCCGATCGGCCTCGTGCAGGACGGCGCCCTCGGGGGTGAGCGTGAAGCGATCATCGAGCTGCGGCAGGTGGATGCGCTCGCGCGGCATGAGATCCGCGATGCGCCCGGCCAGCCCGTTCAGGGCCGATTCCTCGCCATGGGTGAGGAAGATACCGCCATTGATCGGCAGGCGATCGGCGATCCAGTCGCGCAGGCCCGCGCCGTCGGCATGGCCGGAATAGAGATCGAGGGTACGGATGCGGGCGCGCACCTGGATCTCGTCGCCCATGATGCGCACGCGCTCCGCCCCCTCCTGGAGGATGCGCCCGAGTGTGCCCTGCGCCTGGAAACCGACGAAGAGCACCGTCGTCTGCGATCGCCACAAGCGATGCTTGAGATGGTGACGCACGCGGCCCGCATCGGCCATGCCGCTCGCCGAGATGATGATGTGGAAGCCGCTCAGGCGGTCGAGCGCCTTGGAGGCCTCGACGCTTTCGGTGAAGCGCACATAGGGCGCGCGCATCGCCTCGCGCAGGGCCTCGCCGTGTTCGAGCTCGTGGGCATGCGCGGCGAAGGTCTCGCTGGCGCGGGTGGCGAGCGGTGAATCGATGAAGATCTGCGCGCGCGGCACGGCGCGGCTGTCGATCAGATTGGCGAGATCGACGAGAAGCTCCTGCGTGCGCTCGACGGCGAAGGAGGGGATGATCATCGACCCGCCGGCCTCCATGGCGCGGATCACCTCCTCGCGCAGCAATTCGCGCCGATGCGCCTCACTCGCATCGCTGCGGTCGCGATCACCATAGGTGCTCTCGCAGATCACGTAATCGAACCCGCTCGGGGCATCCGGGTCCGGGTGGAGCAGCTTGAATTCCGGGCCGATATCGCCGGAAGCGAGCAGCCGCATGGGCTTGTCGCCGTTTCCTGAAGCGATTTCGAGCTCGACGGAGGCCGAGCCGAGGAGGTGGCCGGCATTCCAGAAACGGATGCGGATACCCGGCGCGATCGCCTGCCAGCGTTCATAGGCGACAGGCGAGAACTGCGTCAGCGCCTGCGCCGCATCCTCTGCCGTATAAATCGGCGTGACCTGGTCGCGCCCGCGCCTGGCGTTGCGGCGGTTGAGCTGGGCGACCTCCATCTCCTGGATATGGCCGGAATCCGGGAGCATGAAACGGCACAGATCAGCCGTGGGCGCGGTGGCGAAAATCGGGCTGGCAAAGCCCGCGCCGGTGAGTTTGGGCACGAGCCCGGAATGGTCGATATGGGCGTGGGTGAGCACCAGCGCATCGAGCGCGGCGGGTTCGAAGGGGAAGGGGCGGTAATTCAGCTCGCGCTCGGATTTCGCGCCCTGCACCAGACCGCAATCGATCAGCACTTTCGCCGCATCGCTCTCCAGCAGAAAGCACGACCCGGTCACCGCATGCGCAGCGCCGTGAAAGGTGAGCGTGACCATCAGAATTCCTCCCCGGAGAGCGGGCTTTTGCCGCTTTTTCGATTCTCCGGGGAGTGTAGACGCGCCGGTCGCGCCGCGCGAGGCTCAGCCGCTCCCTTCGCAGCGTTTCACCACATCCTTCACCTGCAGGAAGCTGTCCGGCGTCACCGAGATCGTGTCGATGCCCTTCTCGACGAGGAAGGCGGCGAATTCCGGGTGGTCGCTCGGCGCCTGTCCGCACAGGCCGATCTTCACCCCGGCCTCGTTGGCCGCCTCGATCACATGGCCGATCATCCACTTCACCGCCGCATCCTGTTCGTCGAACAATTGCGACAGGCTGCCCGCATCGCGATCGACGCCGAGAGTCAGCTGGGTGAGATCGTTGGAGCCGATGGAGAAGCCGTCGAAGCGCTTGGCGAATTCCTCGGCGAGGATGACGTTGGAGGGGATCTCGCACATCACATAGACCTGCAAGCCCTTGTCGCCGCGCAACAATCCGTTCTCGGCCATGACTTCGAGCACCTTGTCTGCCTCCTCGAGGGAGCGGCAGAAGGGGATCATGACGACGACATTGTCGAGGCCGATCTCCTCGCGCAGCTTGCGGATGGCGCGGCATTCGAGGGCGAAACCGTCGCGGTAGCGATCGCTATAGTACCGCGAGGCGCCGCGGAAGCCGAGCATCGGATTCTCTTCCTTGGGCTCGAACTGCGCGCCGCCGATCAGGCCGGCATATTCGTTGGTCTTGAAGTCGCTCATGCGCACGATGGTGGGCTTGGGATAATAGGTCGCCGCGATCTTCGCGAGCCCCTGGGCCAGCCGATCGACGAAATAGTCACCCTTGTCCGCGTAGCCGCGCGTCAGCTCCTCGATGGTCTTGCGCGCTTCGTCATCCTCGAGCTTGTCGAAACGGGTGAGGGCGACCGGGTGAACCTTGATCCAGTTGTTGATGACGAATTCCATGCGCGCGAGGCCGACGCCCTCCGCCGGCAGGCGCCACCAGCGGAAGGCGGCGGCGGGGTTGCCGACATTGAGCATGATCTTCGTGCGCGTTTCCGGAATGTCGTCGAGGGAGAGCGTCTCGACCTCGTATTCGCCGATCCCCTCATAGACGAAGCCCTCATCGCCCTCGGCACAGGAGACGGTGACCTCCTGCTCGTCGTGGAGAACCTGCGTCGCGTCACCGGTACCCACGAGGGCCGGGAGACCGAGCTCGCGGCTGACGATGGCGGCATGCGAGGTGCGCCCGCCGTAATCGGTGACGATCGCGGCGGCGCGCTTCATGATCGGCACCCAGTCGGGATCGGTGGTGTCGGTGACGAGGATCGAGCCGTCGATGAACTTGTCGATATCCTTGACGCTCTTGATCACGCTGACTTCGCCGGTGACGACGCTGTCGCCGATGGCGAGGCCGGAGACGAGGGTCTTGCCCTTCTTCGTCACCGTGTAATGCTTCAGTTCGCCGGCATCGAGCCGCGATTGCACGGTTTCCGGGCGCGCCTGGACGATGAACAGCCCGCCATTCTCGCCATCCCTGGCCCATTCGATATCCATCGGGCACTCATAATGGCGCTCGATATCGCGTGCCCAGCGGGCGAGCTGGACGATCTCCTCGTCGATCAGCACCTGCGCGTCGCGCTCCTTCTGCGAGGTGTTGACGTTGCGCACCGGCTTGTCGCCGGATTTGGCGTAGATCATCTTGATCTTCTTGGAGCCGCGCTTCTTTTCGAGGATCGGCATCAGATTCTCGTTGTCGAGCAACGGCTTGAACACGGTATATTCATCCGGATCGACAGCGCCCTGCACCACGTTCTCGCCAAGGCCCCAGGCGGCGTTGATCAGCACGGCGCGGTCGAAGCCGGTCTCCGTATCGATGGAGAACATCACGCCGGATGCGCCGATATCGGCGCGCACCATCTTCTGCACGCCCACCGAAAGCGCGACCTTGAAATGGTCGAAACCCTTGGCCTTGCGATAGCTGATGGCGCGGTCGGTGAAGAGCGAGGCGTAGCAGCGCCGGCAGGCATCGAGCAGGGCCTTCTCGCCGGTGATATTGAGGAAGCTCTCCTGCTGGCCGGCAAAGCTCGCATCGGGAAGGTCTTCTGCGGTCGCACTTGAACGAACGGCGACATCCGCCTCGTCCATATCATATTTTCCGGATAGCTCACGATAGGAGGCGAGGATCGTCTCGGCGAGATCCTTCGGCCAGGTCGACTTCACGAAGGCCTCGCGGATGGCCTTGCCGGTCTCCGCCAGGCTGGCATCGCCGTTCTCCCAGGCGCCGATATGATCGGCGATGAAATCACGCAGATCATTGGCATCGACGAAGCGCCAATAGGCGTCGGATGTGGTGGCGAACCCGTCCGGGACGTTGATGCCATGGCCCTTCAGGGTCTGGACCATCTCGCCGAGAGAGGAATTCTTGCCCCCGACCTTCTCGCCATCCTTGCGCCGCAGGCCCCCGAACCAGATCACGAATTCCTCGGATGCAGCCATGACGATCTCCCCGTTTGCATGTGCGTGACAAGCTTTTGATTGCACACAGCCTGCCTCACACAGGCGCGTTGCGCCTTGAGAAAGGTCAAGCCGTATACCGGAGAGCAACGCCTCACAGGCGCGGGGGTTTCACCGGATTCGCAAAGGTGGTCGCCAGTCCGATCCGGCTCTGCAAGGTCGCGAGATTCGCGTTGCTGAGGCTTGCACCGGCACCTTCGAGGCGGATTACCGGAATGTCGGGATGGGTGCGTTCGAGCCGGTCGGCAAAGGCGGCGAAGGCCGCATCGGTGCGCGCGTCACTGTCACCAGGAATGTCGAGGAGCACGGCATCCGGCTCGACGATCGACGCAAAAACGTCCGGCGCCGCTTCGACGGAGGTGGTGATGCTGGCATAGCCTAATTCGGCCAGTTCGGCTGAAAGGGCTGCCTGCGGTTCGCGATCGCCGTTATCAACGACGATAATACGCTTCAGATCTGACATACCATGTCCAAGGCCGGGTGTGATCGATAGCCACCTCGGCAACGACGCTAGCCGCCGCGCGTTCCGGAGTCGAGTGTGAAATACCCGTATTGTCCTGCAATTTGATGCAGTGCAAATCGGCGATCAGGTTGCCGGATCGGTGCCGGAGGCGGGGGCGCGGGTCACGCCGATGACGATTCCGGCAAAAACCTCTGCGATGAACCCGCAATCGCGCCAGATATCCGCCTCGACCGGTGGCGTCCGCCCGTCAAGCGGCGCGGCCTGCGCCGCCATGCCGCGAAACTGAATGCGTCCATCCGCCTCACGCCGCACGGCCAGCATGGCGGGATCCAGGTCCGGTCGGTCGAGCGACAGGGCGAAACGCCCCCGCGCATCGCGCGCCTGGGTGAGCAAGGCGATTTCACCGAAGGCGAGGGCATCGGTCACGCCGTGGGTGAGCGGCGTCTGCGCCTTGAAGCGGACCGGCGCCTGATGCACGAGCACGACGCCGCAGAGATTTTCCGGGAAATCGAGCCGCGCGAGATCGGCCTCCATCCAGCCGGGCGCGACGAGCCGCAACGGCCCCGCACCGGGGAGGCTCTGCGCCAGCGCATCGCTCGAAAAAAGCCCGTGCGCCTCGAGCGCACAGCCGCTGACCAGCGCCGCCATCAGACCGGTGGTGAGCCCGCGATGATCATCCTGCGCAATCAGCGTGAGCAGGCGCTCCTGCGGCGCGACTTTCGCGGCTGCGACGAAGCTCTCGGCGGCGGCGCGCGCCGAAGCCCAGCTGCGAAACCATGCGACCGGCGCGCCATCCGCCTCACCCTCGGACCGATCGAAGCTGACATAGCCCGACGGTCCCGGCGCATCCGCAGCCGGTTCGGTCGAAACGGGGGCCGGCACGCCGGATTGCGCCATCACCGCGTCGAGATCGGTGAAGCCGTCGGGGACAGCGGGGCCGAAAGCTGTAAGGAAGCGCAGGCCGAAATAGCGCATGGCGAGGTCACGCCATTCCAATGCCGGATTCAGTTCGCCGACGCGGCTCTGCGTCGTGACGCCGGCGAGGCCGAGATTCTCGACGACGGCGCCGATCTGCTCCGGGGCCCATGAGAGCGGGATCAGGCAGGGTGTGAGGCCGGCGCGATCCAGCGCGGCGATGGTGAGGCAGGCCTCGGGCCCGGCGGGGAGGGCGACGCCGAACAAGGCGCGCGGCGGCAGACCGAACGTAGCGAATTGCGCCGCGAGCCGGGACACCGCCATCTCGGCCTCGGCATTGGTAAGCGACGTCTCTTCGCGCCCCGACCATTCCGTGCTGCCGGGTTGTGGGAGGAGGGCGGTCGCACCGGGATCGGTCAATGCGCGCTGCGCGAAAATGGCGGCGAGGCCGTGAGCGCTTTCGCCGGCCGGTGATTGCGCTTCATCGCCGACATCCGGCGCCCAACGTTCCTGTGCGGGCGGTTTCATGAACACCGCGTCCCCCCGATTTGCGATTCGTACGGCTTGATCATGCCGCGTCACTCCGATTCGCGCCACCACAGTTCCGGCGGCAGGCCCATCATCGGGACGGCATCCGGTCGCCGCAGCCCGGCATCATGGGCAAGCCACAGGTCCGGCTGGTGCATCAGGGGGACGGCGTAGAAGCCCGAGAGCAGGGCGCGATCAAGTGCGCGCACGGCGGCGACGAATTCCTCGCGGTCATGGGCTTCGAGCATCGCGTCGATCATCGCGTCGATCGCCGGTTCCTGGGCGCCGGCGAAATTGAGCGAGCCGTCATTCTGCGCGGCGACGGAGCTCCAGCGGTTGCGCTGCTCGTTGCCGGGCGAGGCCGAGACGCCCCAGGTCCACTCGATCATGTCGAAATCGAAGGAGGCGAGCCGGCGCCAGTATTGCGCGTCGTCCACGATGCGCACGCGCATGTCGATCCCGAGCCGGCGCAGGTTCTGGGCATAATTCAGGGCGAGGCGTTCCTGCGTGCGCGATACGGCCAGGAATTCGAAGGAGAAAGCCTGCCCGGTCTCGCCATGGCGCAGCGCATTGCCGTCGAGGCGCCAGCCGGCTTCGTTGAGGAGATTCATGGCAAATCGCGCCATCGCGCGATCGCGCCCCGAGCCGTCCGGGCCGGGCGGTTGCCAGGTTCCGTCCATGATGTCGGGACGCACCGCATCGGGGAAGGGGGCGAGCAGGTCGCGCTCGGCCTGGCTCGCCGGATGGCCGGTCGAGGCGAGATCGGAGCCCTCGAAATAGCTCTGCGTGCGGGCCATCAGCCCGTAGGAGAGATTGCGGTTGACCCATTCGAAATCGAACAGCGCCGTCAGCGCCTCGCGTATGCGGGTATCCGAAAACAGATCCCGGCGCGTGTTGAAGACGAAGCCGTTCATGCCGCGCGGCTGATCGATAGGGACTTCCGCGCGCAGGATGCGCCCGTCATTCAGGGCCGGAAAATCGTAGCCCGTGGCCCAGCGTGTGGCATCATTCTCGATGCGAAGATCGTAAAGCCCCGTCTTGAAAGCCTCGAACATCGTATTGCCATCACGGAAGAATTCGTACCGGATGGTATCGAAATTGTATTTCCCGCGCCGGCTCGGAAGATCCGCACCCCAGTAATCCTCGCGCCGGGTGAGCGTGAGCCGCTCACCGGGGCGGACTTCGCTGACCATGTACGGCCCGGAGCCGATCGGTCCCTCCAGGAAGGTGGTCTGGAACGTCTCGGCATCCATGGCATGAGCGGGCATCACCCGCATCAGGCCGAGCAGCAGCGGCAATTCGCGATCATCGGTTTGCGACAGGTCGAAGCGGATGGTCAGATCGTCGATGATCTCCACTTCCGCGACCTGCCCGTAATTCGAGCGGAAATAGGGGCGCCCGTACTCCTTCAGGGTCTCGAAGCTGAAGGCGACGTCGTGCGCTGTCACCGGCTCGCCATCGGCGAAACGTGCGGCGGGGTCGAGCCGGAAGGTGATCGAGGAGCGGTCATCCGGCAGCGCCACGGCCTCGGCCAGCAGCGGATAGAGCGAGAAGGGCTCGTCGAGGGAGCGCGCCATCAGCGGTTCGAAGACGAAATTCGGCACAGCATCCGGCGCCACGCCGCGCACGATATAGGTATTGAGGCTGTCGAATGTGCCATGCAGCGCCCTGGTGAAGCGCCCGCCCTTCGGTGCATCCGGATTCACATAAGGAAAATGGGTGAAATCCGCCGGCAGTTCCGGTTCGCCATGCATGGCGATGCCGTGGCTCCAGGTGACGGATTCGTCCTGCGCGGCGGCCTCGTCGCCTCCGAGGAAGGGGGCCACGGCCAGGGCAAGAGCAGCGAGAGCGTAACGCCAGGGGAAAACGGCGCTGGAAAAGGCGGGGCCGGGCATGCGATGTCCTTCGATGCGACGCAAGTCTCGAATCACTTTGAGCGTAACACGATTGTGGCCTGCGAAAACGACTGGAAAGCGGCGCGGTGAAACGCTAGAAGGGCGTCGACGATGCCATCGCTTCGCCGCATTCGGCGATCACGGCGTGGTGTCAACAGGATCACAGGGTCGCAGCGGCGGCGCAGAAGGCGGCGCCGGGCACCATCGAACCATGAAGGATCAACGCATGGCATTCTCGACGCGCCCCGCGAAAATGCGGACCTCCCTGGGCCTGGTTGCAGCCCTCGCCATCGCAGGCGTTGCGTTCGCTCCCGGCGCCGCGCTCGCGCAGACGCCGCCGCCGGCTCCCGCGCCCGAAGGGCAGGCTCCCATGGCCCCCGCGCCCACTCAGGACGGCGGTCCGGTGACTGTCGAAGTGTTCCCCGAGCCTTCGCAGACGGAATGGACCAAGGTCTGCGGCACCGACCCGTCGACCGAGGCGCGGATCTGCTACACCACGCGCGATTTCATTTCAGAGGACGGCGAGCCCCTCATGGCCGTTGCCGTCTATGATATCGAAGGCGGTGATCCTGACGAGCCGAACAAGGTCGTGCGCATGCTGATGCCGCTGGGTCTGCTGCTCCAGCCCGGTATCCGCTTCGCTGCCGATCAGAACCGCCCGACCAATGGCAGCTATGCGATCTGCTTCCCGAATGGCTGCTTCGCCGAGGCGACGATCGACGAGGAGCGGCTTGACCAGTTCAAGGCGGGTGAGACGCTCAATGTCAGCGTCCAGAACCAGGTCGGCCAGGTCGTGACCTTCGCCGTGCCGCTCGAGGGCTTCACCGAAGGGTTCGAGGGTGATCCGATCGACCCGCAGGAGCTGGAAGAGCAGCAGCGCCGCCTTCAGGAAGAGCTGCAGCGTCGTTCCGACGAGATGCGCGAGCGCCTTGAGCAGCAGGCGCAGTGATTTTCCTGCACCGTTGTGAGCATAAAGAAAGCCGGGTTTTGCGACCCGGCTTTTTCATGGGGCACCCGGCCTGGTCTCAGTTCGCGGTGCCGGGTTTCGGGCGGTAGGCCCCATCGGGCCGGCGCTCGAACATCGAGGGCACCATCGGATGGCGCAGGGGCGCGTCGGAATCGTCGGGCACGAGATTCTGCTCCGAGACATAGGCGACGTATTCCGTCTGCGCGTTCTCGGCGAAGAGATGGTAGAACGGCTGCTCCTTGTGCGGGCGCACATCCTCCGGTATCGCCAGCCACCATTCCTCGGTATTTGCGAATTCCGGATCGACGTCGAAGATGATGCCCCGGAACGGATAATACCGATGCCGAACCACCTGTCCGATCGAGAATTTGGCGACGCGTACTGTCATACCTGACCCCTTTCGCTACAGAAAATAGGCGCTTTCCCTGCGGAATCAAAGACCGAATGGCGCGCGATCCCCGCATATCCGCGCAGGTTGCCGGAAGCCGTGTGGGTGTTATTCATCGGTTGTCGAAACGCCGCCTGCCCGATTAGGGTGGCGCCCGCCTGTCTCGCCCTTGTTCCGGAGCGTCCCCGCATGTCCGATCTGATCGGGCTTCTCGATCTGATCGCCCCGTTCTTCGGGCTGATCGCCATAGGATTCGTCTGCGCGAAGCTCGTCGATCTGGAGAAGGGCGGGCTCGCCTGGATGCAGTTCTTCCTGATCTACATCGCGCTGCCCTGCCTGTTTTTCCGGCTGGTCGCCGACAAGCCGATCGACGAGCTCGCGAACTGGCCCTTCGTCATCGCGACGACGCTTGCGACCTATTGCGCCTTCGCGCTCGCCTTCACCGCCGGCTGGTGGTTCACGCGTGATCTGCCGCAGGCCGTGATGCAGGGGGTGGCGGGGTCGTATTCGAATATCGGCTATATGGGCCCGCCGCTGATCCTCGCCGCTCTGGGCCCGGCCGCGACGGCGCCGGTGGTGCTGATCTTCGTCTTCGACAACCTGCTGCTGTTCTCGCTGATCCCGCTCCTGATGGCGATTGCCGGCGTCGAGAAGCAGAGCCCGTGGCGGATGGCGGGGGAGGTGGCGTTTCGCGTCGTCACCCATCCGTTCAACATCGCGACGGTGCTGGGCGTGACCTTCAGCTATTTCGCGCTGCCTGTGCCGAGCACCATCGACACCATGACCGAATGGCTTGCCAACGCCGCCGCGCCCTCGGCCCTGTTCCTGCTCGGCGTCACCGTCGCGCTGACGGGTGGGGGGAGTGCGAAACGGATCCCGCCGGAGGTGCCGTTTCTCGTGGTGATCAAGCTGATCATCCACCCCTTGCTGGTCTGGGTGCTGCTCTCGGCGATCGGGGTCTTCGATCCGATGTGGGTCTTCGCCGCGATCGTGATGGCGGCGCTGCCGCCTGCGCTCAACATCTTCGTGATCTCCACGCAATACAATGTCGGAAT
>LFIK01002604.1_pt1 | contig 14569 bp, 10 predicted proteins | sample 643401 | NCBI WGS metagenome assembly LFIK01 (sample SAMN03777447, study PRJNA286221) | soda lake metagenome | biome: soda lake; feature: Kulunda steppe; material: water; isolation source: sample T5-Br brine of Lake Tanatar-5 | place: Russia: Kulunda steppe | collected 2010-07 | reverse complement strand
CCAAGTGCCATTGAATCATTGCAAGGATGCCGTCTACCGCGAATTCGAGTCTATCCCTCCAAACAGTGACACGTGTGAATTTGCCCAGAAAAAATGCCTTCAAAAGTTTCTACGTTCTTTCGGCCGTCTTTTGTCACGATTGGAGTTGAACAGCCATGAGAGGAAAGATTGGGCAAGTCGTGTCGTGCAAATAAAAGCACTGTGTCCTTGGATATGCCCAACCTTGTTTCAAAACATACAGACGAGCGTAGCCAAAACATAAAATGGTTGTTTGACATCATACCAACAACGCATTTTTCAGTGAGTTCATGTTTCCATGGTCCCTCGTGTGTGCACAAAGATAACAAGTGAGCGTACAGATGCATACATTAACGTCGTTACATGCAGTGAAGCACTTACGTTTGTGTGCGTCGTACGCACACAAGCATTACATTAAAATGCGTATTGAATCTTACTTGACTGCCAACATTCGGGTTCCGAAAACATTTGCCCTTTTAAAGCGTCTTAAGAATGTCGACTCGAGCGCTGTGCCAGATCTTTTTGTCATCAAAACCGCGCACCTTGGTAAAAGCGCGGTGATTGTGTCGAAAGCTGACTTGGAAGGACCTCGATTTGTAGAATTATGTAACACTTTTGAAACGCTGATTTGTCAGTCGGACACGACATCAGTGCCTTATGCGCAATTTATTATACCTGACATTGTTGTGGAGGAGTACATAGACGGGTACGATGACTTAGTACTGGTGTTTCATTGTCACAAAGGAGATATTCTTTATTGCGAGGCAATGAAAAATGGAGTCTCAAGGGTCCTTCGTAATGTTGATAACAACGCAACGCTCGGAGCTCAAGGGAGCGACAACGGGGAGTTCGATGCGCTACAAAAACACTACAATGCATTACATCATTTTTCGAGTACGCTATCCCAAGAGATAGGTTGTACAAGCATTCGCGTATCGTGCATATCCAACGGCTATTATGTACGTAAGGTCGGTTTTGACCCAGTTTGTACGCAGCCTTCGTACCAGGCCTTTGAACAACAGAACCCAAAGCAGGTCGGGGTCGTCATCACAACATTCGGAGATAATTATGTGTATGCAAAGCAATGTGTGTTGTGCTTTTTACGACACCTTGTTGATTACAACCCTTTCATCGTTCTCTATATAAATGGGTCTACAAATGCCCGTTTGTTGTCCATAGGCTCTGAATTTTCGGACAACGTGCATGTGGTAGCGAGCGAGACGCCGCATGCAGATGGTTTAACTGGCACTTGGAATGAGGGTATATCCCTTTGCTTGGGCAAAGGATGTGACGCTGTTGTACTAAGCAACGATGATGTTATCTTTGACTCCTCCGTACGTCACCTTGTTGATCAGGCATTGTTCGCACAAATGCAAGGGTCAGGGCTGTATTATTTCGGTCCTTTGACAAACGCACCGGGTACACACTGTAACGTTGCTCAGCTCGGCAGCAAGCCGGTGGGCCATGAACCCTTTGAATGTACATATAAGCATAAACCCATTAATTTGAATGGTTTCTTTATGGCGTTTCCAAAAACATCACTTATAGTGAATCGACTCAACGAAAAGCATTATTTCGATCCCAAGTACCCGTATGGAGGAAACGAAGCTCATTGGTATGGCCGCTTTCGCAAGCGCGGTGGAATCCCAATGGTTGTCCCCAAAACGTTTGTGTATCATTACAAATTAAAATCATGGCGTCAGGCTGTGAAACAGATACCGTGTCTGTACACAGTCAACTTGGGTGGGTATGAGGGTACGCGTGTCTTGCTCGCAAATGCCCGCTCAAAGCATCAGGTCATGGACATGCTATACTTCACTGACAACGACAGCCTGATCTACACATGCCTTGCAAGACACGTCGTTCCGTTCCTTATCTATCCTGAAGAATACGGTAAATCTCCGCAACTTACACAAAGGGCCATAAAGACCTCGCCGCACCTTTTTCTGCCCCAGCACTACAACGTCTCTTTTTATTGTGACGGACACAATATCCTCCGTTACTTTCCGGTGCGTAAGTTGCTAGAAAGCCTTCGGACATACGATATAATTTGTTATGAACATTGGCGCACGCCTTGTACTCCAGCCGAGGAGCAGCGGGTTATTGTAGATGTGAATGCGACAACCCAGGAGAACGTCGACAAGGTGGTTGAAAAGATGAAAGAGTCCGGGTTTGACCCGCACACACATGGCTTGACAGAGACCAACTTTTTAGCACGTAACCATCACAAGATTATCGCGTTTTCAGAGGAGTGGACGGAGTTTGTGCATCTGTGTCATCGTGATCAAGCTTCGTTTGACTTTCTGCTGTGGAAACACAAAGTGAGGTACCAACGGCGGCCGGACAGCGAAAGACCTGTTCGAAAGCTTAAGCACGTGAACCCCAAAGGGCGTTTTTTAAAAGACAATTCAGTGCCTGATCCAAAAGCGGATCAAACGCTGCCGATCTAAGCGTATATTTTATACAAGCACTTTATTTGTATGACCAATGTTCGTGTTCGTTTGTAGTTTTAACCGTGTTTTGACACCGCTTCCCTAGGTGCCTCCGTGCACCTGAACAAAGAAGTGGATCATTTTGAACAGTACGTCGGTGTCGCGGTCTTTCTACTTTGAGCTATTGTGTTTGGTTCCGCATGTCGCGTTATATTGATGATGAGGTCAGTGTAGACGGCGGGTCGGACGGTGAGCATGATGTTGAAGACGGTGAAAGTCAGGCGTCTGATGGTATGCGTAACTTTGTCGTTGATTCTGATGAGGACGATGAGCGAGGAGCAGAGGAACCTACTCACGGTAGGACTGAAGAAGGCTTTGCGACACGGGGTGAGGAGGATCAGGATGCCGGCTCGGCAGTTTTGCAACAGCGTTCGATTGCTGAAAGACCGTTGGGTACTGCGGACAACGAGTCGACAGGCGAAGATCTGGACGTTCAGACGTTAGACACGAGGGATCTGATCGCAGCACTAGAAATTCAGTACGAGTACTGGACTGGTGAGTTTGACCCTCATGAATCGATTCACTGGGCCTCCGAACGAATGGAGGTTGCGCTGGAAGACATGACCCTTGAGGACGTTCAGAATCAGCGTCGGAACAAACTTCACGCATTATATTATCTCTATAATGCATGTGTGGAGCGCGGTCTTTTGGATGAGAACACCCAGGAAGGGTTGGAATGGAAGCGCAAGTTTGCAGCCCTGAAGAAAATGATTCATTGGTCGGCATCTCTTCTCTCGTGCATAGAGTACGCTCGCTTGACAGGGAATGGGGACAATGTCATACCGCCAAGTGAATTAAATCCGTTTCCGGTATCGTGTGAAACACCAGAAGATGCTGATGTCAGCGATTTTCACAAGGTCTTGGTTTTTGTGTTGCAAGAGTGCCAGCGCGACAACCTTCGAAAATTTAATGGCGATATATATGCTCAAATTGTGACAACAGATGGACATTACACACATGCGTGGAAACGCCTGTGCTCTATTAAACAGTTTATTTATCAGCGCATTGATAAGGAAACGCGGTATGAGCAGTGGCTTATTATTTCAAATTCCATGAACACGGTGGACCGGTTGACGAAATGGCTGGAGGAGAGTGACGAAAAAGAATTGCCACCTTTGAAACCCGATCGGTATTGTTTTTCGTTTTTGAATGGAGTCTACAATGTAAAAAATGATGTATTTTATACGTATGGGCATCCCGGATTGACCCCAGATATTGTATCGTGTCGGTTTATACCTCACATGATGTTGCAGGAAACAACCGATTCGGCGTTGTATCGTGAACAACCACATCGGATTCCCACGCCCGCGTTTGACAAAATTTTCGCCGCACAAAATTTGGACGATGATGTGGTGATGTGGGTGATGGCATTGCTAGGTCGAATGCTTTACAGGCTCCAAGAAAAAGATAATTGGCAGACAATTCTGTTTATTCAAGGAAAGGCAGGGAACGGAAAAAGCACGATTGCCAGTGCGATTGCAAGTATTTACGACCCAACATGCGTGGGAACATTGAACAGCAACTGCGAGAGACAATGGGCACTGTCAAGCATTTATGACAAGTTTATCTGGATTTGTTTGGAGGTCAAAAAGAATTTTAATTTGGACCAGGGCTCCCTTCAAAGTATTATTTCAGGGGAATCTACGGTCGTCAACAAAAAAAACGCAACGCCTTTTAGTGTTCAGTGGGATGTACCGGGGCTTCTTGTGGGTAATGAATATCCACAATCATGGGTCGATGTGCATGGTGCTCTACTGCGTCGTATCCAGATGGTTCGCTTTACGAAATTGCCGGGGAAAACGGATCCCAATTTGATGCACAATCTTCAGTGTGAGTTACCTCAACTGATTGTCAAATTGAACCGTATATATTTATCAGCTGTGGAAAAATGTCAGGGTGAGGATTTGCGGGCCCATTTGCCTGCATACTTTAACGAAACGCGCAATCAGCTAGCAGCTCAGGCACAACCGATGAGAGCAATGCTTGTCGGGGATAGCGGTATTGTTAAACGCGGTCGTGATCGATATATTATGCTGGACGATATCAAGCAAATTTACAACGATTTTTGTAAATTGAACAATATACCGTCTCAAAGGTTTAATGAAGACTCCTTTGTCGATGTCTGTGAAGAGCTTGGGTTGGACTTATTGAATGTTACCGAGGGCATTGAATATAATGGACAGGTTGTGGCTGCTAAATTTGTGTTTGGGATCGGGTATCCGGACGGAGGCTACCAAGCTGGTATACGAGATCGTATGTTAGAAATGTACGCTGGTGCTCCATCTTCGGATCAGCAGGCAACACGATCTGCGGCACGGCAGGTTCAGTACACGGACGAGAGCGAAGAAGAAATATCCAATGATAGACGACGTCGTTCAGAACGGCCGAATCGGAACACGCGCGGTGGACGTGGTGCTCGGACCTCAACGAAAAGAAGACGTCGTGGTACTGCGACATCTGCAACAGATGGATCGTTCTCTGAATATACAGCACAGCTTACAGCGAATGATGAAGCGTTGTTGGATGACGGGTTTTAGGTTTAGGAGAAGTGTAGATGCATCTTTAGGCTGGCAACGGTTGAAAGAAGCAAGCTTAATTGAGGTGGCTTTAGCACTAGTGTGTATAGAACCTTCAAAACAAATTAAAGGTTATTGTCACATGAACGGCAGTTGAAATATTCGTCGCATGTTTACAACTGGGTCGAGTCAGGTACACGTCTTGATGACGCATCCCAAGACGTTCGTGCCGTTGCACACGTCCATGAAATTAGGCAAATCCTTGTCTGAAAGCAAAAACGCACGTCACCGTAAAAAACAAAGACTGCGCAAAACCTTTCGCCCGGAGACGGATAGCAATGTGGGGCATGTAGATTCAGGAGCTAGATCGGCAAACAACAATCGCACACCGACACTTGGTCAAAAGCTCGACGATAGCACAGGCACCTCACGATTCGAGCATGCTAGTACGTGGCGAAAACCTGTTGACGACCATGATGCGTTTCGCGTGAGGGATTTACCTATGACAGACACCTCCCTTCCTGTACCTCAAATGGCTCCTTTTGTGTATGGCCTGCTCCAAAGTCTTTTTTATACGGTTTTAACAAAAATAGCACACGTGGAATTGAAAAATTTTCACAAGATACCTAACGGACCATGCGTCTTCATCAGCAATCATGCAAGTGAATATGATACGCTTTTGTTACTTTCTGTTTTACCGTACAAACTCGGTAATCTACGGGTTGTTGCCAATGGACGTATCTCGCGCAGGGGCCTTATACAGGGAGCACTTACAAAGCAAATCGGGGCAATTATGACGTCAGGCGGAGATGCAAAATATCGTGGAGTAGCCATTGCTCAATGTATCCAAGCTCTTCGTCAAGGTTTGAGTGTTCTTATTTACCCACAGGGAGGTGTTTACCCCGAGGAATCCACAAAGCTGATTGTACATAGTGGATTTGGTGTCATTGCACGAGCCGCAAACGTTCCAATCGTCCCGATACAAGTGTCGGGGTGCGAGAACGTGTTTAAAGGATTGCTTTCTTGCTATGTGAAAGATACGCAGGCCATTGTCCAAGTGTGTGACCCTGTGACAATGGAAACGAATGAAACCTTAAGCACAGGTGAGAACGTAACCGACATCAAAGTGCGCTGTAACAACATTATGCAGAAGCTTATGAAAGGCCTAGAAAGCCTACGCAAACAGGATACTAGACGAAAATAAAAAAAAATGTATACAACCACACGACCAATGTGCGGCCTTATGCCAAAACTTTTATTTTAAACACAAGTTCTTTACTGGTTCTAATTTTTACGCTGCTAAGGTAATGGGTATAATATATGTACATTACAAAGGTAACCACAGGTAACACGAAGTAACATGGCTGAGTCAACCGTTTTTTCACGCCCGATTGGACCTGAATATCAAGCAATTGTCCCACCGTTGGGATCACATCTTAAACATGGACCGACCAGGGACCGTTTTATGCCAACACGAGTGTCGTATGATCAAGAGGCACGTTTTGAAAGGTCTCTTCCCCTTCTACTTCGATCAGACACGGCGCAGGAAGCAGATGAATGGAACCGATGGCGTCAAAGCATTGCAATCCGCTCAGCTCATGGTGTCGAGAACGATCCCGGGGATCATGTCTTTCACCTGCTGCAGAACATCAGGCGGTATAATGAGGCTGCTCGGCAGGTCGATAAACGGCGTCGTAATCTGTTTCTTACCGTACCAGCCGCACCTGAGGAGACGGACTTGTTGGCCGTGGAATTGGAATATGTAAACACAAAGTATTTTGCGTTGCCGCGCGCAATGCAACAGCTTTTGGGACTTCGGCTATCCAACGTCATTGAAGCGTACGATAACTACAGGCGTTACTCACATCAAAACAGACAGCAGGATGCTCCATGGGTATTCAAACAATCTAAAGGGCTGCCTTCCCTCACGTTTGAGTCTGCTGTCGCGTCCTCGCCTGTATATGGTGGCACGCACCCGTACTATTCGAAAAAGCGAAATTTGACCAAGCGTATCCGAACCTCTGTCGAAACAAAAGGGTTATCAACCCATTCGTTTTCAAAGCGCCGTCGCAACATAACGGCCCCTAATACAAAGCCACCTGGAGCAAGATTTTTTATAGTAGAAAAAATCAAGGGACACAGGTACGGACCTGGTGGTAAAGTGGAATACCTAGTAAAATGGAAGGATTATGGTGACACGGAAAACACCTGGGAGCCACGGGAAAAACTACGGATTGATATTCCTCGTCTTGTCGATCAGTATGATCGCCTTAACGTTCGCTCTCCACCATGAATGCATCATAAAAACACAACATGTTTGGTAAATCATACCTTTTTGGAAAACGCCCATTGAAGGGCAGGTCCCACACTGCAATCCACAGCCTGGATTAGCCTCGTACAGATTTGCTGTACTCTATACACTGTAGTTTCTGCGCACCTGGTGCTATTGTGGTGCTCAATGGAACAACATAATGCCCAGATAGATATTGCTCGGTCTGTGACGTAAGGCAATAAAGACTTATCTTGTTTTGCGATTTCTAAGTACTGGCGCAGGCTATGAGCGACTCCGCGCAACGACATCTGGCTGGATTTATCCCACAGATCACAAACGGTATACAATAACCGAACAGGTCTGTCGTCATATGCTTCAGTACAAGATACGCGCGTTGGAGAATTAAAAATAAGTATCATTGCCAGAGTCTCCAACAAGTATTGAACATTGACCATGGATCCACGGGTGACATCAGATCGACGCTCCATCTCAATAAACAAAGGAAAGCCACATGTGCTTTCTAGTGGACGCTGCTCCGTTGCCGCTATTTTATACACCACGTTCTTTCGTAAGAAGTGTACGTATTGTCCCCACGTCTGCCGAAGTGGCTTTTTAGACAAGTTCATAATTGCCTGCGAGAAAAAGTTTCTACATGGATTACACGGTATGTACATTGACATTAATTTCATGAACGATACAAACACTGGATCCAACATGGCGCACGCATCAGCAGCCGCGCCGCCAATTTCAAGCAAACTCCATACAGCGGGACCCCATATATGCGGTGCTAAACCAGGGGACATGAATGTGCCGTACTGTAGGTTTCTTTAAAGCATAGATTGTTATCTTGAATGAGTATATATGCTTCATGTATTATAAGGTTGAGTGCATAAACCGTATAATAAATCTTAGTACCTAACGATACGTAATACAAAAATCCTTTTTTCTTTTTTTTTTATTTTTTTATTTTTTTTATTCACGGTTGTGCAGTACGTCATTTGTTTCAGCTAGCTTCAACGCTGCCAATTTCCGTAAGGAGGTTATGTCTTGCGGTTTTCGTACACCATTTTGTTTTGTACAGGGTGAACTGTTGCATAAATCTCCGCTTTGATTTCCATCATCACCTTGCACATCCGCAGGTTGGGAGGCACCATTGCCCGTACTCGACACATTGTCGTCGCGGTTCGCATCTTCTGTTACATCGCCCTGGTGAGTGGATAAATCCGACTTTGCTTCTGGAGCTCCTGTGAGATTTGTACTTGCTGTTCCATACCAGTCTTCTTCACACGCGGGAGCGTGCGTAAGACGCAACGCGGGGTTATCTCTTTTCTTAAGCGACGAGGGCAATTCTCGAACGCCATGAGCTCCTGTGCTTGTAACCGGACTTGTACAACTCGCTGGACGCGGGGAACCAAATCCTTGTAATAGCAGCGGTAGTCCTGCATTTAGTATCGACGATAGCCCCGGAGCACTTGGTGCACCGTCACTGGCACGTTCCTTAAACTCCGTATTCAATGCTTTGAGTACACGTACAGCTGTGGTAACACTTTTGTCAATACTTGGGTATACAAGCTGGGAGGGGCGTGTAGGAAAGACCTCAACGGGCTTTCGAAGGTACGATGCCATCCATGACCTCCAAAGGGTTGATACCGCAGAGAGCAGCGCAACAATACTGGACAAAAACATGGCTGTGCCATGAATATACCGGTCAATGACTTGGACAAGTGCGGGTATATCGTTTGGATACGACACGCCAAGGGAGCAGACAAACGCGATTGGAACGCTTATTATTCCGGGATATAATAACGCGTACAGAACGTACAAAAGCATTTCTTCAGACGTTTATGTTTACTCAGCGGATTGTCATGGTGATCCGACTGCACAGAATGTTGCCACGTGACCGTAGACACCTGTGAAATGAATAACGATGACGTCTTTTCGATGGCCGCATCAAAACGCTTAGCTGCATCTTGGATTGCCTTTGTTGTACTGCTTCTTGAAATGATTATGGGATAGAATTTGGAATGTTGCACTGGCCGCGGTTGTAAGAAGCCAAACGCCTCCGACTCCGGCGTTTGATATTCCCGGTGCAACTCCTTTTGAAAGCGCGCCAATTCCAAATCCGGCCGTAAACGAGTTCGCGACGACTCCTGCAATGTATACAGCATTGAGCTCTACACATCCTGGAAAACACAATTTCACATCCGCCTTTTGCGCCCATGATTTACAGATAATGGCAATGGCGGTTTGATTTGTCGCAATCTTGGCGTTCACACCATATTGAGCATAATTCCACATTTGGGCAAGATATAGTGTTGGATTTTTTTTGAAAGCTTCCGAAACTTCGTTCGGATGCGTTTCATCACCCACGCACAGCATCGCCGCTATAGGCAGCGCCGGTGTCGAAAACCCGACCCAAGAGGCAAGGGCAGGAAACCGAACAGACAAGGCCGTTGCAAAGCCACTCGGATGCCATTCCGGGGGCGCATGTACTTTTATGGTTTTAATCAAAGATTTAAACCCGACGGCGATGAAAAAAGCCTGTACGCCAATAAACAGAAAAACTGCAACGAGGGCAATACCAAGCATAATCAATCGAATTTTGCTATAATGAGCTCTCTGTGTTTCTACGGAAGCGCTTTTGGCAGACAGATCTGCACCCTGTCTCTTGCTCTTGCCCAAGGCATCCAAGGATTGTATAAGCACGTCATTGATCTTTGGTTCATGTGCCATGTCGCCTGTTTAAAAATACCAGCACACTAAGTCTTGATGAAATTAAACCTGCGCTGTCTGGTTTTAAAACTACGTTGCATACAACATGCCATTCTAAAAACTCGAAAAGGAATTCGTGCATGCAATGCGTTATCTCAACATCGAGAGTACCAAAACACTGTTTTACTTCTGCGAGCAAATTCAAGGACGGACGTTGTCGCTGGCAAACGTTTACACGGCAAACATGCATATTTATGTGTAACATGCAGTAACATAGTTTTGTAAATTAGAGTGAATGTCTGACGTGAGCGTTGCAAACGAAAACACTGCAACCAATCCTGCCACAGGTATTCATCCTGTGGGTATCATGGCACATGAAGAGGGCCTTGCACTGCATCGTTGCATGTGTAAAATATCGGATGAGCTTTTAGGTGAAATGTATAAAAAGTACATAGACACCAAAAAACGCACGCCGAACTTGCGCTGGTCAGAATGCGTCAATGTTATGGAGGATGTATGGGGCGTGCCGCACTACAGTGCCTTACATCGCAAGCTTGTTGTACACAACCCGTTGATCGAACAGGAACTTCGTGTCGTGTTCTATCTCATGATCAAACTCCGACATGCACAAACGTTAAAAGATCAAGCCAAGTGTGAACGCGTACGTGTCCGTGTGCAGCGGCTGACGGTACCCGATTTTTTGCAGCGATTTTTTATTAGCTTATCCAGAAGCCGCTACGTGCGTCAACTCGAGTATTTTAAGGATACTCAGTGTCGTAATGCTGCCATCGAGGAAACCCTGCGACATGCCCTGTACACAGCATGTAGCGACCTCGTCAGAGTCGCCGGTGAGAATGAGCAAGAGTTAGAGCACCAGCATGACACAATACAAGACAAAAACACGCTCTTGCGCAACGATTCCCCAAACGCTAACAGCCCCGCAAGCACTATGTCAAGCAAAGGCGATCAACACATAGGTGAAAGCCATGTTGAAAATACGAACAGTGACACATTGTCGACCAGTAATTTGGAATCGAGTAGCACAGCCGATGAACGCATGAGCAACCACGCTCAAAAACGCACACAGGGTGGATTGTTGCCAGACGATTTGCAAAGCGGTTCAACGAACCAGCAAAATTCTAAAACGCGTGAAGGATCAGCCAAACAAGCGCGGCATGAAAGATCACAACATAAATTACACTCGTCAAATTATTCCACTATGCAGGTTGCCAGCCCGGCTTTATCTGTAAACAACGGCATTCAATGGAAGGCACCAATACGTAGCAACGATATCATGCACGACACTGCATATTCCGGCAACATACACACACGAAATCCTCACTACCAGAGTTCGTCACGTGCAGAAGGAAGAATTGTACAAAATGATAGATACGTGGTTGATGACAGTCAGACAGAGTGTAGCGAAAGTCCAAGGTCTGACATGTATTCTAGTCAGCAATTCATACAACATCCAGCCCGGACGATGGATTACGACATGTGTGCTTCATCATCCAATCGCATGGACACGCCTGTGTCTGTTCCGTATTCGTTGAGGAGCGAGTATTCGGTGATTCCACAAGACAAATCCGCAATGCAAGAGGGGCCGTTGACGAGAGCAAGCGATACAGTAAATAACAAAACAGAAGCTGATGACGAAACGCGCATGCAGCAGTATGTCGTACGAAAGCTTGATCAAACACCTGGATCAGGACATCATTAAAACATTCAAGGTGCCACACGCAAATCCACGCGCAGTGAATGTTTGAAACGAAGGCGTACGAAAAATATGTGCCCCAACACAAGCAAAGTGTTCATTTCTTCCTGAAATCACAACGTATCAATCATGGCTGAAATTCCTTTGAATGATGAGCGGATCATCACAACCTTTGGATTCCCCATAGAATTGACAGGAAAACCAAAAGATCATACAGTGGGCTACTTTATGTCTTTTTTACGTGTACTAAAAAATTTTGAACTCATGGATGCTGAAAAGCTCTTCCTCGGGCGTTTTGAACATGTTCAAAAACGGTATCCATCTGAGTTTTCACGCGCTCAAAAATTAATGGTGCCCTACATTAAAGAAGAACAGCTGAAAAGCTCAAGAGACCTCTATGACCAATCGAAAAAAAGCAAGACACAAACTGTAGAGTTTCTCAAAATGACAAGTACAGATGCCGACACTGTACGTGCAACTTTGGTGGAAAACCATCTGAATCAAATGCTAGAGCATGAATTCAATACAAAAGCATGGTTTCCAGCCATCAATCAGTCTACCGGGCACCTTATTGTAACGACTCCATCGATACACGCTGTACCAACGCTGACGCGCCTCGTACGTGACTTTGTCCCTAAAGCTGTGGCGAAGCAAGATGCTTTTCGAATCGTTGTCCATGATCCAGAGGTTGTACAGATTGACGTTGAACCAAACACAGATAATTTTGAGTACACTGAAACATTATTGACAGATATCAATGTCGCTGAGGATTATACCGAAAATCTGACAGATGTCAATCCTGGAAGCTTTCTTCTACTGATATTTCCATACAAAGCCGGGCCGGAACCATCAGCTTCCGTGGCCCTTGATGCTTTGAATGAGGAGCTTTTACTCTGTACAATCAAGACGGTGTGTACCGCGGCCTTTGCATCGCTTGCACCCATGGTGTGAAACCTGTTCACCATACAAATCAGAAGATACATGTTGTTTGTCGGTACAAATTTCGAACATCTAATGCGCATGATCATGCATCGACATGTTTATTGAGAGGACTATGGCAATCATTGCAATGACAGACCGGGATGATTTGCAGCGTGTTTTTCAATATCAGCAAGATGTAGCCACTCGATACCGCAGTACGTTTTCACCCAAGTTCTCACGCTATAACAAACAGGTGTCACAAATGAGCGATGCGACAGAGGATGCAAACACACTAGCAGCACTACAGATCGCATTTTCAACGTTAAATGGAAATAAGGGACCCGGTACGAAACCTTTGCGACAGTTGCAGGGTGATAGAGAAAGGATTCTTAAGGATACGATACCTTTGCAGCTGAACCAGGGTATGGTAGGATGGTACTTTTTGACGGCGTCACTGCGTAACATGAATGGCGAAGAACGTAATGTAACCTTTATGCTTTTCCGTTTCAGTACGGCTGGAATGACACCATTTACGTTTGCTTTTACAAGGGGCTTTTCGTCTGGTAAACAACAGAACTCGTGCAAAAACTCAGGTCCGCAATGGAATCGCCCTCCGTGTATTGTAGGAACAGAAGCCAAGCTTCCAGTGTACAATGACGATCGGGATAGCTACGAGTGGAGTCCTGGCAATCAAAACATGACAGGCGCCCCTACACTCAAAGTGTCACTTGTCGAGCAAAAACAAGATTCGTTCACACAGACGGCTGCTCCACAGAGATGTAAGTTGCTGCGTATTGAGTGCATATCAAGAAACGAGTTTCATATTGTGGCCGAAGAATGCCGTTCCATGTCGGCGCGTTTACAAGGAGATAAAGGATGCAAGCCATGTCTCGCAGGTACGGGAACTCTATATTGGTCTGTCCCTGGAATGAAAGTTACGGGAACGGTCCGAGGCGAGCGCGTCACCGGACAAGCTTGGTTCGATCGTCAATGGGGGGGCGGGTATCCGCAATCGTTTCCAGTCAATTTTGCAACCAACATGTTATCCTGGTTTACCAAACGAGATATAAATCGATGGCTGTGGCTTGGTATGACTGTGAAGACGGATAAAATACATTTTGCTGCTACATCTGTCATTCCGGTCAAAGAAAAGGATGTCCCTCTACACACATCTCAATCGTTTACGACAAGGGACATGCTTCTTATATACCCATTCCCAGACGATGAGCCGTTATCCCTTCAGGGTTACAAAAGAGAAGTTCGCGCAACTATCATTATTCGCGACATCTACTTTGACCCCAAGTCACAACAGCATCTGCCGCTGAGTTATGAAATACAGGGTATCGACGAGAATGCGTATATCCTCAAGGTGGAACACAAAGGCTCTGGATTAGTGTTGATGCCCACGTATCATGAGCTTGTGAACGCCGAATCGCCATGTAAGATTTATATCAAGGGGGATCCGTCCAACACAATTGTAGGTTTTGGAACAATAGAAACGAACCAGATGGACAGGTCAGATGCAATTGAAAGAAAACAAAAATTGTTTTTCTTGCAACACGGCGTTCCGGCTAACGTGTACACAAACCCAAACTTTTCAAAGGTTCCGTTTTTCGACTCCATTGCAAGCAGCCTGCTATTTCTGCTTGTTGTCACTCTTGTTTTAGTGTTTCTTATCCTGCTTGTTTGGGTGATCGTCAAGTCAGTGCATGAGAGGCATCATCAAGCAGTCAAGGGTTGAATGTTATCATAGGTTCAAACGGCCCACAAAGGTATAGTGGGTCAATATGTATAGCATTCTGTTACGCGTATGAGGTTTGTATGTACTCATGTGTCATTCTTTGTGATTGGCAGCCATTTCGCGACGGAACAATCGAATCTCAGTTTTGCATGTCACGTGGGATTGACCTCTCGCCTCGCATTG
>LFIK01002603.1_pt1 | contig 14572 bp, 11 predicted proteins | sample 643401 | NCBI WGS metagenome assembly LFIK01 (sample SAMN03777447, study PRJNA286221) | soda lake metagenome | biome: soda lake; feature: Kulunda steppe; material: water; isolation source: sample T5-Br brine of Lake Tanatar-5 | place: Russia: Kulunda steppe | collected 2010-07 | reverse complement strand
GCATCGTCCACCAGGTGAACCTCGAGCATCTCGCCCGCGTGGTGTTCACCGACGAGCGTGATGGTCGCCTGCGCGCCTATCCCGACACGCTCGTCGGCACCGACTCCCACACGACGATGATCAACGGGCTCGGTGTCGTCGGCTGGGGCGTCGGTGGCATCGAGGCCGAGGCGGCGATGCTCGGTCAGCCGGTGTCCATGCTCGTCCCGAAGGTCGTCGGCTTCGAGCTCACGGGTGAGCTCCCCGAGGGCACCACGGCGACGGACCTCGTGCTCACCATCACCGAGCAGCTGCGCCAGCACGGCGTCGTCGGGCACTTCGTCGAGTTCCACGGCTCGGGCATCGGGTCGGTCCCGCTCGCGAACCGCGCGACCATCGGCAACATGGCGCCGGAGTACGGCTCGACCATCGCGGTCTTCCCCGTCGACGAGGAGACGCTGCGCTACCTGCGCTTCACGGGTCGTGATGAGGAGCAGGTCCGGCTCGTCGAGGCGTACGCGAAGGAGCAGGGCCTCTGGCACGACCCGTCCGTGCGTCGGGACTACTCGGCCGACCTCTCGCTCGACCTCTCCACCGTCGAGCCGTCGCTCGCCGGTCCGCGTCGCCCGCAGGACCGCGTGCCGCTGCGCAGCGCGCGCTCGAGCTTCCGTGAGTCCCTCGCGGCGGCCGGGACGCCGGAGCCACGCTCGGTGCCGGTCTCGCTCGGCGGGCAGGAGGTGACGCTGAGCGAGGGTGCGGTGACGGTCGCGGCGATCACGTCGTGCACCAACACGTCGAACCCGTCGGTCATGGTCGCCGCGGGGCTGCTCGCGAAGCGCGCCGTGGAGCGTGGCCTCACGACGAAGCCATGGGTCAAGACGACGCTCGCGCCGGGCTCGCGGGTCGTGATGGACTACTACCACCGGGCGGGACTCGTGCCCTACCTCGACAAGCTGGGGTTCAACCTCGTCGGCTTCGGCTGCACCACCTGCATCGGGAACTCGGGCCCGATCATCCCCGAGGTCAGCGAGGCGGTGAACGCGCATGACCTGGCGGTCACCTCGGTGCTGAGCGGCAACCGGAACTTCGAGGGTCGCATCAACCCCGACGTGCGCATGAACTACCTCGCGTCCCCGCCGCTCGTCGTCGCGTACGCGCTGGCGGGCACGATGGACATCGACCTCGTGGAGGACCCGCTCGGGTTCGACGAGTCGGGGGAGCCGGTGCGCCTGCGGGACCTGTGGCCCTCTCCCTCCGAGGTGCAGGCAGTGATCGATGCGGCGCTCGAGAGCGACATGTTCGTCTCGTCCTACGCGTCCGTGTTCGATGGCGACGAGCGCTGGCGCGGGCTCGCGACTCCCGACGGTGACACGTTCGCGTGGGACGACGCCTCGACCTACATCCGTCGCCCGTCGTTCTTCGACGGCATCACGGCCGACCCCACCGCACCAGAGGACATCCGTGGTGCGCGCGTGCTCGCACTGCTCGGTGACTCGGTGACGACGGACCACATCTCCCCGGCCGGCAGCATCAAGGCCGACAGTCCGGCGGGTGAGTACCTCGCCGCACGTGGTGTGAGCGTCGGTGACTTCAACTCCTATGGGTCGCGTCGCGGGAACCACGAGGTCATGGTCCGCGGCACGTTCGCGAACATCCGCCTGCGCAACGCGATGGTGCCGGGCGTCGAGGGCGGTTTCACGAAGGACCTGCTCGGTGACGGCGGCGTGGTCAGCATCCATGCGGCCTCGGAGCGGGCCCGCGCGGCCGGCGTGCCGCTCGTCGTCATGGCCGGCGTCGAGTACGGCTCGGGATCCTCGCGCGACTGGGCGGCCAAGGGCACGGCGATGCTCGGCGTGCGCGCGGTGATCGCTCGCTCCTACGAGCGCATCCACCGTTCGAACCTGATCGGCATGGGCGTGCTGCCGCTCGAGTTCCCCGCGGGGCAGGACGCGTCGTCACTCGGGCTGACGGGCGAGGAGACCATCGACATCGAGGGCGTCGCGGCGATCGTCGACGAGGTCCCCGAGACGGTCCGCGTCACCGCGACGCCCGCGGACGGGCCGGCCGTCACCTTCGACGCACGGGTGCGCATCGACACCCCCGGCGAGGCGGAGTACTTCCGTCACGGGGGGATCCTGCCCTACGTGCTGCGGCAGCTCCGGGACGCGTGATGTTCGGCTCGCGCCGTCGCGCCGAGGCCGTCGTGCGCCCCGAGGACGCCCTGCCCGGTCGCGACGAGCCCGTGCGCCTCTCCGGCGCCCACTTCGTCCACGGGCGACCGATCGTGCCGCCGTGGCCGGAGGGGCATCGGCTGGCCGTGCTCGGGATGGGCTGCTTCTGGGGTGCTGAGCGCATCCTCTGGCAGCTCGAGGGGGTGTGGACGACGTTCGTCGGCTACGCGGGCGGGACGACGCCGAACCCGACCTACCGCGAGGTGTGCACCGGCATGACCGGTCACGCGGAGGTCGCGGTCGCCGTCTACGACCCGAGCGCGATCACCTTCGAGCAGGTGCTCGCCCCGTTCTGGGAGCAGCACGACCCGACCCAGCACATGCGGCAGGGCAACGACGTCGGCACGCAGTACCGCTCCATCGTCCTCGTCACCGACGAGGAGCAGGACCGGGTCGCCCGCGCGAGCATGGCGCGCTACCAGTCGCTGCTCGATGCCGGCGGGCACGGCCCGATCACGACCACCATCGAACCGCTCGGAGCCCTGTTCCACGCGGAGGAGGAGCACCAGCAGTACCTCGCGAAGCATCCCGGCGGGTACTGCAACCACGGCTTCTGCCAGGCCGCCTACGTGCCGGTCGGTGACGGGCGATGATCCCGAGGCGGCTGCGGGTCCCTCCCGCGGACACATACCCCGACGACGAGTGGCGCATCGTCGAGCGGGAGTTCACCGACGAGTGGATGGGCAACGCCGAGACGATCTTCGCGCTCTCCAACGGCTTCATCGGCGTCCGTGGGCTCCTCGAGGAGGCGCGCCCGGCCGTCGAGTCGGGCACGTTCCTCAACGGCTTCCACGAGACGTGGCCGATCGTGCACGCCGAGCAGGCGTTCGGCTTCGCACGGACCGGCCAGACCATCGTCAACGTTCCCGACGTCACGATCATGAAGCTCTACGTCGACGACGAGCCGCTCCATCTGCCGAGCGCACGCATCGTGTCCTACGAGCGGTCGCTCGACATGCGGGCAGGCGTGCTGCGCCGCGAGCTCGTCTGGTCCACGCCCGGCGGGAAGCATGTGACCGTCCGGTCCTCCCGCATGGTCTCGCTCGAGCACCGTCACCTCGGCGTCATCACGATGGAGGTGGAGGTCGACGCCGACGCGCCCGTCGTGATCTCCTCGCAGGTGCTCAACCGCCAGGACTCCACCGCGCTCGACGAGCGCCGCATCGGGACGAACGGTCACGACCCTCGACGCGCGCGCGTGTTCACCGACCGTGTGCTCAACGCCCGGACGCACGTCGAGGACGGCCTCAGGCTCGTCACCGGCTACCAGACGACGAACTCGGGCATGACGATGAGCGTCGGGGTCGACCACCGCGTCCACTGCGCGACCCCGGTCCGCACGGCCACCACCTGGAGCGAGGACCTCGGGAAGGTCGTCCTCTCGGTCCAGGCCGAGGCGGGGGTCCCCATCCGCGTCGAGAAGTACTTCACCTACCACACCTCGCGCCACGTGCCGCCGGTCGAGCTCGTCGACCGGGGGCTGCGCTCCCTCGACCGTGCGGTGGAGATCGGTGCCGAGGGGCTGCAGGAGGGCCAGCGTGCGGAGCTCGAGGACTTCTGGCGTCGAGCGGACGTCGTCGTCGAGGGGCCGCCGCGATTCCAGCAGGCCGTCCGGTGGAACCTCTTCCAGCTCCACCAGGCATCGGCGCGCGCGGAGACGACGGGCATCCCCGCGAAGGGCCTCACGGGACAGGCCTACGAGGGGCACTACTTCTGGGACACCGAGATCTACGTCACCCCGTTCCTCACCTACACCGAGCCGCGGATCACGCGCAACCTGCTGCGCTTCCGCGAGGGGATGCTCCCTCAGGCGCGTGAGCGCGCCGCGGAGCTCTCGGAGCAGGGTGCGCTCTTCCCGTGGCGGACGATCAACGGCGAGGAGGCGTCGTCGTACTACGCGGCGGGCACCGCGCAGTACCACATCGACGCGGACATCGCGTACGCGCTGCGCAAGTACGTGGACGTGCGCGGCGACGAGGGCATCCTCGTCGACCTCGGGGCGGAGGTCCTCGTGTCGACCGCGCGCATGTGGGCGGGGCTCGGCTTCATCGACCCCAGCGACGACCGCTTCCACATCCACGGCGTCACCGGCCCCGACGAGTACACGACGGTCGTCAACGACAACGTGTTCACGAACCTCATGGCGCGGCGCAACCTGCGCGATGCGGTGCGTGTCGTGACGTGGCTCGAGCACGCCCATCCCGAGGCGTTCCGGTCGCTCTCACGTCGTCTCTCGCTCCGTCCCGACGAGGTGGATAGCTGGCGCCGCTGCGCCGACGTGATGTACGTGCCCTACGACGCGGACCGCGGCATCCATCCGCAGGACGACTCGTTCCTCGAGAAGGACGTGTGGCCGTTCGCCACGACGCCGATCGACCACTACCCGCTGCTGCTCCACTACCACCCGCTCGTGATCTACCGGCACCAGGTGATCAAGCAGGCCGACGTCGTCCTCGCGATGTTCCTGCTCGGGGACGAGTTCCCCATCGAGCAGAAACGTCGGAACTTCGACTACTACGACCCGCTCACGACGGGCGACTCGTCGCTCTCCGCCTGCGTCCAGGCGATCCTCGCCGCCGAGATCGGCTACGAGGGGCTCGCGGAGGAGTACTTCCAGTACGCCCTGCTCATGGACCTCGCGGACGTGAACGGGAACGTCGTCGATGGCGTGCACATCGCGTCGACCGGTGGGGTCTGGATGGCGCTGACCTACGGGTTCGCCGGCATGCGCGACCACGACGGGGTGCTGCGCTTCGACCCGCGCCTCCCGACATCGTGGCGTCGCCTCGCGTTCCCGCTGCGCTTCCGCGAGCGGACGCTCCGCGTAGCGCTCGAGGGCGAGCGCCTGCGTCTCCTGCTCGAGGAGGGCGAGCCGCTCGAGGTCGAGGTCCGCGGTGAGGCCGTCCTGCTCTCGCCCGGCGAGGAGGTCGTCGTCGACGTGCCTCACCGGTGGCTGCCCGCGTCCGAGTCCCCACCGCGCACGCCGCTGCCCGAGAGCGGGCACGGGGAGTGAGCGACCAGGCGCAGGAGCATCTCGTCCGCTTCCCGGGTGACCCGCGGCCGCTCGAGGACGGCGAGCTCGTCGTCCTCCGTGACGAGCGTGCGCGCCGCTCGCTGATCACGCTCCGTGCGGGTGCGACCTGGCACTCGCACGCGGGTGCGCTCGAGCACGACCGGCTCATCGGCTCGCCCGAGGGCACGTCGGTGCCGACACCCAAGGGCGTCGAGATCGTCGTGCTGCGTCCGACGCGCGAGGACTTCGTCCTCAAGATGAAGCGTGGCGCCCAGGTCGTCTACCCCAAGGACCAGGCGATGATCGTCGCGCTCGCCGACGTGCGGCCGGGGATGCGCGTCGTCGAGGCCGGAGCGGGGTCGGGGGCGCTCACCCTCGCGCTGCTCGACGCCGTCGGTCCCGACGGTGCGGTGCTCTCCGTCGAGCGGCGCGAGGACCATGCGGCCGACGCCCGTCGCAACGTCGAGCGCTTCCGCTCCGGCAGCGTCGAGAACTGGACGCTCGAGGTCGGCGACGTCGCGGACGTGCTGCGCACGACCGCCGCGCACCGCGTGGTCCTCGACCTCCCCGAGCCCTGGCACGCGATCGAGGGGGCGGCGCACGCCCTCTCGCCGGGCGGGATCCTCCTCACCTACCTGCCATCGGTCCCGCAGGTCATGCAGATCACCGAGGCGCTGTGGGCGCACGGCTCGTTCACCGACGTCGCGACGTCGGAGACGCTCGTGCGCGGATGGGACGTCGACGGCATGGCCGTCCGTCCCGCGCATCGGATGGTCGCCCACACCGCGTTCCTGACGCGTGCCCGCCGCGTCCCCTCCCGTGAGGAGGGCGGTCCGCCGCTGCCCAGGAAGCGCAGGGCCTCCTCCGCCGTAGACTGAGGCCCCGACCGAGGACGGTGCCGGTGCCACAGAAGAACTCGCGCGGTGAGGGGCGCCCGGACGAGGATCCGGACGCCTGGTCGGCCAGAGCCGCCGGACCGCAGGGCGCACGGATGCGTCCCGACGACGACGAGATCGCGCTGCTCCAGGCCGAGCTGGCGCTCCTGCGGGAACGCGTCGGGTTCGCGCCGGAACGCATCGCGGCGCTCGAGGACCAGCTCGCCGCCGCCCAGCAGGAGCTCGAGTCGTCGGTCGCGCAGAACGGCCGGCTCGCGGAGACGCTCCGGACCGCACGGTCCCACATCGCCGACCTGAAGGCGGAGGTCGAGCGGCTCTCGAAGCCGCCCCACACGTTCGGGACCTACCTCGGTCCCGGCGCGGAGGCCGGACTGATGGTCGCCGTGCAGGGCCGCAAGGTCCAGGTCGAGCCGACGGAGGAGGCTCGTCCCGATCGGCTCGAGGCGGGACAGGAGCTGCTGCTCAACGATGCGCTCCAGGTCGTGGGTGTCGGCCGGTTCGAGGACCGCGGTGAGCTGATGGCCGTCGCCGAGCTGCTCGACGACGGCCGCGTGCTCGTGACCGGGAGGGGTGACGAGGAGCGCATCGTCCACGTCGCCGCCCGTGTGCGCGAGGCCGGGGTGCGCGCGGGGGACACGCTGCTCGTCGACGTGCGCAGCGGTACGGCCATCGAGCGCATCGATCGCAGCGAGGTCGAGCGGCTCGTGCTCGAGGAGGTCCCCGACGTCACCTACGCGGACATCGGCGGGCTCGGCGACCAGATCGAGGCCATCCGCGACGCCATCGAGCTGCCCTACCTCCATGCCGACCTCTACCGGACCTACGGCCTGCGCGCTCCGAAGGGCATCCTCCTCTACGGACCACCGGGCTGCGGGAAGACGATGATCGCGAAGGCGGTCGCCGGATCTCTCGCGCGTCGCGCGGAGGAGGTGCGCGGGACCCGGGTGCGCAGCCACTTCCTCAGCATCAAGGGGCCGGAGCTGCTCAACAAGTACGTCGGGGAGACGGAGCGCCAGATCCGGCTCATCTTCCAGCGCGCCCGCGAGCGTGCACGCGAGGGGCACCCCGTCGTCATCTTCTTCGACGAGATGGAGGCGCTGTTCCGCACGCGCGGCACCGGCGTGTCGAGCGACGTCGAGACCACCATCGTGCCCCAGCTGCTCGCGGAGATCGACGGTGTCGAGAGCCTCCGCGACGTCATCATCATCGGTGCATCCAACCGCGAGGACATGATCGACCCGGCCATCCTGCGTCCGGGTCGGCTCGACGTGAAGATCAGGGTGGAGCGCCCGGGGCGCGACGCCGCGCGGGACATCCTCCGCCTCTCGCTCACCCCCGACGTGCCGCTCGACTCGCAGCTCCTCGCGATGCACTCCGGGGATCGCGTGCTCGCTGCGGACGCGCTCGTCGAGGCGGCCGTCGCGCACGTCTACGACGCGGGCGAGGACAGCAGGTTCCTCGAGGTCCGCTACGCGAGCGGCTCGAGCGAGGTCCTGCACTTCCACGACTTCTCGTCCGGGGCGATGCTCGCGAGCATCGTCGCGCGCGCGAAGCGCATCGCCGTGAAGCGCCAGGTCGCCGGCGCCGGCGACGGCATCAGGACCGCCGACGTCGCGCTCGCCGTGCGCGAGGAGTTCCGGGAGAACGAGGACCTCCCCGGCACCGCGAACCCCGAGGACTGGGCGCGCGTCGCGGGTCGCAGGGGTGAACCGATCGTCGCGGTCCGCTCGCTCGTCGGCGTGCGCGGCGACGGTGGCGCTGCGCAGGACGGCTGAGCGTGGGGTTCGTCGGGGTCGAGACCGAGTACGGCATCGCCGTCACCGGTCCGGAGGAGGTCCACCCGGCGAGGGCGTCGGCGCTCCTGGTCGCCGCGCACCGCGAGCTCGTCGGCGGCCACGTGGGCTGGGACCACACCGAGGAGCGTCCCGACCGTGACGCGCGCTCGACCCCGCTGCGGCCGAGCCCGCAGGAGCTCGCGATCGGCGATCCGGGCGCGGGGAACCTCGTCCTCACCAACGGCGCACGGCTCTACGTCGACCACGCGCATCCCGAGTACGCGACCCCGGAGTGCGCGAGCGCGCGCGACCTGGTCGTGTGGGACGTCGCGGGGGAGCGCATCGTCGAGGCGGCCGCGCGCCACGCGGAGCGTTCGCTCCCGGAGGGCAGCACGGTCCACGTGCACAAGAACAACACCGATGGGAAGGGCGCTGCGTACGGGACGCACGAGAACTACCTCGTCGACCGCTCCGTCCCGTTCGGGCTGCTGACCCGCCAGCTCCTCCCGATGTTCGTGAGCCGGCCGGTCCTCGTCGGCGCGGGGCGCGTCGGATCGGAGCATGACGAGCGCATCGACTTCCAGCTCTCGCAGCGTGCCGACTTCTTCGAGGTCGAGATCGGACTCGAGACGACGATGCGGCGCGGCATCATGAACACCCGGGACGAGCCGCACGCCGACCTCGACCGGTTCCGCCGTCTGCACGTGATCAACGGTGACGCGAACCCCGGCGAGCGTGCGACGCTCGTCAAGGTCGGGTCGATGCTCGTGCTGATCGACGCGGTCATGTCGGGTGCGCTCCCGGAGCCGCTCGACCTCGTCGACCCTGTCGCCGCGTTCCGCACGCTCAGCCACGACCCCGAGCTGCGCGCGACGGTCGCGACGACCGACGGGCGTCGCTGGACCGCCGTCGACCTGCAGGAGGAGCTGCTCGAGCGCTGCGAGCGTGCGCTGCCCGAGGCGGAGCGTCCTGCAGCGACCGTCGAGGCGTTCGCCGCCTGGCGCGGGATGCTCGATGCCGCACGGCAGGGACCGTCGGCGCTCGTCGGGCTCGCCGACTGGGCGACGAAGCTCGACCTCATCGACGCCTTCCGGACGCGGCACGGCCTCGGGCCCCTGCACGACCGCGTCCGCATGGTCGACCTCCAGTACCACGACGTCCGGCGCGACAAGGGGCTGCACCATCGGCTCGTCGCCGCGGGTCGGGTCGCACGGATGACCACCGACGCCGAGGTCGAGGCGGCCATGGACCGCGCGCCCGAGGACACGAGGGCCTGGTTCCGCGGCGAGTGCGTCCGCCGCTTCCCCGACGCCGTCGTCGCTGCGGGCTGGGACAGCGTCGTGATGGACCTCGGTGGCGACCGTGGCCTGGTGCGGCTCCCGATGTCCGAGCCCGGGCTCGGGACCCGTGCGCTCACCGAGCCCGCCCTCCGCGCCGCGACCGACGTCGACGACCTCCTCCGCCGCCTCGAGGTCCGTGAGGAGCTCCCGGGCCAGCTCGCCTGAGCCCCGTCGCGACGCGCTCGAGGACCGTTACGCTCGGAGCCGGAACGTCGTCGCACAGGGAGGGTCGCATGGCAGGACCAGGACGCACCCAGGGTCGTCCCGACGCGCCCCGGCGCGATGCCGAGGAGCAGCCCGCTGCCCCTGCAGCGACGGGGCCGTCGGAGGTCCTCGACGGGGTCGACGGGCTGCTCGACGAGATCGACGCGGTGCTCGAGGTCAACGCCGAGGAGTTCGTCCGCGGCTACGTCCAGAAGGGCGGCGAGTGACGCCTGCAGGGCGCCGGCTGCGGTCGGAGCGCTGAGGTGCGCCAGCGCATCATCGGTCTCGAGACCGAGTACGGCGTCAGCTGCACGGTCGACGGTCGGCGCAGCATCCCGACCGAGGACCTCGCGCGACGGATGTTCCGCAACGTCGTGTCGTGGGGCCGCTCGTCGAACGTCTTCCTGGAGAACGGCGCACGGCTCTACCTCGACGTCGGCTCCCATCCGGAGTACGCGACGCCGGAGTGCACGAGCGCGCTCGAGGCCGTGACGCACGAACGGGCCGGGGACCGACTGGTCCATGCGCTCGCGCGGCGGACGCAGGCGGACCTCGAGGCGGAGGGCATCGCCGGGAACGTCCGCGTGTTCCGCAACAACACCGACTTCTCCGGCAACTCGTACGGGTCGCACGAGAACTACCTCGTCGAGCGACGGGGTCCGTTCCAGCCGTTGGCCGACGCGCTGCTGCCGTTCCTCGTCACCCGGCAGGTGTTCGCAGGTGCCGGGAAGGTCCTGCGCACCGCCCGCGGAGCCGTGTACGTGCTGAGCCAGCGGGCGGAGCACATCTGGGAGGGCGTCTCGTCGGCGACCACGCGCTCGCGTCCGGTGATCAACAGCCGCGACGAGCCGCACGCCGACGCGGACCGGTTCCGACGGCTCCACGTCATCGTCGGTGACTCCAACATGTCCGACCTCGTCACGTGGCTGCGCGTGGCGACCTGCGACCTCGTCATCCGTCTCATCGAGGAGGACGGCGAGCTCGAGCCGATGGTCGTCGAGAGCCCGACGCGTGCGATCCGCGAGGTGAGCCGGGACCTCGCCTGCGGCGGTCCGGTCCGCCTCGTGGACGGGCGTGACGTGCCGGCGCTCGACGTGCAGTTCCACTACCTCGAGGCGGTCGAGCGCTTCATCGCGGAGCGGCACGCTGACGACACGGACGCGCGGCACGTCCTCTCCGAGTGGCGGCGCGTGCTGGAGACGCTCGCGCGCGACCCGATGGAGCTCGCGAGCGAGCTCGACTGGGTCGGCAAGCTCCGCGTGATCGAGGCGATGCAGGAGCGGGACGGGCTCGAGCTCGACGACCCGCGCCTCGCGATGGTCGACCTCGCCTACCACGATGTCGCCCCGGAGACGGGGCTCCACCACCTCCTCGTCCGGCGCGGCCGCATGCGGAGCATCGTGGAGGAGGATGCGGTGGAGCGTGCGATGGAGGAGCCGCCACGGACCCGGGCCCTGCTGCGGAGCCGGTTCCTCAGGGCGGCACGGGAGCTCGAGCGCGACGTGACCGTCGACTGGGTCCACCTGAAGATGAACGGGGACGTCCAGCGGACGGTGATGTGCAAGGACCCGCTCGTCTGGGATGATGAGCGGGTCGATCGGGCGATCGACGGCATGCGGACGGGCTAGGGGCGGCTCGCGGGGCAGGACCCGGGGCAGGACCCGGGGCGAGGAGGCAGGGATGGGGATGCCGGTCGTCGAGCGGCTCGTGAACCTCACGGTCGCGCTGCTGGAGACGCGCCGTCCGCTCACGTTCGAGGAGCTGCGGCGCCGGACGGGCTACTACCCGCAGCCCGACGCGGCCTCCGCGCGGCGGATGTTCGAGCGCGACAAGGAGGCGCTGCGCGCGATGGGGGTGCCGATCGAGACGCGCCAGGACTTCGGCATGGACGATCCCGGCTACCTCATCGACCGTCGCGCCTACGAGCTGCGCGACGTGGATCTCGACGCGGAGGAGGTCGCCGCACTCGCACTCGCCGTCGACATGCTCGGACCCGAGGACGGGGCGCTCGCCCTCGCGAAGGTCGCCGCGCGCGCCCCGGACCCTGCGCCGCTCGATGCCCCGGCGACACGCGTGGGCATCCCCGTGACCGACGTCGACCGCCTCGCACCCGCGATCGTCGAACGTCGACGTGTCCGGTTCGGCTACCGGACCGCGGACGGACGTTCGGGCCAGCGGACCGTCGAGGCCTACGGGGTCGTTCGCCGTCGTCGCGCGTGGTACCTCGTCGGGCGCGACGTCGACCGCGATGCGCTGCGTGGCTTCCGCTTCGACCGCATGCTCGATGACGTCGAGCTGCTCGATCCTCCGGATGCCTTCGAGGCGCCGAGCGGCATCGACCTCACCGCCGTGGTGAGCGGTCCGGAGGTTCCGCTCGTCGAGGTGCTGATCGACGCGACGACGGAGGGCGTCTGGACGATCGCGGCGAGGGGAGGTGCTGAGGTCGGACCTGGCGAGGACGGGACGCACCGGATGCGCGTGGAGGGCGTCGACCCGGTCCGTGACCGTGCCTGGCTCCTCGGGATGGCTCCGGAGGCGGCGGTGCGCAGCCCCACGGAGCTGCGCGACGACCTCGTGCAGGCGCTCGAGCGCGTCGCGGTCGCGCACGCGCCCACGAGCACCGGCGGGGGTGCGCGATGAGCGCCGCACGGACCCAGCCGGACGTCGTGCGCATGCTCACGCTCGTCCCGTGGCTGCTCGCGCGGCCCGGTGCGAGCCTCGCCGAGACGGCGGCATCGTTCGCCACCGACGTCGCGACGGTGCGGGCGGAGCTCGAGCACCTCGACTTCTGCGGGCTGCCGGGGCTCGGCGGGGGAGCGCTGTTCGATGTGACGATCGTCGGCGACCACGTGACCGTGCGCATGGCCGACGAGCTGCGCTACCCGATGCGGCCGAGCGCTCCAGAGGCCCTGCGGCTGCTCCTCATCGCGTCGGCCGCCGAGCGGATCGCGGGGACCGACGTCCCGGCGCTGCGGTCCGCGATCGCGAAGCTCCACCGTGCGCTCGGTGTCCCTGAGGGCGCGGTCGCGGTGCTCGATGCCGAGCCCGACGACGACGTCGAGCGTCTGCGGCGGGCCATCGCCGACCGTGTGCAGGTCCGCTTCAGCTACCGCGGCCGTGGGGACGAGGGGCCGACCGACCGGATCGTCGAACCGTGGGCGCTCGAGTTCAGCGAGGGTGCGTGGTACGTGCACGCGCTCGACACCGACGCGGGCGAGGGGCGGACCTTCCGGCTCGACCGGGCCGCCGGCATCGAGCTGACCGACGTGCCTGCCCGCTCCCAGCCGCCGGCGGTCCTCGAGAGTCCTGCCTACGTGCCGTCGGAGGCCGACGTCGAGGTCGAGCTCCTCCTGCAGCCGTCCGCGCAGTGGCTGCTGGATGCGGTCCGGCCCGACGAGGTCGTGCCGCTCGAGGACGGGCTACGAAGGGTCACGCTGCGGACGGGGAGCCCCGAGTGGGTCGCTCGCCTGGTCCTCATGGGGGCGGGAGGAGCGCAGGTCCTCTCCCCGGCGGAGCTGCGGGAGCGGGTACGGTCACGGGCGCAGGACGCGCTGGCACGCCTGGCCTGAGGCCTCGCGCGTCAGTCGCCCGACCTGGGAGCGAACGTCGTGACGATGCCACGCGGCACCGAGCTGCTGATCATCCTGTTCATCGTGCTGCTGCTGTTCGGGGCGCGACGCCTTCCGGACCTCGCGGAGTCCATCGGCCACTCGATCAAGAAGTTCCGGAAGGCCACCGGCGACGATGAGGGCGGGTCCGCATCCGACGGGACCGACGAGCGGGCGTGACCGACGACGGGCCGGTCCCCGAGGCCGGCAGGACGCGACGGCGTGAGCAGATGCCGCTCGCGGAGCATCTCCGCGAGCTGCGAGGGCGGTTCGTCCGGGCAGCCGCTGCCATCCTCCTCGGAGCCGTCGCCGGCTACCTCGTCTTCCCCTGGGGTATCGAGCTGCTGCTCCGCCCGTACTGCGCCGCGGTCGGTCGCGCCAGCAGCTGCGAGCTGATCGTCCTCGGACCGCTCGACCCGTTCCTCGTCCGGCTCCGCACAGCCTTCGTGGCCGGGCTGGTCGTCGGTGGCCCCGTCCTGCTCCACCAGGTGTGGCGGTTCGTCCGTCCGGGCCTCACGCGCCGGGAGCGGCGCTACGCGCTGCCGTTCGTCGTCCTGAGCCAGGTGATGTTCGCCGCCGGCATCGCGTTCGCGGCGTGGGTCATCCCGCGGGGCCTCGGGATCCTGCTCGAGCTCGGCGGGGACTCCATCAGCCCGCTGCTCGGTGCGCGCGAGTACCTCTCCTTCCTGCTCGCCATGGGGCTCGCGTTCGGCATCGTGTTCGAGCTCCCGCTCGTGCTCGCGTTCCTCACGCTCGCGGGCGTGATCACCGCCGACGGCATGCGCCGCTTCCGGCGCTACGCCATCGTCATCAACGTGGTCGCGGCAGCCTTCATCACCCCGACGGGCGACGCCGTGACGCTGCTGTTCGTCGCGGGGCCGATGGTCATCTTCTACGAGCTCGCCATCCTCTTCGCGATGCTCGTCGAGCGCGCGCGCCGACGACGCGGCGGCTGACGTGGCCCGGTTCCCCCGCCCTGCGATCCGCGTCCTGCGGGTGCTCCGGCTCGACGATCCTCGGCGTCGCCGGACGCGGGTGCTGATCGCGCTCATCCTCGCGGGCGCGATCGGAGCACTCGGGTCGGGTCCGCGCGGTGCGACCAGCGGGGAGGCCGCGGCCGACGCGCTCGAACGCTCGATCGTCCCGCTGCTCGGTGAGCTCGACGCCGTCTGGACGGGTGGGCGCGAGGGCGCACCGCCCATCGTCGATGCGCTGCGACGGATGCGCACGGAGGGCCTCGACCCGGGGGAGGACGCCGTCGCCGTCTGGACGGCCGCCCACGAGACGCTCCTGGTGCGGCTCGTCGGCGTCGACCTCCCGGTGGAGGCGCGCGCGGTCCAGCGCCAGACCGTGACCGCGGTGACGCTCTCGCGTGACGCCGTCGATGCGATGGCCCGAGCCCGTGCTCTGCCAGCCGGATCGGCCCGTGACGAGCAGCTCGCGCAGGCGGTCCGGCTGCGGCTGCGCGCCGAGCAGACGGTCCTCGGTGTGGCGGCGTCCACGGACGACCTTCGCGGCGAGCGTCG
>LFIK01002599.1_pt1 | contig 14582 bp, 11 predicted proteins | sample 643401 | NCBI WGS metagenome assembly LFIK01 (sample SAMN03777447, study PRJNA286221) | soda lake metagenome | biome: soda lake; feature: Kulunda steppe; material: water; isolation source: sample T5-Br brine of Lake Tanatar-5 | place: Russia: Kulunda steppe | collected 2010-07 | reverse complement strand
TCGCCGCGACGGATTCGGGGTCATCAAAGTAGAAATGAATGTCGAAATGCGGAACCATATAGCGTTCCGGCGGGTGACCAAAAGGCACCCAATCCACCGAAACATGGTTGATGGAGGTCGTCGACCGGACCTCGTCCGGGAAAACCTCCCGCGCCATCACCGTCATCGGCGGAGCATCAGCGTCGGCAGCGTCGAGCGCCTCGACCATCGACAGCGGCAGGTCGAACCCAACCGCATCGATTTGACCGTCATCGGTGCGCTCGACCCAAACCGGAACGCTACCGGCCGCCGCCGAATTGCCGCCCTCGTGACCATGGGCTGCGGGAACGACCGCGATCGCCAGCGCAAGGGCTGAAACGGCCCCGACACCGATCGATGCGGCCCTACTTGAAATCCTTCCACTTTTATATTGTCGACTCATTTTTTTGATCCTCCCAGAGCATCCGCCACAAAACCCCCATTCGACATTCCCATCACGAGGGGGCCGGACAAACGATTCGATACCGAATTTTTGAGCGCAATCAAGTGGTCTTTCGAGGCATTTTCTAGCCCGCATCGCTATTGACTGACACCCCGCTTCGCCGACACCGATCCGAATGAATTCCGGCGGAATGAAATCGCCATTGTATGATACGTGAGTATGGTAATGCTTTCATCGTATGTATATATTGATACCAAGAACCCTGGCCTCAGCGCGGCAACGCAATCTATTCGGCGACGAAGAAAGATGATGGCTCATGAGCATCGACAAGCAGATCGTGACGAATGCCGTGAACGGTCTCCTTGCTGGTGATCTTTCGTCAGCCGTGAACCTGTTTGATGCTCGGGGATGCGCCCCGCCTGACGTTCAACTCGATCCGGCTATAGAAAAAATCGACGGCGATCGCCTCGCCTTTCTTCATCAATACTGGAAAAGTTTACAGACCACTTATGATATCCCCAATTCTTCAAAAATCGACCCCGTCGAAATGGTGCCAGTACTGGGATACATTGCCCTCGTGGATGTATTAGACGATGGCTGGCAGTTCCGCTATCGGCTTTTCGGATCATCCCTAGTAGAACTTTTCGGGTATGACATGACCGGCCGGCATGTCTCGGACTTGCCGGGCCCAAGCGATGTCGCCTATTTCTTCACCGCCACTTACCGAGCTGCGCTGCTTTTGAGACGCCCGGTCGCGACGGCTCATGTTCCCAGCCCCGCCGTCGGCGCCCAATGCTGGCGACGGATCATACTGCCCCTGGCCGACGACACCGGCGCCGTTGCCCGATTCCTGGTTGGCAATACCCCGATCGGTTGGCGTGTGGCCGAGCGGGGCCTATCGGAAACTCTCGGCTCTCCTGCTTGATGCCGGCTAAGGCCGGGCCTTGGCGGCTTTCGCCTCGGCCTCAGCCACAATGCGCTTGACCGTGACGAAGCTGTCCGGCGTGACCGAGATCGAGTCGATTCCGCACTGAACCAAGAAGGCCGCGAAGTCGGGGTGATCGCTGGGCGCTTGACCGCAAAGGCCGATTTTGACGCCGCCCTTGTGCGCGCCCTCAATCGCCTGCTCGATCATCCATTTCACGGCCGGATCGCGCTCGTCGAAAAGGCCGGACAACGCGTCGGAGTCCCGGTCGACCCCGAGCACGAGCTGGGTCAAGTCGTTGCTGCCAATGGAAAAGCCGTCGAACCGTTCGGCGAATTCCACCGCCCGAATGACGTTCGACGGGATCTCGCACATCACATAGACCTGCAGCCCGTCGCGCCCCCGCTCCAAGCCGTTTTGCGCCATGACGCGCATGACGCCATCGGCCTCGGCCGGGGTGCGGCAGAACGGGATCATCACCACCACATTGGTAAAGCCCATCTCGGTCCGCAGGCGGTTGATCGCTTTGCATTCCAAGGCAAACCCTTCGCGATAGCCATCGGAGTCATAGCGCGACGCACCCCGATACCCCAACATCGGGTTTTCTTCCTTCGGCTCGAATCCGGCGCCGCCCAACAAGTTGGCATATTCGTTGGTCTTGAAATCGCTCATACGCACGATGACCGGGTTCGGATAAGCAACTGCCGCGATCCGCGACAGGCCCTTCGACAGGCGATCGACGAAATACTCCGCGCCGCTTTCGTAACCTTCGGTCAGTTCGGCAATGGCGGCCCGTGCCTCGGCGTCGATCCGTTCGGGATGAATCAAGGCCATTGGATGGGCCTTGATGGAATTGGAGACGACGAATTCCATACGCGCCAAACCGACCCCGTCGGCCGGCAATCGCCACCAACGCATCGCCGCCGCTGGATTGCCGATATTCAGCATCACGCGGGTCTTGGTTTCGGGAATCGCGTCGATGGCGATTTCGTCCACCGAAATATCCGCAAACCCCTCATAGACCATGCCGACATCCCCTTCGGCACAGGAAACGGTGACGTCCTGCTGATCATGCAGCAATCGTGTCGCGTTGCCGGTGCCGACGATCGCCGGCAGGCCCAGTTCGCGGCTGACAATCGCGGCATGCGAGGTTCGGCCGCCATGGTCAGTGACGATCGCGGCGGCTTTTTTCATGATCGGCACCCAATCCGGGTCGGTGGTGTCGGTGACCAGCACCGAGCCTTCGACGAACCGGTCAATCTCCTTGACGCTCCGGATCAGGCATACCCGGCCGGTCACGATCTGGTCGCCGATACTAAGTCCGGCTACCAGTTTCTCGCCCTGGTTCGTCAGGCTGTAACTCTTTAGTGCCTCCGCACCCCGGCGCGACTGGACGGTTTCCGGCCGGGCCTGAACGATATAAAGCGGTCCGCCCCGGCCTTCGCGCGCCCATTCCATATCCATGGGCATGCCGTAATGGTCTTCGATGATGCAGGACCAGCGGGCCAAATCGATGATTTCCGGATCGGTCAGCACATAGCGCCGCCGCTCGGCTTCGGATGTCGGCACCGTGCGGGTCGGCTTGCCGTCGGCTTTCGGACCGGTGAGTTCAGCGTAGATCATCTTGCGATCCTTGGCGCCGAGGCGCCGCTCGATGATCGGCGACAACGACGGATCGGACAGAAGCGGCTTGAAAACCTGGTACTCGTCGGGATCCACCGCGCCTTGAACGACGGTTTCGCCCAATCCCCAGGCCGCCGTGATCAGGACGACGCGATCGAAGCCGGTTTCGGTGTCGATCGAGAACATCACGCCCGCACCACCCTTGTCGGCACGGACCATCTTCTGAACACCCACCGACAAGGCGACCTTCAGATGATCGAAACCCTTGGCCTCGCGATAGCTGATCGCCCGGTCTGTAAAGAGTGAGGCATAGCACCGGCGGCAAGCGTCCAGGACGGCCTGCTCCCCGGCGATGTTCAGATAACTCTCCTGCTGGCCGGCAAAACTGGCGTCCGGCAGGTCCTCGGCCGTGGCGCTGGATCGGACCGCCACGGCTGTGTTCGTTTCGCCGGTTCGCTTTCCCAATTCGCGATAGGCGTCGACAATCGCCTCGGCACTGTCGGCCGGCCAGTCGCCATGGAGGATCGCAGACCGGATCGTCCGGCCGGTTTCCGCCAGCGTGACCTTGCCCGCCTCGAGATCGGCGAGGCGGGCGCGCACCGTCTCGGCCAGGGCATTGTGCTCGATAAACCGCCAATAGGCGTCGGAGGTGGTCGCGAAACCCGGCGGGATCGGCACCCCTTTCGAACCGAGATTTCGTGTCATCTCGCCCAAAGAGGCGTTCTTGCCGCCCACAATGGCCACTTGATGCCGGTCGATGTCATCGAACCACAATACCGAATTCGCCATTTCACCCTCCCAAAACGCATGCCCGACCGCGCCTAGCGCCGGATTGAGAGGATAGGCGTATGCCGGCCTTTGTCGTTGATGCAGATCATGAATAGGCCAAACCCGCCCACTCGGCAGGATTGATGAATCCCTGGATCACTTGTCACTTAACGACGGGCAGATTGCGAACTACTGAGACAACGATTTAAAACACTTTCCCTGCACCTGGTAACATGTTAGAGCGATATCGCTACCATAATCGGCGATCAATCGTCGGCATTCGAAGGGGGAAAACGTGCCATGACTAGGGCGCTTGCGCTTTTGGAAGCGCGTTTCGAACGAACCATTCTCGAACTCCTGCTATCGTCCATGGCGCTGATCCTGGTTTCTCAGGTCTTCATGCGATACGTCATGCGATCGCCCTTCGTCTGGTCGGAGGAAGTGGCCCGGTATCTGCTGATCTGGTGCACCTTTATCGGGGTCAGTTTGGCGGTACGCCAATCCCGCCATATCAGGGTCGACGCGCTGGCCCTGGTGCTCGGCCCGATTGGCAACAGGATTCTCGCCTACCTTGCGCTTTTCGGCATGCTCGTCTTCTGTGCCGTCATCGTCTTCTACGGATATGACGTCGTCGACCGCATCCGCATGATCGGACAAACATCCCCGTCTCTCGGCATTCCGATGTGGTGGATCTACGCAGCCGCTCCTGTCGGGTTCGGCCTCGCATTCCTGCGCACGATCCAAGCTCTCTGGGCACTCAGCCAAACACCAATCGAAGCAGCCGAGCCCGCCCGTCCGGCCGAGAGTTAGGGGATCATTCCGGTGTACGCCATTTCAGCATTCGTCGTTTTCCTGATCCTGATGGTCATGAGCGTGCCCGTGGCCGTTGTCCTGGGTTTTGCCGCCTTCGTACCGGGGTGGATGGGCGCGCCCGTCAATCCGGGACAGGTCGTCCGCACGATCGTCACTGCGATTGATTCCTTCCCACTGCTGGCCGTTCCCCTATTCATCCTTGCGGGTGAGATCATGAGCCGGGGTGGACTGGCGCGGCGGCTTTTCGCCCTTGCCGATGCTCTGCTCGGCCCAATGACCGGCGGGCTCGCCATAGCGACCGTCGCGGCGTGCCTGATGTTCGGCGCGATTTCCGGATCCTCGCCTGCCACTGTCGCGGCCATCGGGTCTATGGCGATCCCGTTGCTCATCAATAGGGGGTATGGCCTGCGCTTTTCTGCCGGCATCGTTACGGCAGCCGGAACGCTGGGCGTGATAATCCCGCCATCGATCCCAATGATCATCTACGGCATGTCGGCAAGTGTGTCTGTCAGTCAGCTCTTTATTGGTGGGATTCTGCCGGGCATCTTCGTTGCCGTCGTCTTGATGGGATATTGCTGGGTTCACGGCTGGCGGCATCGGGATACGATCACGACCGAAGCCGGTGACAAGCCGCTGCTCCAAGTTCTTCTAAGCAGTGTATGGGCCCTACTGGCTCCAGTGCTCGTTTTGGGGGGGATCTATTCGGGCGTTTTCACTCCGACTGAAGCCGCCGCCCTCGCGGTCGCTTACGGCGTCTTCGTCTCGATGGTTATCTTCCGCGAAATGACATTCAAGGGATTGATGGAAACCGTGTCGGCGACGGCGCTGATTATCGCGCCGATCCTGATCATCGCCGGCACAGGCGCCGCCTTCGGGCGTGTCCTAACCCTCCTCGGCGTACCCTCGGCCCTGGCGGAAATGACCGGCAACGCAGTGACCGATGCCATTTTGCTGTTGCTTCTCATCAACTTGCTTCTGCTCCTGATCGGCATGTTCCTGGAGACGCTTTCGGCAATCATCGTTTTGACGCCGATGCTGCTGCCGATCATTGCGCCCTACGGCATCGACCCGATCCATTTCGGCCTGATCATGGTCGTCAATCTCGCAATCGGATTCATCACGCCGCCGCTCGGGGTCAATCTCTACATCACCAGTGGCGTGACCGGATTGAACGTCATCGAAGTCTTCAAGGGCGTGCTGATCCCCCTCGTTCTGCTGCTGCTGGCACTGATGGTCATTACCTATGTGCCGGCACTCACCTTGCTGTTGGGCACCTTTGCCTGACGGAAACTCAACCAATAACCTCAATTCTGGGAGAAAACGCTAATGAGCCCGTTCAAGTCAAAAATGCACATCCCCGCAGCTGCCGCCGTATCGGCACTGCTGGCGGCCTCGCCCGTCATGGCCCAGGAATACACTATGACGCTCGCCCATACTTTGGCCGACACGTCCCACCCGCTGTATCAAGCGTTCGAGCGAATGATCGAAACGATCGAAACCGAGAGCGACGGCCGCATCGAAGTCCGGCACATGGCCGGCGGCGCCCTTGGTGGGGACCGAGAAGGCATCGAGTCGCTGATGCTCGGCGATGTTCAATTCGTTCCAGTTTCTACGGCGCCGGTGGTTTCATTCGTGCCGGGCATGGCCGTATTCGATCTGCCGTACATCTTCCCTCAAGACACCGCGACGCTTCGCAACGTCTTGAACCACAGTGAGTTCACACAAACGCTGTCGGAGGTCCTGGCAGACAGCAATATTCATCTCGGCAACTTCTTCAACGCCGGTTTCCGTCAATTGACGACTGTCGGCGTCGAGGTCGCTCATCCGGACGATTTGGCGGAAAACCAGCTCCGCATCCGCGTTCAGGAAAACCCGTATCACGTTGAACTATGGGAATCCCTCGGTGCCGCGCCGACCCCGATTTCATTCCCGGAGTTGTATGGCGCCCTTCAGCAAGGTGTAGTCGACGGCCAGGAGAACCCCTTCGGACACATCCTGTCCCAGCGGTTCTACGAGGTTCAGGACTATATGACGGTGACCAACCACATCCTGTTGGCCAACGTAAATCTGATCAGCAAGGAGTGGTATGACAGCCTGCCGGCCGACCTGCAGGAAGTGATCGACAACGCCCTGGCCGACGCTGAGGAATTCCAATGGGCGTTGCAGGATGAAATGACGCAAGCCCAGCTCGATGAAATTGCGGAGCACATGACGGTCGTTGAATTGTCGGACGACGCGCTCGAAGCCTTCCGCGAACGGGCGAGCGGCGTAGAAACGAGCATCCGTGCCGCTGCCGGCGACGACCTCGTCGATGCGTTGATGACATCGATCGAGCAAGCGGAATCTACGGCAAATTAAGTCGAAAGCCGCAGTTCGATGACGGACGGCGGGCGTTTCAAGCGCCCGCCGTTGTCGTCGAATATTTCCGATCCAATCTTCAATACGGTGGTTCCCACGGTGAACACGCATTCCGATCACATAACCCGCCTTGCTGCGATCGTTGGTGAAACAGGTATCATTGCCGGAGATGCGGTCAGAGAGCAGACCTCCAGCATGACCCGGCCGACGGAACCATGCAGCGCCGCAATGATCGTGAAACCGAGATCGACCGCGGATGTGTCCAAGATTCTCGCCTATTGCAACGAGGTTGGCCTGGCCGTGGTGCCGCGTGCGGGTATGACGGGCCTGGTCGACGGCGGGTATTGCCGACAGGGAGAAGTGGGTCTGAGCGTGGAGCGAATGAACGCCATTGAGGAGTTCGACGATCGCTCCGCCACCATGACCGTGCAGGCCGGTACGATCTTGGAAACCGCCCAGCGCCATGCGGCTGAACGCGGGTTTCTATTGGCGACGGATATCGGCGCACGCGGGTCGGCCCAAATCGGCGGCATCGTCTCGACAAATGCCGGCGGCTTGAAAGTGGTACGGTACGGCCCTACCCGTGATCAAGTTCTGGGCCTGGAAGCCGTCCTGGCGGATGGCACCGTCGTCTCCAGCCTGACCCGGGTCGTGAAAAACAACACCGGCCTCGACCTCAAACAGCTTTTCATCGGCACCGAGGGCACTCTTGGGATCATCACCCGAGTTGTCTTCCACCTGGAACCGCTGCCCAAAGTCTATCGAACGGCTTTCATTGGCTGCCCCTCGTTTGACGCCGTAGCTGTCCTGCTGTCGCACGCTCGACGGTCGATCGGCGGCACCTTGGCGTCGTTCGAAGTGATGTGGCCGGAGTTCTATAAACTGATGACCGAACCGGGTCGAAACGCACCCCCGATCGGCCGGGACCACCCGATCTATGTCCTGTGCGAAGCGGAGATGGAGGACGAGGCCGGCGCCGTTCTTTTCGACAAACTGCTGGAAGACGCGTTCGAGCAGGGTTTGATCGAGGATGCGGCGGTGGCGGCATCGGAGGACCAGCGCCGCCGGCTATGGGCAATTCGCGAGGCTGTTGAATATCTGATAGCTCTGGATCCGCACTTTACCTACGACGTAAGTGTCCCGGTCTGCCATATGGCGGACTATGTAAGCTCTGTACGGTCTGGCCTGGCGGCGATCTATCCGGAGACACTTTGTTTTGCCTATGGCCATGTCGGCGACGGCAATCTGCACTTTACGGTCCATGCCCCACCGGAAAAACTGACCCATGACCAAGCCGACGCGGTCATTTTCCCGCCCTTGGGCCCGCTACACGGGTCAATCTCCGCCGAACATGGGATTGGCCTCACAAAGAAATCATCTCTACATTTCACACGCAGCGACGATGAGATCGCTACCATGCGCGCAGTCAAACGGGCGCTGGATCCGAAATGGACCCTCAATCCGGGAAAGATATTCGACCAGGTTTGACCGGAGACCCGGACTGCTCACACCAGCCATGGTCCGATGCCTAGGCGAATTCGTACGCCGCAAAAATCCCAATGTGATCATTTGTCGACAACAACGCGCAAAAATTGCAGTTTGGAAATATATTTGCAATAAATAAGTGCATAAGGTATGCAGGATCAAAGGGAGGTCGTCCTTTCGCACTGGAGCTCCCGCAGACGATGGCGGGGATCGCTTTAGGCGATGATGACGCTGAAGTGACCATTCAGCGCGCCCAAAAGGTTGTGCGGGGAAACCTGGGCATGGAAGTCTTATACGTTTCGGAGTTCGTCGATGACCTATCGGTTTGTCGCACCGTCGATGCGACATAGGGAATGACAGTGAGTTGGGCGCTATTTATCGACGAATCCGGCCAGGATCAGCGTGAGTCCCCATACGAGGTGCTAGCGGGCATCGCGATCGAGGACCGAGCCCTCTGGAAGCTCATCCGCGACCTGTCCGATGCGCAGGAGACAATCTTCGGAATGCGTCTTTTCGAGGCCTATGGCAGTGAGGCGAAGGCACAGAAGTTGCTCAAGAAGAAGGTATTCGAACACGCTGCGCAGTTAGCCGCTTTTAGTCAGACCGAGCGCGCCGCCCTCGCTCGCGAAATTCTCATCGACGGAACTGCCGTCAGCCGGAAACGTTTGACCGCCTTTGCTCAGGCCAAGCTGGCCTACATTGATAAAGCACTGGATCTGTCGTACAGGGCAGGTGCTATGGCCTTCGCCTCCATCGTTCCTCGTGCTGCGCCACGACCGCAGATCGGGATGTTGCGCAAAGATTACGCCTATTTGTTCGAGCGGTTCTTTTACTTTTTGAACAGCCGACCGACCGATCCGATGGGTTATCTAGTTTTTGACGAACTGGATAAAAGCGCCAGCCATGTCCTGCTTAACCAAGTCGCGGAATATTTCGTGCGCACGAGGAAGGGCCGCCATCGTTCGCGTCTTATCATTCCAGAGCCGTTCTTTGTCCACAGCGACCTTACAACCATGGTCCAGGTGGCCGATCTCATTGCCTATATTCTGAGTTGGGGGGTGCGACTGGTCGGTATGACCGAGTTGAAGCGACAGGAGCTGGGCGGACTTGCAGCCAAGGTCATGAGATTGCGCTTCACCCAGCACACCCCAGGAGGACACACCAACTATGGTTTCAAGGTCATAAACGATCTGAGGGCAAGGGACGAACAATAAAAAAAGGCAATGCCGTCGCCGACAAAGCCTCCGCTCATATATATGACACTTGTGACTGTGTTTGTCTAGGCTTACTGGTCGGCAGCACATTGTAGATTTCCGGCCAAAATCGGTGCGGGCTATGCGTCGTTGGTGGCGCCGGTCCTATATTCTGGATCTCAACGATCACCGAAGCCCATGCCCCATTCGAAACCTGATTGAGGCGGGTCTAGCCGGGATCCTCGACCGCCTCGCGCCTCAAACGCTTACGTCTGAAGGGCGCGCTGCCGGGCGCTTTCGATATGTGCCGCCATCGCCTCGGATGCGACGGCGGGGTCACGGGTGTCGAAGGCATCCAAAACTTTCAAATGCTCCCTCATCGTCGGCGCGACGATCTGGGCGAACAGTCGCGTGCGGTTCTGATGGATCAGACGCATCTTGATCGAATTCACCTTGTACGCTTTTGACAGTATTTCATTGCCCAAGCTGTCGATTATCGTGTCGTGAAACCGCCAATCCAAGGCCTGGGCCGCCGCCACCAATTCTTCGTCGACCGTTCGCTCGGTCTTGGCAAGCATGGCTTCATGCTCCGCCCGATGCGCTGCAAGTTCGGCATCGGACACCTTGCGCACGTATTCCGCCGACGCCTCCTTTTCAAGAAAAGAGCGGAATTGGAAGGCGTTGCGGATGAGGGTGAGGTCAATATGAGCAACCTGCATTCCCCGCTGCGGTACGGTCGAGATCAATCCCTCGGCTTCCAGGCGAGGCACAAGCTCCCTGATCGCGCCGAGCGACATGCCGGTTAGATCAACCAGTTCGCGTTGAGTCACGAACTGGCCCGGCTGGATCTCACGAGCAAGCAATTGGCGGGTAAAGCTGGCATATGCCGCATCTCGCCCCTTCACACCACTTCCATTGGAATCTTGTGAACGCATCTGTTCGATCATTCCCACACATTTATTGACGAGGATCGCTCTTATGAAGTCCCAACACCCCGAGGGCCAAATAGGCGATCAAATTCCGCGCATAAGGCATCGACGTCTTTCGAGGCCAACCGCGTCAATGGGGGGCGGCAATGAAGCCATGCGGGGTCGCCATAGACATGGGCAACGAGGGCTTTTACGGCAGGGGTCACGGGAAATTTCAGGAGTGTGCCGACGAGCGCATCGATGCGAGCATCGGAATTTCCATCCGCCACAATGCCCGCGATGGTGCCCGCCATGATGTTCGCAAGCCCGCTGATAGAACCGCCGGCACCCTTACCGATCATCGCCCCGAGGTCGGGTTCGTGCCCTACCAGGATTTGGAGGTCTGCATGGGTCTCCAAGAACTCGGAGGTATTTTCGAAGTCGCCGGTAGAGTCCTTGACCGCCGCTACGATCTCCGGAAAATCGGACTTCAACCTCCCTATGAGTTGTGACGACAGGGGTACAGCGGTAACGGACGGAATCGTATAGAGTATCATAGGGCAGGTGCGGTCGCCGGCCGTGTTGATCAAGTCTGCGTACCACCGGTAAAGGCCTTCATCGCTGACGCCCTTATAATAGAACGGCGGAGGCGCCAATACCATATTCGCACCAACATCGCGCGCGAGTCGCCACTGACGCGCAGCGTCCCCAACCGTCGCTGACGACAGCCCCACAATTATTCGGCCCGGCTCAACACCGGCGTCGATCGTAGCTTCAAGCAGTGTCCGGCGCTCATCCGTATCGATTGACGGCCCCTCTCCGGTCGTTCCGAACAGCGCAATCCTGTTCGCGCCGCCGTCCAGCACGCGGCGGGCATGGCCCACCGTTCGCGCCACGTCCACCGTGTTGTCCGTCAAGAATGCAGTGGTCAATGCGCATGCGGCACCAATGCGATCCATCGGGTCGGACTTACTGGAACTTGTAAGTTTCATTATTTTCTATCCACAAAGAAAGGTGCGCGGCCCAATGCCCACAGCAGCCCAATAATACGAACGGTTATCGCATATCTAACATGTTAGAAACAAGGCAGTGTCACCTCAATGAGCTTTGAAAGCTGGGGGCTTGCCTACCGTGGGAAGGTTGCCATGGCTGTGACGGTCCGGATGTCAGGCTCTTCCGGATGCTACCGACAATAAACCGGCGGATCGCTTGGAACCCGGCGAAGACAGGCGTACAACATGACCGACGTATTCAATTGCTCCTTCTCGCCGATAGCGGAAATCCAATGGCCTCCGAAGATCTGAAAACCGACACGCCGCCGGGCGGATTGTTCCTGATTCTTGGAACCGTGACCGGTATCCAGGCGCTGGCCACCTTGGCGATCCTGGCCTTGGCCACGGTGGCGCCGGTGGCCTCGGTCAGCTACGGGATCGGGGCGGAAATGATCGGCTATCAGGTCAGTCTGATGTATGTCGCGGCCGCCTCGATCTCGGCGATCGGCGGCACACTTGTTCGACGCTGGGGCGCCGGGACGATCAGCCAGGTCACGTTGGTGGTCGGAATCCTCGGTATCCTGGGGATCGCCAGCGGCAATCTGGTGCTGCTGGTCGTCGGCTCTCTTCTGATCGGAATCGGTTATGGTTTGCCGAATCCGGCCGCCTCGCATCTCTTGTTCAAAGCAACGCCCACCCATTTGCGCAATTTCGTATTCTCGCTGAAACAAACCGGCGTGCCAATCGGGGGAATCATCGCCGGGTTGCTGCTGCCGGCGGTAACCGTCATCGCCGGATGGCAGGCGGCGCTGCTCGCCGCGGCGGGACTGTCGGCCCTGCTGGCCATCGGCATGATCCCGCTGCGCGCCCGCTGGGATACGGACCGCGATCCGACCGCAAGAATGTCGGGATCGTCGGTGACCGACGGCGTCCTGTTGATTTGGCGGCATCGGCCTTTGCGCGGCTTGGCGCTCATGGGATTCTGCTTCGCCGCCCTGCAATTGTCGCTGTTGACCTTTGTCATCACCATGCTGGTCCAGGACTTGGGCTGGTCGCTGGTCCTGGCCGGCGGCGTCGTAGCCATCATGCAGGGGGTCGGGGCGCTGGGCCGAATCGCCTGGGGCGTCATCGCCGATCGTTTGGGCAATGGCCTCGTCGTCCTGGCGACGATCGGCGTTCTGTCCTGTATCGCCACGCTGGTCACGGCCCTTCTCAGCCCCACCTGGCCGGTCTGGGCCGTGGCGACGCTTCTGTGCTTTTTCGGGATCTGCGCGGTCGGATGGAATGGGGTTTTTCTGGCCGAAATCGCCCGTCTGGCCAATCGCAACGAGGTCGGCACCGCGACCGGCGGGGCCTTGTTTTTCACGTTCACGGGTGTCGTCTTGGCGCCGTCCCTGTTCGCCGCGGTCTATCCACTGACCGGCGCCTATACCACCACCTTCGCCTTGATGACGATTTTCCCGGCCGTCGGCACACTGTCGATTTTCATCTTCCGGCCGCGCCCCACTCGTTAAGAACTATTTCATCCAAGCGAGCCTACTGAGAGCCGCCACGACCGGGATTATCACCCCGATTCAATCCGCCTGACTGAGTTTTCGCGTTGACCCACCTTGGTAATTGCGGAGACACTTAATGCAAATCCAAAATGCGAAAGAACAGGAGGAGGCGATGTCAATGTCCCATAAGCCGCACCGTGTTACCACTGCATCGTTCTTGACGGCTACCGCGACCCTTTTGTCCCTGTCGACTCAGGGGGCCCAGGCTGACGGGCCAACCGTACTCGAAGCCGCCGAGGACTATACTCAGATTTCCGGATATCAGCCCGTCAATACCGACGGCCTCGCCGAGACGATCGTCAACGGATTTAGCTGGGACGGGTCGCCGCCGATAACGCCGCTGCGCACGATCAGCCCTTCGGTCATGGCGATACTGGCCGTTGAAGCCCTTGAAGAACCGTTGCAACGGGGTCGTTATCGCGTTGAATACGGCCAGGGCCAGGTTGGAGGTCATCAGTCCGGCCGGATGACCGATATCAGCTTCATCCAGGTCGACCGGTTCAATCTGGGGCCGGCCATCCGCGAAGATCTGATCGACATTTACGGACAGGAGCACGCGCCGCCACCCGGTGAATTCGGTGAGGGTCCGCATGTCTCTTACCGGTTCGCCACCTCGCCGATTCAGGGCACGCCGGCATCAATCAACGCGGCCTCTAGAACTGAAATGTCCGACGCCCAGGCTACCTCGATCGATTGTTTCGGCATGTCATGCATGACGACCGACACCGTCATTGAGGACGCCACCACCTGGGAAAACGAACGCGACGCTGTCATAGACTTCGAGCAGCCCTACGGGGTTCGGCGCGGCGGTGTCATCTCACCCGCCGCCGCCATGGACATGGTGGCCTTGGAGCATGGGGTGGTTTCCAACCACGACGGTTGGCTCTCTGGCGGAACCTTTGAATTCCGCGAGGGTGTCGGCTTTGCCGAACCGTTCGCCGAGACCATCATCGAAGTCAATCTCGGTCAGGATGAAGTGGTCGATGCCGCCCTGTACGACACCCATTTGATGGATCATATGACCGAAGCTCTCTGGCGGCGGGTCATTGCCGTCTCCATGGGGCCGGATCAAGATCCAATGCTGATGACGGCCGAGGCCGCCGAATCCCGAACCCAGCCCGACACCTCCTCCCCCGACACCGCTTCCCCCTCGGAAGAACCGCCGGCCGAAGGGCTAACCAGCGCTCCGCCGAGGGAACCGGGCACGTCGATCGACGCCATCGTTCCCGCCGATGCCCTGAACATGCCCGCATATCGCCCGGACGGCGCGCATATGCCGCCGGTCGCGGCTTCCGAATTCGTCGACTGCGGGGCCATCGACCAAAGTTCGCCCGGCGGCATTATCGCCTTTCCCAGCGACCAGGGACGGAATTGGACCGATGCCGGCATGGGGCCGGTCACGGTCGGTTTCGTCGGCTGCTCGAATACCTTCGAAGCCAACATCCAATTCGAAGCCTATCACGGCAACGACGAAGACCCGACGATCGAAGGCTTCACGATGGGCGGCGCCTACGGCGACTGGGGAATGTTTGAGTTCGAG
>LFIK01002598.1_pt1 | contig 14582 bp, 10 predicted proteins | sample 643401 | NCBI WGS metagenome assembly LFIK01 (sample SAMN03777447, study PRJNA286221) | soda lake metagenome | biome: soda lake; feature: Kulunda steppe; material: water; isolation source: sample T5-Br brine of Lake Tanatar-5 | place: Russia: Kulunda steppe | collected 2010-07 | reverse complement strand
TTTGAACCCCGGGCTTCGCGGCCCGGGGTTTTTTTTGTGTCGGCGGGGCGAAAATAGTATGCTACAGCCTTGAAGCCCCCGAATTCCGGGGTAAGAGTCGTCCCTAATGTTGAAACCTAAGCGGAAGACCACAGTGGAAGTAAGGGAGGCGACGCGCGCGGATGTTCCGGCCTTGGCGGCTTTAAATAAAATCGCCTATCCCGATTTGGCCGAAGAAAATGTCATCTGGACGGAGGAGCAGCTTCGCAGCCATTTGCAGCATTTTCCGCAAGGGCAGTTGTTGGCTTTGGTCAAAGGGAAGATCGTGGGCGCGGCGTCGTCGCTGATGGTGGACCTGGGGGCGGATCCATTACGCTTGCACACCTTTGAGGGGATCACCGACGGAGGTTTTTTCACCAACCATGACCCGAGAGCCGACACCCTCTATGGAGCGGATGTTTATGTTCATCCGAAAGCCCAGGGCAAAGGCGTGGGCGCGGCTCTTTACGAAGCCCGGCGCAAGCTCTGCAAGCGCCTGAATCTGCGACGAATCGTGGCGGGAGGACGTCTCTTCAATTACCGTCAATACGCGGATAAGTTCACAGCGGAAGAATATGTCAGTCGGGTCGTGGCCGGGGAGATCCGTGACCAGGTATTGAGCTTTCAATTGCGGGAGGATTTCGAGATCCGGGGCGTCCTTCCCAATTACCTGCCCGATCCTGCCAGTGATGACAACGCGGCTTTCCTGGAGTGGTTGAACCCGGACTACCGGCCGGTTCCCCAGGGGCAGCGCAAGGTCCGGATCACGTCGGTTCAATATCAAATGCGGAAGGTCGAGTCGTTCGAGGATTTCGCCCGGCAGGTGACCTACTTCGTCGATGTAGCGTCGGATTACCGGTCGGATTTCGTGTTGTTTCCCGAGTTCTTTTCGGTGCAATTGCTTTCCCAATCGGAGACCTTGACGCCCCAGGAAGGCATCCGGGAACTGGCGAAACTGGCGCCTGACTTCCGGGAGTTGATGCAAGGACTGGCGGTTCGGTTTGGTTTGACCATCATCGCCGGTAGTCACCCCGTGCAGGAGGGAAAGCACATCTACAACACCAGCTTCATCTGTTTGCCTGACGGAAACGTCGTGAGCCAACGGAAGCTTCACATCACCCCGAATGAGCGGAAATGGTGGAGGATCACCGGAGGCGACACCTTGCGGGTGATTGAAACCCCCAAGGCGAAAATCGGGGTGCTGGTTTGTTATGATGTCGAGTTCCCGGAGGCCGTCCGTCATTTGGCGGACAGTGGCATGGAGATTTTATTCGTGCCCTTTTGCACGGACAACCGGCAGGGATACCTGCGGGTGCGCTATTGCGCGCAGGCCCGGGCGATTGAAAACCAGATTTACGTGGCGATGGCGGGGAATGTCGGCAATTTGCCGGATGTGTCCAATATGGATATTCAGTATGCTCAGGCCGCCGTTTTGACTCCCTCCGACTTCGCCTTCGCCCGCGACGCGATCGCAGCGGAGGCGGATTCCAGCGAGGAGACGCTTCTCGTGTGTGACGTCGATTTGGATGACCTTTACGATTCTCGAACCTACGGGACCGTAACGCCCCGGCTGGACCGGCGGAAGGATTTGTTCGATTTTGTCTGCCGCGCTCCGGAGGAGGATGAGGAGGAGTAGGGAGCGCGTTTCCGCTTCCTACAGGTTCGTGAGCGGCTTATGGCCGCTGGCCAGGAGGGTTTCGAAGCCCGGCTCCTGGTGTTCCTCGCGGGCGACCACAGTCACTTCAATCCGTTCGAATCCGGCCCGTTTGAAAAAACTATAAAGGGTGCTCTCCTTGAATCCGAGCCAGACATCGGCATAGAGCTCCGTCGCTTTTTCGAAGTGGTGCTCTTTGAGATCGAGGACGATGAGCTGCCCCCCCGGTTTGAGGATGCGGAAGGCTTCCGCGACCGCGCGATCGGGATGTTGGGCGTGATGTAGGGCCTGACTGAGGAACGCCAAGTCGAAAGTGTGGTCGGCCAGCGGCACCTGCTCGATGTCGCCGAGTTTGTAGCTGAGATTGGCGAGGCCGTTCTTTTTGGCGAGCGCGGTTCCGACCTCGACCATTTTGCGTGAATTGTCGATGCAAGTGACGGATTTCGCCCGTTGAGCCAGGAGCTGCGCGATCATTCCCTCGCCGGCCCCAAGGTCCACGATGGTGATTGGCGGGGTCAGGCGGAGGAGAAAATGCCCGATGGCTTCCCAGGATCGGCCCGGGCAGTGATGTTTGCCGAGACGACCGGCGATGGCGTTGAAATATTCTTCAATGAAGCGGCGGCGTTTTTCGAGGACGCGGGCCAAATTCTCCTGGTCCTCACGGTATTCATCGAGACCGGCCATGGAGGCGCACGCGGCTTGAATCAGTTCCAGGTTCGCCTTGCTGAGCTTTGGGTTGAGGGAATAGAAGGTCTTTTTCCCCTCCCGCCGGTCGAGGACCATCTCGCCTTTTCGCAAAAGGGCAAGGTGTGACGAGATCCGGGATTGACCCATCCCGAGGATGTCCTGCAATTCGGCGACGGAGAACTCCTCTCGGGCGAGGAGCGCGACGATTCGCAGGCGGGTGGCGTCCGCCAAAAGTTTCAACGTATCCCAGGGATCGGTCACTCGTTCGACGCCCTCCGGGATGTCCAGAGGGGCTGTTTGCCGTGCGAAGCTACTTGGCGTAGCGGTCAATGGACTCTACAATCCAGGTTTCCTCGTTGCCGTCGATACTCACGGTCACCTGTTCGCCGACCCGCTTTCCGAGAAGATTCTTCGCCAACGGCGTTTCGTAGGAGAGAATCTGGTTCTCGGGGTCGCTGTCCCAGGCTCCCAGGATCGTGTAGGTGGCGTTTTGGCCGGTCGATGCGACGCGGAGGCCGGCCACGCTGCCAATGCCGATCTGATCGATCGGAGCTTCGGTGAATTTCGTGACCTGAGCGCGGGCCAGATCGGCTTCAAGCATTTCCTTTTTGGAGAGGAGGACGGCCTGTTCCTGCTTGGCCATCTTGTATTCGGAGTTTTCCTTCAAATCGCCATGTTCACGGGCGACCCCGATCGCCTTGCTGATTTCCGGGATTTTCTTGGAGACGATGTTTTCGTATTCCTGTTTGCGCCGGTCGTAGCTGGCCTGAGATACGATGAGCCGTTCCTCCTTGGTTTCGGCGTCGCCGACGAGGAGGCTTTGCACACTGCTGAAACGTTTAATGAAACGGGCGAGGATCGATTTCTTGGTCAATTCCTCAAATCCCTGGTTGAGGATCAAGTTATTGGCCAAATCACGGGCGGTTTCATTGTCCGCGGTTTCGAGCAGGTCGGAAATGAGATCCGGGTCGTCGCTGAGCATTTCCGCCAGGGGAATCTTGCGGGTGCCGGCGGTTTGCAGCGCTTCGTAGTCGATGGCAAAGAAGATGGCGTTGAGCAGGCGCGGCCCGATGAGGCCTTTCAGGAGCTTACCGAATTTTTTCGATTTCCGGTTTTTAACGATCCATTGCAGGACAGGCGCCCGCAGGTTTTGCTCGGTGAGCCAGCGCGACAAGGTTGTGGCAAGTTCCTTTTCGCAGTCATTATCCAGAAGGAAATTGATGCTTTCAGTGGTGAACTTGCCTTTGCTTTCTTTCAGGAGATTAAAGATGATCTCTTTCCATTCGCCCGGGTGGGTTTCTTTTACCAGTTCGAGAAAACGTTTCTGATTTCCCACGGAAAGCTCGTCGGCGATGGTTTCGAGATCGTGAACTTCCGCAACCAGAGAAGCTACGGTCGGTTCGAGAGCTTCGCCGTCGGCTCCGACCAGTTTGGCGAGGTCGTCGCGGATCCAGGCGCCGTGAAGTCTTTCGGTGAGCGTAAGCTGGTTGCTGTCGCGAACCGTGACGGAAAGGCTTTCGAGGACCTCGGTGTATTCAGCTTTCCACTTATCGGTGTAGGATGTTTCTTTGACCAGTTCCTCGGCGAACCCGATTTTCCGCTTGGCGGATTGGGTTTGGCGAAAGCGGTCGAGAATGTCCTGTTCGACATCGAGCGGTTCCTGGCGGAGGAAGTAGCATTCGCTCTTTTTGGCAGGAGCGTGGATGCGCGGATCCTGGGCGAGGACTTTGCGGGTGGCGGTCCACCAGCGCCTGAAGCGGGTGTCGCCGAGAAGGCTGCGAAACAAATTCTCGAGCTCCTGGCCCGTGGCGGCGTTATTCGGGTAGGCTCCGAGTGCCTCGATCACCAGGTCGGCGGGACGTTTGGCGAGCATCTCTTCGATGACCTGCGGCTCGGTTTGCTGCCGGACCAGGAGGTGGTTCTCAGGGAGGATCTCCATCGTGTTGATGCAAAAAGCGGGGTCCATGGAGTGCCCCTCCTTCTCGGGAAAGTCTACGAGGAGCCGGTTTTCCGCTTCCCGGTAGTCCTTAATCTGGCCAAAGCCCCAGCTTTGGTGAATGCAATACCGGCCAGGCTGCATCTGCTGGAGCTTCTCGCGAGCGGGAGCCAGTCTGGGATTGTTTTCGATTAATTCGTTGACTGCTTCAACATTCATACAACTTACACTTAGAATTCACCGAAGCTTAATAAGCAACGATAATTCGCGTCTAATCTTTTTTACTTAGCGGATTCTGAGAGATTTCCCTCTGGTTTTTCCAGTTCAAAGGGAACAATAAGGCCCAAGATGACGAAAAGGGGCGAAAAAGCGAATCGAAGTTTTACTTCGGAGGCGGCGCCCGTTTTCGACCTATTTGGCGGGTCGCGGAAGAAGGAGACTGATGGCGAGAGGGATGAGCAGGAGAACTCCTCCCAGAACATAAGAGACAAGGGAACCATACCACCAAAAGACGAAACTGGCAATGAGTGGCCCGACGGCCCGGGCGAGTGAGCCAAAGGAGCGGAAGATGCCGAGGGTTTCGCCCTGTTTGTCGTTCGAGACGTAGAGGGAGACCAGGGCGGAGAGGCATGGATTGGTGAGGCCGGCGCCGAGAGACATGAAGGTCAGGCCGAGGTAAAGCTGATTTCCGGTTTGGGCGACGGCGAGAACGAACATCGCCAGCACCATGCAGCCAAGGCCGGCCAGGGTCAGGTTTTTCTCCCCGAAGATCGGGACGGTTTTACGGACCAGCAGCCCCTGGGTCAGAATCAGAACGAGACCGATGTGAACGAACATGAATCCGACGTCCCGCGGGGTGTAGTCAAACCGTTGGGTGGCGAGAAAAGTCAGGGTGAACTCCATCCCGCTGAAGGCGAGGATGTAGAGGAAGTAAATCGAGTTGGTCTTGGCCACGGGCCGTTCCTGGCGGACGTGGAAAATCCGGAGCGGATTGCGTTCGGAGAAGCTGCCGCCGGTGCGGCGTTCCGGCGGGAGCGTTTCGCGGAACAGGAAAATGACGCCGAACAGGTTGACGAGGGCGAGGAGAAAGGCGAAACCGGCCGGCACGGAGAACGGGTTGACGCCGAATCGTTCGGCTTCGGGGAAATAATCGAGAAGGTTCCACCCGGCGAGAAGGCCTCCGATCGCCGGTCCGAGGGTGAATCCGAGGCCAAAGGCGATTCCCACCAGGGCCATGCCTTTGGCGCGATTGGCCCGGGAAGTGACATCGGCGATCGCCGCCGACCCGACGGAGAGATTGCCTCCCATCGCCCCGCCGAGGAGACGGGCAATGATGAACAGAAGAAACGAGCCACTGAAGAACCAGATTAAGTAGCTGGCGGCGGTTCCGAATACGGTGTAAAGGAGAATGTTCCTTCGGCCGAAACGATCCGAAAGCGTTCCCCAGATCGGGGCGAAAATGAATTGGAGGAACGAGTAAATCGAACCGAGGACCCCGCCGAACAAGACGGCGGTGAAATGACCGCTGCCGGCTCCCGCTCGTTCGAACTGGTCGAGGAAACCGAGTAGGGCCCCGAGAAGCCCCGTGTGTCCCTCGCGTCCGAGGTAGTAGTCGAGCATCGCCGGGAAGAGCGGGAAGACGATGGAGAAGCCGACCAGGTCGATGAAGATGATCAGGAAAATAGTCCCCAATGCCGCCGGACTGTGTGGTTGCGGACTGGTGGAGACTCCGGGACTTTGCGTTGTAGAAGACACGAGAAACGGTCAATAAAGCCACGGTCCCGCTCAAAGGCAAGGGCGATTCGCGTTCTTGATGGACGATGGAGGGAAAGACGCGGGTTTGCGTGGAGATTTTCCGTCGACGCGCTATAAAGATAGGAGTTTTTTCCACCTTTGCGGGAGCCCGTGAAAAATACGCCCTTCATCCGGCGGGCGTCAGGCCGAGTTCCCGATGCGAATTCGGCCCACAATGCTCTTCGGAAGTCGAGCTAAGGAGGGAAAGTTTGCTTTTCGAGCGGGCGGCGATTGAGATTACCTCCTTCGCGGCTTTACTTCCAGCCGACGGGGAACAAGATAAGGGGTTTTTCTTCGAACTAGATCAAAGGAAATCAATGAATTATTCAGACGAGCCAAATGTAGTCAAAGAAACCGGGCGGTCGAAGAAGTTCTACTTCATTGTCGGAGGGGGGCTTTTGGTGTTTTTCGGGCTTTTGGCCTGGGTGGTTTTGTTTCCCAAATACATGGAGCATCAACGGGCACATACGCCGGTGGGACCGTGGGAAGGAAGTGTTTATGAGATCACCTTGGACGGGAACCGTTATTCCATGGAGTTGGCGCGCCCGGAAGAGCTCGATTTCCGGTTGCATGTTTTTTTAAACCCCGTGAGCGACGAGATTGATTGGCAGCCGGAGGATTTCCACGTCACCGCGCAGTTGGATGGAGAGGAGAAAGAGCGACTCGAGTGGGATCCGGAGACCGGGGCCTTTGGCGGCTCGGCCCTTCGCCTGCATCCAATGGGGGAGTTTCGAATTGACCTGGCGATCAAGCGCGGGGACGAGACCGTTTGGAGCGGGCGGCGCTGGTCGTTCCAGGTGGGCGGAGGTTCCAGGGGGCACGGCCACCAGCACTAGGATAGACACTCACTACCATTAAATTATGAATTCCGTTCTCCTTCTTTTTCTCGTATTGCTCCTGGTCAAAACTGTGGGCGAGGTGGTGTTGGACCTGCTCAACCGCCGTGAAGTCATGCGGCACGCTACCTCGATTCCCGCGGAATTGGAGGGGGTTATGGATGATGAGGTCTATCGCAAATCGGTGGACTACACGCTCGCGAAGAACCGGTTCAGTATTTTTGAGAATATCTACGGCGCGATCATCCTGGCGGTCGTGATTTTTTCCGGATTCCTTCCGTGGTTTTACGAACGGTTTCAAGGCGTCGCCGGGCCGGCGGTTTGGGTGGATGCGCTTTTTATCATCGCGACTTTGCTGGTCATTTCCGTGCCGGGCATCCCGCTCGAATGGTGGAGCCAGTTTCGGCTGGAGGAGCGCTTCGGATTCAACAAAAGCACGATGAAACTCTGGATCACCGACAAGATCAAAGGATTGGTGATCGGCCTGATTATTGGCTTTCCCCTTCTTTACGTGTTGTTGGCCCTGGTCGGCTGGGTCGGGGCCTGGTGGTGGGTGTGGGGATTCGTCCTGTTTTTCCTGTTCCAACTGGTGATGATGGTTGTCTATCCGATGTTCATCATGCCCCTCTTTAACAAGTTCACTCCCTTGCCGGAGGGGGATCTCCGCAACCGTTTGATGGACCTCGCGGATCGGACCGGATTCAAGGCGAAGACGATACTGATCATGGACGGGAGCCGCCGTTCGGCCCACTCAAACGCCTTCTTCACCGGGTTCGGCCGATTCCGGCGGATCGTCCTCTTTGACACCTTGGTCGAACAACTGCGGCAGCCGGAACTGGAAGCGGTTTTGGCGCACGAAATCGGCCACTATAAAAAAGGACATATCCCCCGGATGTTGGCGATGTCGGCCGTGATGGTGTTTGCGGGTTTCTGGGTGATCGCTTACCTGGCGGAAAGTCCCTGGTTCTACGAAAGTTTTGGGTTTGGCCCCGAACCGGCGACCATTGCGCCCGCGTTTCTCCTTTTCTCGTTGGTGAGTGGATTGGTGACCTTCTGGCTGAGTCCGGTCTTCAATCTTTTGTCACGGAAGCACGAATACGAAGCGGATGCGTTCGCGCGCGATGCGATCGGGTCGAAGGAGCCGATGATCGGCGCACTGCGGCAGTTGTCGGAAAAGAATCTGAGCAACCTCACCCCTCATCCTCTTTACAGCGGTTTTTATTATTCCCACCCGACGATGTTGGAGCGGCAGGCGTCGCTGTCGCGAGGGGGTGAATGACTTTTCGCGGAAAAAATCGCCGGGGCGGGTTGGATCTGCACGCCCTCGATTACGTGGCGGCGGTGGGGATTTTTACCTACGCGACCAGCGCCACGATCACGCCGATCGCCTTAATCATCATCGCCCGGGAGCTATCCTTTTCCCTTGCCGCGGGGGGAGGGATCGAGGTGGTTCGCGGAGGCTTGATTTTGTTCGCATTGGTCGGGAGCGGGTTCGCCGCCGCCCGGTGGGGCAAGCCGGTTTCCCTCGGACTGAGCTGCCTGGTCCTCGGGGGAGGGCTGTTGCTTTACAGTGTCGCCCCCGTTTATGGGGCTATTTTGCTGGCGGTGTCGTTACTCGGTTTGGGAGGCGGGATTTTGGAGGGGTTGATCAATCCACTGGTTCACGATCTGCACCCGTCGGATTCGGGCAGATATCTGAATTTCATCAACGGATTTTGGTCGGTGGGCGTCCTGCTGACGATGTTGGTGACGGGAGACCTTCTCACGCGAGAGATTTCCTGGCGATGGATCACCGGTTCTCTGGGCGTGATTTCTTTGGCGTCCGGCTTTCTTTTCCTCTGGATGGGGAGGAAGACTCCGGCGACCGGCCGGTTTGCCGCCAGCGAAGTTTGGGGTCACAAGTGGACGATGATCGCGATGCCGCGCTTCTGGATCTTTATGGCGATGATGTTTGTGGCGGGAGCGGGGGAGGGAGCATTCACGTTTTGGACCGCGAGTTTTATTCAATTGCACCATGACGCCCTCCCGCGAGCGGGGGGGATCGGGACCGCCCTATTTGCCTGCGGAATGGTGCTGGGGCGCTTTGGGAGCGGAATCTGGCTGGGGCAGCACCTGTTGCGCCGGGCCGTTTTTTTATGTGCCATCGGGGGAGGGGGATTGAGTGTTTGGATCCCCTTCATCGGAGGGCTGACGATGGTTTTCGTCGCGCTCTTCCTGGCGGGCCTTTCGGTGGCGTGTTTTTGGCCGAGTTTGCAGTCCTATGCCGCCGACCGACTTCCGGTGGAAAGCACCTCCCTCTTTGTTTTGCTTTCCTGCGCGGGCATTCCCGGATTCGCTTTTGCCTCGGGGGCGATTGGCTACGTTGGCGATAAAGTCGGTTTACAAGCCGGGTTTTTAATCGTCCCGTTTTTCTTTGGCATTTTGGCGATGCTTCTGGCAATCGAGGGCGTTTGGAGGCCGACGAAAGGAGCCTGATGCAGGTTAGGTATTTTCGACAATTGCCGCCAAGGTGATGTCTACCGCGCCGCGATTGTTGTCGTGCCAGGCTTTGGCGGCTTTCGCCATTCGGTCGCGTTTTGACGCGTTTCGAAGCAGGGGAAGGGCGTTTTCGATAAAATCGATTTCATCGCCAACGACCAAGGCGCCTCCGCAGTCAACCAACTGCCGGGCGATGAGTCGAAAATTGGTCATGTAGGGGCCGTAGATGAGAGGTTTTCCGAGGGCGGCGGCTTCGATCGGGGTTTGCCCGCCATCGTTCGGAGGGAGGCTTTTTCCCACGAAAACGATGTCGGATAATTGGGTGAAACGGATAAGCTCTCCTGTGGTATCGCCGACCGCCACGTCCACCGGTCCCGGGGCCATTCCGGCGGAGCGGAAATGGGTTTTAAACGGAAATTCATCGAGGAGAGTCGCAATCTCCGCGCGACGTTCCGCATGACGTGGGACCAGGAGTAGCCGACACTCGATCCCTTCACTGCGGGCCCGTTGCAGCAGGCGTATAAGTGAACGTTCCTCGCCGGGCCAGGTGGAGGAACCGAGAATGACCAGGGGTTTGTCCCGGCCAGGTTCCAGAAGCCCCAGCCGTTCGGCCAATGTGGTGCGTTCGCTGTCTGACAGCAGCGGGTCGAGATTGACGTCGAGCTTGATGTTTCCGCTCACCCGAACGTTGTTTTCTTCCGCACCGAGGCCGACGAAGCGCTCGCGGTCCTCTTCGGAGGAGGTCAGAATGCGGGTGAAACGGTTCAGCATGTTGGCGGCGAAGAACGGGATGCGGCTGAGACGTCCGAACGTCCGGTCTGACATCCGGGCATTGATGAGAATCACCGGAGTCTGCCTACGTTGAGCCTGGGCAAGATGTTCCGGCCAAATCTCGGCTTCGAAAAGGACGCAGGCATCCGGTCGAATACGCCGCCAGGCGAGCGCACTGCACGGCCAGGAGTCGAGTGGGAAATAGGCAATGCCGATCGTTGCGTCCGCGAGCCGTTCCCGCGCGAGGGCGTATCCGGTGCTGGTGGTGGTGGTGAGGAATATTTCGCAATGATGTTCTTCCCGCAAACGGCGAATGATCGGAGTGACGGCAAAAACCTCTCCCACGCTGACGGCTTGGATCCAGATTCGTTTCACCCCATCCAGGCGGGGCGGAAGTGGTTCGATAAGACCGAACCGGCTTTTAAAGCCCTTACGGTAGCCGCCCCGTCGCTTCATGCGCAGCAAGTAGTGAGGGGCCAACACGAGGAAAGCCGGAAGAAACAGGATGCGGTAGAGCCAAATCATGAAGGGTGATTGGATTAACGATTCGGAGGGGAAAGACAAAGCAATTTGTGCACGGGAAACGCGAGGAGAGGATTTACCTTGGGCCATTCGACGTGAAGCGCTTTCTCGCAAAACTTGAATCTTTGAACTTCGGGTGGAGCCGCCCGGAGCGTCTTACGCCAAAAGCCGTGATGGGAGTCAGGAGTCAGGAGGCCAGCGCATGTTTCAATCCGCGAGGGGCGCGGCGGAGAAGAAACACCGCAGTCCCTCCGGAAGGCACTGACGGGCAGATCCTCCTCAAAGAGCCACATTGTGTCAAAGAAGCCCATCCCGGTGGTATCTTCTTCTGCCATCAGCGCCTTGTTGTCCGCATAGAAGATCCGGGTATTCTTTCCGTCTCCGAGACTCACGAAGGATGCGCTCACCGGCGCGGTAGGTGGTCTTTATCCTGACGTCAATCTGACCGTCACCAGACCGATCCGCTTCCGAAACGCGTGTAGTGATTTCTCCGGTCGCGATGCAGGAAAGGATAAGGCACGACGCTAGAGCCGCTGTAAGTATTCGTTGAATTAGGGTGGTGAAACACTTACTCTTCCCAAGTATCGGTGCGGAACGGGGCGGCTGGCAGGCCCGCGCCGTTGGAGAGGGTTGCTTCCGGGGCGTTTCGCCATGCGTAGCGGGCGGCGACCGGTTCGGGGGCTTCTTCTGATGTCAAGGTCACCGTATTGCCGGAAATGACGGCTGTAGCGGGATGAAACAGGCGGTCTTTTCCAGCCAGCTCGAAACCGCGCAAGGTCACGGCCGCCGTTCTTAAGGGTCCGCTGCTTTCAGTGAAATGCAGATGGGCGCTGTCGCCATCGAATTCGGCCATGTGGAATACGGGGCCGGTATCGACGATTTCGTGGTCGTAGGCGCGATTGAAGGCGAGCCTTGCCAAGCGTCGGCCGACGTCCCGTTTATTGCCCGGGTGAATGTCGTTGAAATCGCTGATGTCGAGAATGACAGCTTGGCCGGTGGCCGGAAGGTCGAGGGTTTGGGTTTGGGCTTCGCGGAGAAAGGCCCATTCAAGATTCCGGGGGCCGGTCGCTCTAAACTCCGCCAGTTGGACCCAATAGAAAGGAAAGTCTCCCTGTTGAAAGGCTTGGCGCCAGCCGGTGATCATGGCTGAGAAGAGATCGTGATACTCGTCGTGGCGACGGGCATTGCTTTCCCCTTGATACCAAATCGCTCCGCGGAACGCGTAAGGGACTAGAGGATGAATCATAGCGTTGTAGAGGGCCGATGGGGCAAAACGGGGTTGGGGAGGGGCAGGCTTCGCTGGTCGGTCCCGGGTGAACGCTTCACCCGCGACTTCTGCGGCGGCTTTCTCCTCGGTCCAGGCTGTGAGTCGTTGGGCATGCCGGTCGACGGCGGCCGCGTGGTTTTGAAGTGATTGTTGATGGCGCTCATGCACGGCGCTGAATTGGGAGGAGGCGAGCGACGCGGAGTCGGTCCACGATTCCACCGGGGTGCCTCCCCAAGAGCTGTTGATAATGCCGATGGGCATGTCGAGGGTTTGATGGAGATCGCGGGCGAACGAGTAGGCGACCGCGCTGAAACTGCGAATGGCTTCATGTTCGGCCGCGACCCATTGACCTTCAACATCCATTTGGGGAGTGTCGGCTGCGGTCCGAGGAATATTAAACTCTCGAATCGAGGGCCAATTGGCCATTGCCACCTCCAGGTCGGCGTCGAACGATTGGTCGATTCTCCAGGCCATATTGGATTGTCCGGAGGCGAGCCAGACTTCTCCCACCAAAATGTCTCTTAGTCGGATGGTGTCCTCACCGGAGATAACCAGTTCCGCCGGATTGGCATTGGGTTCGAGGGGGGCGAGTGTCACCGACCAGCGGCCATCCTGGTCGGTTATCGACGTTTCGCTCTGCTCGGCGAAGGTTACCGTGATTCTCTGTCCCGGTTCAGCCGTGCCCCAGACCGGGACCGGCTTGCCATGTTGGAGTACTGCGCCCTCTTTGAACAAGGTTGCGGGTGAAAGTGCACTGGCAACGGAACCGGAAAGGAAGGCGAAAACAACAAGGAGCCGAAAAATCATGGTTATGATCTACCCGATCAAGAGGGCGTTGAGAAGATAAAAGATAAGTTACAGGGTAAACCGACCGGGTGGATCATTGAATCGCTGCGCGCTTCTGTTTTTCCCATTGTTCGCGAATGAAGCGGTGGCCTCCCTCCATGGCAATGGCTACTCCCGCGGATTGGCCGTATTCACGTCTATTTCATAATGTCTTGAATGAATATTCGGGTAATGCGGAAAATGGAAGCGATTCGCGATCACCATGAATTGGCGGGAGAGGACAATCGACCGCCTTCTTTGCGGGTTCGTGACTTCTTTGTTGGATTATCGAGTGCTGTATTACAAGATTCGAGTATGAAACGCAAAATATGCTCTGGCTGGAGGTGGAATCCGTCTCCGATCCGTTTTCTTTGTTCCTGGGCTTGTTTTGGAGTCTGTTTTATGTCGGCTGCGGCCTTCGGGGACGGTGGGGGCGAAGTAAAGGGGGATCGACCGCATGTTGTTTTTGTAACCGGTGACGAGGAATATCGGTCGGAAGAAACGATGCCGATGTTGGCTCGGATTTTGAAAAACCGTTACGATTTCGAGGTGTCGGTGCGTTATGCCCTTTCGGACGAGGGAGTGATCGACCCGAACCGTGCGGATAACATCCCGGGCCTGGAGGTTTTGCAGGAGGCGGATATGATGGTGGTGAACACCCGGTTTCGCCGGCTTCCGGATGAGCAGTTGAAGTATGTCGAGGCGTTTGCCGAATCGGGTAAGCCGATGGCGGGGTTTCGCACCGCGACCCATGCTTTCCGGTATGGGGGGGATCACCCGAACCGTCATATGGACCGTCATTGGCCGAAGAATGTGTTCGGCCAGCGTTGGATCAGTCACCATGGAGGGGCTAATTCGACGGATGTTCAACGGATCGAGAGTCGCGTCGGCCACCCGGTTCTGCGCGGAGTGTCGGAATTCCACGGACGGAGTTGGCTTTACCATGCGGAACCGCTGCACGAGAATGCGAAACCGCTGCTCATCGGCCGGGCGGTCGAGGGGGCCGAACCGGGCGGACCGCATTTTGACGATCCACATCCCGTGGCCTGGACGCACCGTTATGAGGGAGAGAAGGGGACGAGCCGGGTGTTTTTCACGACGTTGGGCCACCCGTATGATTTCTTCGACGAGTCGATGCGAAGGTTGTCGATTCAGGGAATCTTCTGGGCGCTCGGTCTGGAGGATGAGATTCCGGAAGAGGGGTTGAATGTGGAATATGTGGGTGAATACGAACCGAATAGCGCCGGTTTCGGTGATCTCTACAAACCGAATATGCGACCGGAAGACATTCCTTTGACCGTCGATTGATTTCGGGGCCAACTTCGGAAATCGGCCCGGACGGCAAAGCTTCTCGGCAGATCTTAGGGATTTTCTGACCACTCCCCAAGGGATGGGCCCCGCTCCTTTCGCGAAAGGAGCGGGGCCTACCAGACGCGGCGGTTCAGGTGGGTTTCCAGGGTGTCCTGGATTTGTTCGTCGAACGAGGCGAGAAAATTGAGTCCGGTGCGTTCCTCGATCTCCCGTATCGTGGTCAGGAATTCAGCGGGATCTTCTTTGCCGGAAACTGTTTGCGGAATTATGAAGGCTAACGCGCGGAGCCCATTGTCGTGTTCATCGATGATGATCTTGAAGCAAGCTTCCGGCACTGCAACGGAGGTGCCGAGCCACTGCTTGTTCTGGGAGGGATAAACCGGGCCGGTGATGACCCAGACCTCGGAAAAGCGCCGGGCGTAGCGTCGAATGATTCGTTGCTCCAAGTCCCGCCAGACCTGGCGGTTGAGGTTGGGTGACTGG
>LFIK01002597.1_pt1 | contig 14589 bp, 12 predicted proteins | sample 643401 | NCBI WGS metagenome assembly LFIK01 (sample SAMN03777447, study PRJNA286221) | soda lake metagenome | biome: soda lake; feature: Kulunda steppe; material: water; isolation source: sample T5-Br brine of Lake Tanatar-5 | place: Russia: Kulunda steppe | collected 2010-07 | reverse complement strand
AGCGCCCGCGAGCGGGGCATGGGCGGGTGGGTGGGCTCCGCTCGCGGGCGCTTCTCGGAAACTGACCATGCGCCTGCGACGTCCGAGAGCCGCACCTCTGGACTCCCCGCCGCCCGCGCGTTAGTTCACACGTTCACCACTCCATTGCCCGAGGCCCCATGCCCACCCCGCCCACTGCCGCCAACTGGATCGCACTCTGTGCGCTGGGCCTCATCTGGGGCGCATCCTTTCTGGGCATCGCCATTGCGCTGGAAGGTTATGCGCCGGTCTGGGTCGCGGCCGGGCGCATCGCCATCGGGGCGCTGACCCTCACCGCCATCGCCGCGGCAAAGCGCGTGCCCCTGCCACGCGACGCGCGCATCTGGGGCTTCGCGCTGGCCATGGGCGTGTTCTCGAACGCCGCCCCGTTCTTCCTGCTCGGCTGGTCGCAGCAACATGTCACCTCGGGCTTTGCGGGCATCACGATGGCCGCCATCCCGCTTTTCGTCATCGGCCTTGCCCACCACTTGGTCACGGGGGAAAGGCTGACACGCGCCAAGACCGGCGGCTTCCTCATGGGGCTGATCGGCGTCGCGGTGCTGATCGGGCCGGGCGTACTCGCAGCCACGGGCTCGGATTTCGAGACGCTGGCGCGCCTTGGCTGCCTGCTGGCCGCGCTCAGCTACGCGGTGGGCGCGATCCTGACCCGGCGCTGCCCGGAAGTGCACCCGCTGGCCTTCGGCATGATCGCGCTGTGGTCGGCCAGCGTGCTGATGGTGCCGATCGCGCTCGCCACCTCAGGGCCCCCACCGCTGATGCCCGATGCCCGCCCGCTGGTGGCGCTGCTGTATCTCGGGCTGCTGCCCACCGGCTTTGCCACGCTGCTGCTGGTCGGCATCATCCGCAGCGCGGGGCCGAGCTTCCTGTCGCAGGTCAACTACCATGTGCCCGTCTGGTCGGTGCTGCTGGGCGTCGTGGTGCTGAACGAGGAGCTTCCGGGCCGCTTCGTGCTGGCGCTCGGCATCATCATCGCCGGGCTGATGCTGGCGCGCCGGACAGGGGTGCCGCGCCGCGAGGCGATCGGCTAGACTGCCACGCATGTGCGGCCGCTTCGCCATCACCCTGCCCGATGACGCCATGGCGCGGGTCTTTGACGCGCGCCCGGCGAACGACCTGCCGCCCACGCCGCGCTACAATGTCTGCCCGACGCAACCCGTCGCCACTATCACCAGCGACGGCGGAACCCGCCTGCTTGCGCCCATGCGCTGGGGCTTCCTGCCGCACTGGTACGCGACCGAGACAGGCGGCCCGCTGCTGATCAACGCCCGCGCCGAGACGATCGCAACCAAACCCGCCTTCCGCGAGGCCGCGCGGTCCCGGCGCTGCCTGATCCCCGCCTCGGGGTTCTTCGAGTGGACCGAGGACGCGGCAGGCAACCGCCTGCCCTGGTACATCCACCCTGCCCGGGGCGAGATACTGGCCTTCGCGGGCGTCTGGCAGGTCTGGGAGCGCGCGGCGACACGCCATGTCACCTGCGCCATCGTCACCTGCGCGGCGAATGACGCGCTCGCGCCTATCCACCACCGGATGCCGGTCATCCTCGCCCCCGAGGACTGGGCGCTGTGGCTGGGCGAGGCCGGGCATGGCGCGGCCACCCTCATGCGCCCTGCCCCCGACCCGGCACTCCGGGCCCACCGCGTGGACCCGCGCGTGAACTCGAACCGGGCCGAGGGGGCGGGGCTGATCGATCCGCTGTAACGCGCGCGCGGGTGGCACGCGGCGTTGGGGCAGTGATCCGCGCGGCGGCCCCTGCCCCCGACCAGTGCCTGCGACGGTTGGGTTGCAGCTTGTTGCAGGGTTTTGCCGGTGGTATCGAGTCTCATGCGCGGGATCGTCGGGGCAATTCACCGGAACGGCGGGCGGGTGCAACGCGGCATCATTGCGCCGCTCTGAACTGCGCCGGCAATCCGGCATTCGGCGCGTCGGGCAGGAGGGAGATCATGCGGGATCTCGGTGTCTTCGGCTTTGCGCGCTGCACTGCGGTCGAACGGCGCCATGATCGGATCCCGGCGCGGCAGCGACGCAAGGCCCGACCCGAGCATGACAACGCCCCGCAACCGGAAAAGCCCGAATGACAGGATGGGAAAATGCTTCTTAGGGTGTTGGGCATCGCCGCTTTGATCACGGCACTTATCATCGGGCTGTTCTTTACCTCTTTCACGCGTGATCGATCTTCAAGCCCCCGCTTTGCCGACACAGGCCCCACGCGTAGCAGCCAGACTGGCTATGTCATTGACAACGGGATCGTCTATTGGCGTCCGATAACCACCGGGCAAAGGGTCGGCCTGGCCATTCTGACCCTGGGCCAAGGCTTGCGGGCCGACTGGGCGCGCGAACGGATCCTGCATGACGCCGATCTGGACAGTTTTCGCACCCTGACCGACGAACACGCCCGCGATCACGCGCGCGCGTGGTTTCGCGGCGTGGTGATCGACGGCGCAGACATGAGCACATTTGCCCCGCTGGACCATGGCTTTTCCCATGATGCCACGCATGTCTGGTTCCAGATCGAACCGGTGCTCGTGCGCCCCGAGGGGCTCGGCGCGCCTGTGCGGGCTTTCTCCGAGGCCGTCTTTTCCGTCGGGGATGAGGGTTTTGCCCATTTCGAGACCCTTCTCCCCTTGCCAGAGGCACCGCAGGGGCGGGTTGTCCACGGTTGCCGCGACTGGTTCGTGATGAATGATGCGGTCTGGCAGGGCAGTCTGCGGCGCCTGTCTGTCGGCTCGACGGTCGAGATACTCGCCTGTGACGGCAGCATCCGAACCAGCAGAATGGACGGGCAGCTTGTCGAGCGCGTCGAGGACAACAGCGGCCTGTTGCTGCGCGACGGCCTTGCGCTGCAGCGAATTCTGCGGGACGGGCAGGTGCAACAGCTTGGCCAGTTGACCGCCGAGCCCGTCGAGACCCGCCATTACGATAGTCGTGACATCGGCACCGAGTTGTTGTTTACGCGCGATGCATCCGGCGAGGTGCAGGTGTTCGACCTGCAGGGGCGCGCGCAGTCGCTTGGGCGCCTCGGGGCACTGCCCGCGCGTGATGTTCGGGAAACCGGGGGCTATCTGATCGGTGACCAGTATTTCACAGTGTCACAACAGCCCGACGGCCCCATCCTGATCGCGCGGGGAAGCGCTCGACGCATCGGCGAGTTCATCCTGGCCGACAATACGCTTTTCCACGGCGATACCCTGCTTGCCAGAACCGAGGGGCAAGAGCTGCGAGAAGTGGGGGCGAGGATGCTGCTGGTTGGCCCTGCCTGCCTGAATGGCGGGTATTATATGACCGATGTGCTTGATCCGCAGGCCCCACAATCCGAAATCGCCGCGCAGTGCAGTCACCCCAGAGACCGGACCCGGATCGTGTATGACGGCTGGCGCATCGGGGTCGATGTCGATCTCCGCCACCTGGGCAGCACAGAAGAGCGCGACATGTTCCGCTTCGCCCTGGGCAGCGTGTTCATAACCAATGTCAGCGGCGCCCCGCGCACGCTCGGCCATGATTTTCTGTCGGGCTTCGATCTGCGTGTGGCGCGCCAGAGTGTCGCGCTCGACCTGCCCGGCCAGGACACGATCCTTGCCCCCGAGGACACCTTGCGCCTGCCGGTCGAGGTCGTGACCGAGGGCCACGAGCGGCTTGCCTGGGATCTGAGCATCGCCCAAACACCAGAACGCGTTGCAATCTTTCCCGAACCAAGGCTGCGTGTCAGCGCTGGTACCGCGGATCGCTAAGGCGCATTCTCCGCTTACCGGCAGGCTCTGCTGCCGGTGCCATGCCTCCGCCTCCGTCCAGACTGCGCCCGCGTCTCGACTGCGCCCCGCCACCTTTATGAGTAGCATGGGGCAGCACCAAATATCGCAAGGGCGCGCGGACACTCGCCTCGGCCACGATGCCGAGTGGGCCGTCGCTAGCGCAGAAACGCGTCACTGAACCCCAGCCCGCGCATCTGTGCGAGTGCCGAATGGGCCTGCCCGGCACTCTCGAAAGGCCCGACCGACACGACGTCGAACCCCTGCACATGGTGCAGCCGCACGGGAAAGCCCAGGCTGTGCAGCCGGGCCTGCAGCCGCGTTGCGTTGCCCGGCACAATGAAGCTGCCGACCTGCACCAGCCGGGCGCGGGGGCTGACATGCGCCGGGACCATTCCCGAAATCCCGTCCACATACTCGCCGATGAACAGGCTCGGGCTCGTCACGCAGCGCACCAGCGGGCGGCCAAGCGTCGTGTCGACCAGCTGGCCGTAGGGCGCCTTGGCCGGGCAGTCGGGGTGGCGGCCCGAAGCGTCGGCCTGCCGCGGACGCGGCGCGCGCGGGGTGCGCGCGGCCGGCGCGGGCGCGGCCTCTGGCGCCTCTGCCACCGGCGCGGGGTCTGGCTCGGGGCTTGGTGCGGGATCTGGCGCGGGAGCAGCCTCGGCGAAGGTCGGGGGCGCGTCGCAAACGCGCTGGCGGTCGGGACCGAAGCGCGGCACCCATGTCACCTCGCCGCCGAAGGTCGAGCGCATGAAGACGCAACCCTCGCTGTCAACGAATTCGCGCCCCTCGAACCCCTCGGGCGGCAGTTCGGCAGGGCCAGGCGCGTTGTTCTGACCGAGCGCCCCGGACGACAACATTACGCTTATGCCGCAGACGGCCCAAAATTGCTTCATCGCACCCCCCCGGGTCGAAATTCTGTTTATTCCACGCGGATGTGACCGCGCCCGACCCCGAAAGTAAAGCGGAATCTGCCCCGGCTACTGCGTGCCGAATATCCGGTCCCCGGCATCGCCCAGCCCCGGCACGATATAGCCCTTCTCATTGAGGTGCGAATCCAGCGCTGCGGTCACGATGCGCACATCGGGGTGCGCGGCCTCCATGCAGGCCACCCCCTCTGGCGCGGCCAGCAGACAGATGAGGCAGACCTCCTGTGCCCCCGCCTGTTTCAGTAGATCGACCGCGGCGGCGGCGGAATGGCCGGTGGCGAGCATCGGGTCGACCGCGATCACCAGCCGCCCGGCGAGGTCGGGCGGCAGCTTGCAGTAATACTGCACCGGGCGCAGCGTCTCCTCATCGCGGTAGAGGCCCACGAAACCCACCTTCGCGGTCGGGATCACGTCGAGCACCCCGTCCAGCAGCCCGTTGCCCGCGCGCAGGATCGACACCACCACCGGGTCCGGCCCCGAGAGCATCGGCGCCTCCATCTCGGTCAGCGGCGTGGTGATGGGCTGCATCGCCACCGGCAGGTCGCGCGTCGCCTCATAGGTCAGCAAAAGCGCGATCTCGCGCAGCAGACGGCGGAAATCGGGGCCGGGCGTGGCGCTGTCGCGCATCAGCGAAAGTTTGTGGCGCACCAGCGGGTGCGCGACGATGGTGAGTCGGGATGTGTCGCTCATCTTGCCTCCAGTCGCTTGCCGATTGCGGCGCGGGTGTCGGGGTCGCAGAAGGCCGCGCGCAGGCCGGTCTGTGAAATCTCCGTGAAATCAGCCTCTTCCCAGCCTAATCTCTGGTTCAGCCCCTCGTATTCGCGAGTCATCGTGGTGCGGAAATGGGGCGGATCATCGGTCGAGACCGTGACCTTGACCCCCGCCCGCCGCAGCCGGTCGATGGGGTGCTGCGCGAGCGACGGGTAAAGCCCCAGCGCAAGGTTCGAACCCGGACAGACCTCGAGCACCGCGCCACGCTCGGCCAACTCCTCGACCAGGCCCGGGTCCTCGATGGCACGCACGCCGTGGCCGATGCGCGTCACGCGCAGATCGCGCAGCGCCGCACGCACCGAGTCCGGCCCGGCCCATTCACCGGCATGTGCGGTCAGCCCCAACCCGGCCTCGCGCGCGGCGTCGAAGGCATAGGCGAAGTCACGGGGCTGCAGGACATTTTCATCGCCCGCCAGGCCGAAGCCGGTCACGAAGCGCCCCGCTGTTTCCTGCGCGCAGCGGGCGACGGCACGCGCCTTCTCGGGGCCGAAATGGCGGATGCAGGTCACACAGCCGCGCAGCACGATGCCGGCCTCGCCCTCCATCTCGATGGCGGCCGTCTCGATCGCGGCCAGGTAGTCGCGCCAGGCATCAAGATCGCCGCCGCCGCAGAAATCCGGCGACAGAAACGCCTCGGTGTAGATCACACCGTGAGCGGCGGATTCCTCCAGAACCGCGCGGGTCAGGTCATAAAAGTCCTGCGGGGTCACAAGCGCGGTGCAAGCCGCCTCATAGACGCGCAGGAAGGTTGCGAAATCGCTTTGGACATAGCCGCCGCTTGTGTCGAAAATCCGTGACAGATCAAGCCCTTTCTGCCCGGCCTTCGCACGGATAAAGGCCGGGGGCGCGGCCCCCTCCAGATGCAGGTGCAACTCGGTCTTGAGCAGATCCCTCATGGCAGGAAGCTCCGCCCCGGCCCGCGTGCGGGCACCCCCAGATGCGCGGCGATGCTGGCCGCCACATCGCTGAAGGCGCAAAGCCCGATCTCGCCTGTGCCCTTGCCCGCCACCAACACCGGCACCCGTTCGCGGGTGTGATCGGTGCCCGGCGCGGTCGGATCATTGCCGTGATCGGCCGTGATCACCAGCATGTCGCCATCGCGCAATCCCGCAAGCGCCTGCCCCGCGACCGCGTCGAAACGTTCGAGCGCGCGCGCATAGCCCATCACGTCGCGCGGGTGACCATAGAGGGTGTCGAACTCGACAAAGTTGCAAAAAGTCAAGGAATCCTCCTCAGCCTCGCGGATCAAGCGTAGGAAATGTTGAAAAAGTGCATCGTCATCTGCCCCCTTATGCACCACGTCAATGCCCCGGCAAGAGAAGATGTCGGCGATCTTGCCCACTGCATGGACCCGCCTGCCCGGCCCCTGCACCCAGTCGCACAGGGTCGGGGCCGGGGGGGGCATGGCAAAGTCGCGGCGGTTGCCGGTGCGCGTGAAACCGCGCGGCGCAGCGCCGGTGAAGGGCCGCGCGATCACCCGGCCCACACGCATCGCGTGCAGATGCGGCGCCAGGTCCGCGCAGAGCCGGTACAGACGGTCAAGCCCGAACGCCTCTTCATGCGCGGCGATCTGGAACACCGAATCGACCGAGGTGTAGCAGATCGGCCAGCCTGTGCGCAGATGCTCGGCGCCCAACTCGGCGACGATGGGTATCCCGGCCGCGTGGCAGTTGCCCAAGATCCCCTCGGTCCCCGCCGCGTCGCAGACCCGGGCGACCAGATCGGGCGGAAAGGCAGGCGTTTGGCGCGGGAAATACGTCCACTCCCACGGCACCGGCACGCCCGCGAGTTCCCAATGCCCCGAGGGCGTGTCCTTGCCGCGCGAGACTTCGGTCGCGGCCCCCCACAGCCCGTGCGGGCGGGCCTCCAGCCCCGGCGTCTCGGCGCCCGAGGCCAGCCGCACCGCCGCGCCCAGCCCCAACCCGTCGAGCACCGGCAACCGCAACGGGTTGCCCACCGCCGCGCGCGCCTTGGCGATATGTGCCAGCGTATTCGCCCCCGCATCGCCGAAATCCGCCGCATCGGGCGCACCGCCGCAGCCGACCGAGTCGAGCACCACCAGGAAGGCGCGCGGCATCAGAGCCCGTCCATGTGACCAGCCCCGAACGCCCCCGGCAGCAACTCGGCCACGCGCATCGACAAGCGCTCGCCCGCGGGCGTCATCATCGTGATCACCACATCGGGGCCTGCGAATTCGGCGATCTTCTGGCGGCAGCCGCCACAGGGCGGGGTCGGCTGGGGGCTGTCGCCGACCACGACCATCTCGGCAATCTCGCGCCCGCCCGCCGCGCACATCGCGGCAATCGCGCCCGCCTCGGCGCAGGTGCCTTCGGGGTACGCGGCATTCTCGACATTGCAGCCCACATGCACCGCGCCCGACGCCTCGCGCAGCGCCGCGCCCACCTTGAAGCGCGAATAGGGCACATAGGCGTTCTCGCGCACCGCGCAGGCTGCCGCGAAAAGCTCTTCCATCTCTGCCCCCATCCGCGTCGTCTTGGCCTGATGCGACTGTGCCGCGCGCACCCGCGCGATGCAAGCGCCACGAAAACCCTGCTTGCTGCGCCCCCGGAATCGTTCAATATTCGACCCCTCACGGGAAGGGGGGCCCATGTCCGACATTGCATCCGATGACCCGCGCCATCCGGCGCTGACCTATCACGAGTTTCCCCGTCCCGGTAAGCTGGAGGTCCGCCCGACCAAGCCGCTGGCCAACGGGCTCGACCTGTCGCGCGCCTATTCCCCCGGCGTTGCCGAGGCGTGCCTGGAGATCAAGGCCAACCCCGATGACGCGGCCCGCTACACCGCGCGCGGCAATCTGGTCGCGGTGGTCACCAACGGGACAGCGGTGCTGGGGCTGGGCAATATCGGCGCGCTGGCGTCAAAGCCGGTGATGGAAGGCAAGGCCGTCCTGTTCAAGAAATTCGCCAATATCGACTGTTTCGACATCGAACTGGACGAATCCGACCCCGAGCGGCTGGCCGAGATCGTCTGCGCGCTCGAGCCCAGTTTCGGGGCCATCAATCTCGAGGACATCAAGGCGCCCGACTGTTTCATCGTCGAGAAGATCTGCCGCGAGCGGATGGGGATTCCGGTCTTTCATGACGACCAGCACGGCACCGCGATTGTCGTCGGCGCGGCCGCGACCAATGCGCTGCGCGTGGTGGGCAAGCGGTTCGAGGATATCAAGATCGTCAGCACGGGTGGCGGGGCGGCCGGGATCGCCTGTCTGAACATGCTGCTGAAGCTCGGAGTGAAGCGCGAGAATGTGTGGCTGTGCGACCTGCACGGTCTGGTCCATGCAGGCCGCACCGAGGACATGAACCCACAGAAGGCCGCTTTCGCGCAGGACAGCGACAAGCGCACGCTGGACGAGGTGATCGCCGGGGCGGATCTGTTCCTAGGCCTGTCGGGGCCCGGCGTGCTGACCGAAGACCATGTCGCCCAGATGGCCGCGCGGCCCATCATCTTCGCGCTGGCCAACCCGACCCCCGAGATTTTGCCCGATCTGGCGCGCAAGGTGGCGCCGGATGCGCTGATCGCCACGGGGCGGTCGGATTTTCCCAATCAGGTCAACAACGTCCTGTGCTTTCCCTTCATCTTTCGCGGCGCGCTGGATGTGGGCGCGACCGAGATCAACGACGCCATGCAGATCGCCTGTGTCGAGGGGATCGCAGCGCTGGCGCGCGCCACCACCAGCGCCGAGGCTGCTGCCGCCTACAAGGGCGAGCAGCTGAGTTTCGGCCCTGACTATCTGATTCCCAAGCCGTTCGATCCGCGCCTGATGGGGGTCGTCGCCAGTGCCGTGGCGGGTGCTGCGATGGAGTCGGGCGTGGCCAAGCGGCCGGTCGGGGACCTTGCCGCCTACAAGGCCAATCTGGATGCCTCGGTGTTCCGTTCGGCCATGATCATGCGCCCGGTCTTCGAGGCCGCGCAGGCTGCCAGCCGCCGCATCGTCTTTGCCGAGGGCGAGGATGAGCGGGTGCTGCGCACGGCCTCGGCCCTGCTGGAAGAGACGACCGAGGTGCCGATCCTCATCGGCCGCCCCGAGGTGGTCGAGATGCGGCTCGACCGGGCGGGGCTGGCGATCCGGCCGGGGCGGGATTTCGAGCTGGTGAACCCGCAGGATGACCCGCGCTACCGCGAGTACTGGCAGAGCTACCACGCGCTGGTGCAGCGCAAGGGGGTGACGCCCGACCTGGCGCGCGCGATCCTGCGCACCAACACCACGGCCATCGGGGCGATCATGGTGCATCGCGGCGATGCGGATTGCGTGATCTGCGGCACTTTCGGCCAGTATCTGTGGCATCTCAACTACATCACGCAGATCCTCGGAACCGAGGGGCGGCATCCGGTGGGCGCCCTGTCGCTGATGATCCAGCAAGAGGGCAACCTGTTCATCGCCGACACGCAGGTTCACGCCAATCCCGGCCCCGAACAGGTCGTCGAGGCCGCCATCGGCGCGGCCCGCCATGTGCGCCGCTTCGGGCTGGTGCCGCGCGTGGCGCTGTGCTCGCACAGCCAGTTCGGCAATCTCGACACGCATTCGGGGCGGGTGATGCGCGCCGCGATGGCCGGGCTCGACGCGCGCGGGGTGGATTTCGAGTATGAGGGCGAGATGCATATCGACTCGGCGCTCGACCCGGAGTTGCGCGCGCGGCTGTTCCCCAATGCGCGGCTCGACGGGCCTGCGAATGTGCTGATCTTCGCCAATACCGATGCCGCCAGCGGGGTGCGCAACATCCTCAAGACGCGCGGCGGCGCGCTCGAGGTCGGCCCGATCCTGATGGGGATGGGCAATACCGCGCATATCGTCACCCCCTCGATCACCGCGCGGGGGCTGTTGAACATGTCGGCGCTGGCCGGGACGCCAGTGGCGCAATACGGCTGAGCGGCTTTGCAAAGCGCGCCGGGACGGGCTGCAAATCTGCGCCCAAAACGGCAGATTTGCAAATCCGTGTAGGGAATCTGCAAAGTTTTCTGCCCCCGGTGCGCGTGTTTCCGGTAACAGCCATTGCGCCGGAGCGCGTGGCTCGCTTATCCCTCGGGCCGAGGATTGCAAAGGGAGGAGCCTTGATGCGCTATGCAGAGCTGCACCGGAAGTCTGTGACCGACCCCGAGGGGTTCTGGATGGCGCAGGCGCAGGCCATCGACTGGGACCGCCCCCCTTCGAAGGCGCTCTTCGACGACAACGCCCCGCTTTACGAGTGGTTCGCCGATGCGCGGGTCAACACCTGCTGGAACGCGCTCGACCGCCATGTCGCGGCGGGGCGCGGCGACCAGTTGGCCGTCATCCATGACAGCCCCATCACCGGCACGCAGGAGAAGATCACCTATCGCGACATGCGCGACCGGACGGCGCAACTCGCGGGGGCGCTGCGCGACAAGGGGATCACGGCGGGCGACCGGGTCATCATCTACATGCCGATGATCCCCGAGGCGCTGGTCGCCATGCTCGCCTGCGCGCGGCTGGGCGCGATCCATTCGGTGGTGTTCGGTGGGTTTGCGGCCAACGAGCTGGCCGTGCGCATCGACGACGCGCAGCCCCGCTGCATCATCGCGGGGTCTTGCGGGATCGAGCCGGGGCGCGTGGTGCCCTACAAGCCGCTTCTCGACGCGGCCATCGATATTGCAAGCTACAAGCCCGACTTCTGCGTCATCTTCCAGCGCGATCAGGCCCGGGGCGAGTTGACGCCGGGCCGCGACCATGACTGGCATGCGGTTCAGCAGGGTGTCAGCCCCGCCGACTGCGTGCCGGTGGCGGGAAATCACCCCGCCTACATTCTCTACACTTCGGGGACGACCGGCCAGCCCAAGGGTGTGATCCGCCCCACGGCGGGGCATCTGGTGGCGCTGCAATGGACGATGAAGAACATCTACAATGTGGACCCGGGCGATGTGTTCTGGGCGGCCTCGGATGTGGGCTGGGTCGTGGGCCACAGCTATATCTGTTACGCCCCCCTGATCGCGGGCAACACCACCATCGTGTTCGAGGGCAAGCCCGTCGGCACGCCCGATGCGGGAACCTTCTGGCGGGTGATTGCCGAGCATGGCGTGAAAAGCTTCTTCACCGCCCCCACAGCGCTGCGCGCCGTCAAGCGCGAGGACCCCAAGGGCACCCATGTCGGGCGCTATGACCTGTCCTGTCTGAAGACGGTTTTCCTTGCCGGCGAGCGCGCTGACCCTGCCACCATCCAGTGGGCGGAAAAACAGTTGAACGTGCCGGTGATCGACCACTGGTGGCAGACCGAGACGGGCTGGGCGATCGCCGCGAATCCGACGGGCTATGACGCGCTTCCGGTCAAGCTGGGCTCACCCGCCGTGGCGATGCCGGGCTATGACATTCACGTGCTGGACGAGGGCGGCCACCCTGTCGCGCCCGGCACGCTGGGGGCCATCGCGCTGCGCCTGCCGCTGCCGCCGGGCACGCTGCCGGGGCTGTGGAACGCCGAGGCCCGCTTCCGCAAGAGCTATCTCGACGCCTTTCCCGGCTACTACGCGACCGGCGATGCGGGGTATCTGGATGAGGATGGCTATGTCTACATCATGGCGCGCACCGATGACGTGATCAATGTGGCCGGGCACCGCCTGTCCACCGGCGGCATGGAAGAGGTGCTGGCGAGCCACTCCGATGTCGGCGAATGCGCGGTGATCGGGGTGGCCGACGAACTCAAGGGGCAGGTGCCGGTCGGGCTTTTGTGTCTGAACGCCGGCACTGACCGCCCGCATGCCGAGATCGTCGCCGAAGCCGTGGCGCTGGTGCGCGAGCGGATCGGCCCGGTGGCGGCCTTCAAGCTCGCGACCGTGGTCGACAGGCTGCCCAAGACACGCTCGGGCAAGGTGCTGCGCGCGACAATGGTCAACATCGCCGACGGCACCCCCTACAAGATGCCCGCCACAATCGACGACCCCGCCATCCTTGACGAGATCGCCGCAGCACTGAAGACGCTGGGCTATCCGCAGGGCTGAGCTGCGCCGCACCCCGCACACGGGAATACTGTGGCATCCGGCCCCGCTTCAGCTTAAGGTTGCATCATGCCCGGCGGCGGGACAAACCGCGCCGGGTGCGAGCAGGGGTCACGAGCGGATGACGGTACGGAATAACCAGGAACGCTTGCCCGAAATCCTGCGCGAGATGGGCGACGACGCGGTGATTGCCGCGTTATGCCAGCAGGCCGACGCGGACCTGTCGAGCTGCCTCTCGCGATTGACGGATGGCGGTGCAAGCCATTGCGAGAAGATGCACGCCTTCCATGAAATCAAGGGCCTCGCGCTGACACTTCAGCAAGACAGGCTGGCAGCGCTGTGCGCGCAGGGCGAGGCACTGTGCCGGGACGGCACCTTGCCCCGGCATTCCGACACGCTGCTTGCCGATGTGACAGAGGCCTGCGCAGACCTTCGCGCGGCACTTGCGGCCTGGTCCGGCGCGGGCTGCCAGACATGACCCTGCCGCCGGTGCCCCGCCCCGACGCCAGATTGCTGCTGGTCGAGGACACACCCTCGCTGCAGATGCTCTACCGGGCCGTGTTGCGCAAGGCGGGTTTCGCGCCGATCTGCGCTGCCAGCGGCACCGAGGCGCTGGAACTCTTCGCCCTGCATGAGCCGCAGATCGTATTGCTGGACCGGATGCTGCCCGACTGCGACGGGTTTCACGTCATGACCGAAATGCTGCGCCGGGATCCGGGGGCGCGGATCATCGTGATCTCGGCCGACGCCGCTATCGCCAATGCCGTCGAGGCAACGCGGCGCGGTGCGCATGATTATCTGGTAAAGCCGCTGGGCGATACCCGGCTGGTCAGCGCCGTTGCCGGAGCCATGGCGCAGGCCGCGCGCGAGCGCCAGACGCTGGCCTGTCTGCCCGCCCCGCTTCTGGCCAGCAGCGACGGGGTGTTTCAGGGCACATCGCCCGCGATCCTGCGGTTGCGCGCCCAGGTCGAGGCGATGGCAGCGTCTGGCGCCAATGTCGTCATTCATGGCGATTCAGGCACGGGCCGACATGCCTGCGCCGAGCGTCTGCACGCAACCTCCAGCCGTGCGGACAAGCGGCTGGTCACAGTGGATTGCACCCGGGCCGGGGAATCGGAACTGATGCACGCGCTTTTTGGCACTCAAAGCCCGGACGGCCCGCCCGGGGGCGCGTTCGAGACCGCGCGGGGCAGCAGCCTGGCACTGCACGAGCCGCAGGACATGCCGCACGGCGTGCAGCTCGCCCTGCTGAAGCGTCTGCGTCAGGACGAGCTGGCCCATCAGGCCGTGGGCCGCAACGGGCCGACGAATGTGCGCATCATCTCGATCACGCGCCTCGATCCGCGCAGCGATGTCCGGGCAACAGGGCTCGACCCCGACCTGTTCTATCGGCTGGCCGTTCTGGCCATCGAGATGCCGGGTCTGGATCAACGCCGCGAGGACATCGCGACACTGGTCGAGAACTGCATCGCCACCCTCGCCCGGCAGGAGGGCAAACGCTTCGCCCGTATCGCCCCTGATGCGGTGGCGGATCTGAGCGCACGCGACTGGCCCGGGCATCTGCGTCAGCTTGGCAACCTGCTGCGGCAGGCAGTGGTGATGCATGACGGCGAGGTGCTGCAAGCTGCGATGCTGCCTGCCACGGCGACCGATGCGCACGCGCCTTCTGCCGCACCCGGCACCGCGGACGACACCATCGACGCGCTGGCCGGGGTGACGCTGGCCGAGGCCGAGCGCCGCCTGATCGAAGCCGCCATCGCGCGCCATGACGGGTCGGTGCCGCAGGCGGCGCGCGAACTGGACATCGCGCCCTCGACCATCTACCGCAAACGCATGGTCTGGGGCGGGGCGGACAGCCAGGGCGGGTGAATGCGCTGCATACTCATTACCGGCTGCTCTTCGGGGATCGGTCATCATGCTGCCCATGCGCTGGCGGCGCGCGGCTGGCGCGTCTTCGCCACAGCGCGGCAGCCCGCCGATCTTGATGCGCTGCGCGGGGCGGGGCTGGCGGCATATCATCTCGACTATGCCGACCCCGAGAGCATCACCACAGCGCTGCGCGAGGTGCTGGCGCAGACCGGCGGGCGGCTGGACGCGCTTTTCAACAACGGGGCCTTCGCCCTGCCCGGCGCGCTGGAGGATCT
>LFIK01002596.1_pt1 | contig 14590 bp, 11 predicted proteins | sample 643401 | NCBI WGS metagenome assembly LFIK01 (sample SAMN03777447, study PRJNA286221) | soda lake metagenome | biome: soda lake; feature: Kulunda steppe; material: water; isolation source: sample T5-Br brine of Lake Tanatar-5 | place: Russia: Kulunda steppe | collected 2010-07 | reverse complement strand
GCCCTGTCGGCGACCGCCATCTGGCGGCGCTGCGACCGGGCCTGTTTGGTGCAGATGCCGCCGGGCCGGGGCTGGCGCTGGACGATTTTTTCACGCTGCACCCCGCGCTGGACGGGCTGTTGCCGCTGTGGCAGGCGGGCGAGTTGGCTTTTGTTCCCGCCACCTCGACCCCGTACCGCGACCGGCGCAGCCATTTCGACGGACAAGACCATCTGGAAGCAGGAACCGCAGGCCAGATGCCGCCCGCGCTGTCACGGGATGGCTGGCTGAACCGCCTGCTGACGCTGCTGCCCGGTGTCGATGCGCGCACGGCCTTTGCGGTCGGGCGCGAACGGATGCTGATCCTCGAAGGGGCCGCCCCCATGACCCAGTGGGAACCGGGCACCGACCTCAACCTCAGCCCGCAAAGCCGCCTGTTGCTGGCGCATCTGTTTCAGGCCGATCCCCTGTTTGCCGAAGCGGGGCGCACTGCGCTGGACATGACAGGTGCCACACGCGCCGATCTGCCCGAGGACGAGATGGCGGGCATGATGGCGCCGACATTGGCGGGCGATGCCGACGGTCTGGCCGCCTATGTCGCCCAGCAAATGCGCGGCGAGACGCGCATCGCCAGCTTCTCGCTGTCGGGCTGGGACACGCATCAGGCCCAGTCCCGCGCCATATTGCCCGCCCTTGCGCGCCTGCAAGCGGCCATTCTGACGCTGCGCACGGGGCTGGGGCCGCTCTGGGGGCAGACCACGGTTCTGGCCATGACCGAATTTGGCCGCACTATGCGCGAGAACGGCTCGCGCGGGACAGATCACGGCACGGGCGGTGCAATGCTGCTGGCGGGCGGGGCGATCCGGGGCAAGCGCATGATCGGCGGCTGGCCGGGGCTGGCAGAGGCCGATATGTATGCAGGCCGCGACCTGATGCCCCTGCGCGACATCCGCGCCTATTCCGCTTGGGCCATGCGCGATCTGTTCGGCCTGCCCGCGTCCGATGTCGCGGCAACTGTATTTCCGGGGCTGGACATGGGCGAGACGCCGGATTTGCTGCTATAGCGCGCGTAAATCATGCAGTTGCACGTCAGGGCAGGCCTTGCGCGCAATTTCGCACAGATGCGCATGATGGGTCAGATAGATCACCTGCCCATGCCCCGCCATCTGCGCCAGCAAGCGAAACGCCGCCTCGGCGCGGGTGTCATCAAAGGTTTCCATGATGTCATCGGCAATAAAGGGCACACAGGGGCGCGTTGTCGCCAGTTCCAGATACCCCGCCGCCCGCAGCGCCAGATACAACTGAAACCGCGTGCCCTTGGACAAGGTGTCCACCGGCTTGGTGGCCCCGCCCGCCTGCTGCGCGATCAGGATTTCGCCGCGCCCGTCGGGTTGTGTGGACAGGCCGGTATAACGGCCAGCGGTCAGCAGCGCGAAAGCATCCGCCGCGCGCGCCATCATGGTCGAGCGGTGCGTATCGCGGTAAAGCCGCAGCGCCTGTTCCACAGCAATCACGCCGGCTTGTCGCGCCATGAACTGCGCCGCCTCATCCTCGATCTGCAACAGCAGTGTCTGGCGCTCTGCCTCCAGCCGTGCGGCGGCCCCGTCATGGCCTGTGCCCTCCAAGGCCTTCTCGGCCTCGGCCAGATCGGCATAGGCTGTGCGCAAGGCGTCATCCTGCGCGGCCAGTGTTGCGGCCAAAGTTTCAGCCTCGGCGCGGGCCTGATCGACGTCCAGCGCGCCCAGCCGCGCGATCTCAGGGACCGGATCGGACGCGCGCAGGTGAGCGGCCAGATCATGGTGCAGGCTGGCGTATTCCGCGCTCAGTTCGGTCGCACGGGCGATGGCGTCGATCTGTCGCGCAATTTCGGCCAGTGAGTCGGTGCCGAAATGCGCCTGTAGCGGCGCTATGGCAGCGTGCAACCGCTCGTGGCGCAGCGCCAGTGCATCCAGCCGTTCTTGCGCCCCCGCGCGCTCGGTCTGCAAGCGGGCGCGCTCATTCTGTGTCGCCTGTGCCTGTTTCAGCCGCTGGCGCAGTTGCGGCCACAGGCTGTCGATCTGCGGCGCAGGGGGTAGGTTTAGGGTCTGGGTCAGTTGTGTGAGCATGGCGGTGAAACTGTCGATATCTTCCTCAATCCGTGCAATGCGGCGCATCATCGTGTCGGCTTGCGGCGCAAGGCGGTCAAGCTCTGCCACAATGGCAAGGCGTGCGCGCATGTCGCGTGCGGTGGGGGCGGGCGTGCCGATCCATGTGGCGGCGCACAGCCTGTCCCAATCCTTTTGCCAGTCAGCGCGGGCCTGCTGCGCCTGTGTCACCGCCAGTGCGCGCGCGTCCAGATCCGCGCGCAGCCGCGCTGTCTGCCGCAGCACTTCTGCGGTCGCAAGCAGGGCCTCTGCTTCGGCGAGAGATGTCGCGTAATCAGCACTTGGCAGGGGGCGACCCAAGGCCGCCAGCGCCGCGCCAAGCGATTTTGCGGCCCCCCCCAGACGGTCCGCCAGCGCGCGCTGTGCCGCTGTGCATTCGTGCAGCCGGGCCTGTGCCTCCAGCGCGCGGTGGCGCCGTGCCAGCCAGTCGATCAAGTCTGCAATGTGGCGTCCCTGTCCCTTAACCCCAAGCAATGCCCAATGTGCGCTGACTTGCGCCTGCACCTGCGCGACCTGCTGGCTGGCGGCAACGTTGCGCGCCAGTGCAAGGTCCAGTGCCGCGTGTTCCTGTGCGACAACGCGCAGCCGTTCGGCCAGCCCTGCCTGTTCCAGCCGCGCCGCACTGACCGCGTCGTCGGCCTGCAACGCGACTGCGAAAGCCTCAGCGCTCTGGCGGGTCAGATCACCCAGATGCGCGGTCCATGCCGCATCGCGCGCCGTGCGGGCGGCAGCGGCCTCAGCCGCGCTGACAGGTTGCGCCGCGCAGGTATCTGCGCGCAGCCGCGCCACCAATTCTTGCAGGCGGTCACATTCGCCCTGTGCCGCGCGTGCATCCTGCATCGCCTGCGTCAGCGTCCCGTCAAGTGCGCGCAGGCTGTCCGGGCTGGGCAAGTCCAGCGCGGCCAGATCGGCGGCAGTGCCCTGCCAAGGCGCAAGGGCGGCAAAGGCTTGTGCCCGCGCCGCCTGTGCCGCCTCCAGCTTTTCCGCAGCATCCGCGCTGTGGCGCAACAGATCAGCGCGGCGCAAATCCTCGACCAGCGGGGCCAGCCGAGCCAGCGCGGCCCCTTCCAGCGGTGGGGTGTCTGGCCTGTCTTGCAAGGCGCGTTGCGCCTTGTCCATTTCCTGCTGCGCTATAGCCTCGGCGCTGCGCAGCACCGCGTCGGCCTCGATCAGGTCTGCCAAGCCCTGGGCAATTGTGGGCGCAAGGATCGCATCGGCAGGTGTCAGACCGGGCCGCTCCAGCCGGTCAACCAGCCGCGTCATCTGGTCTTGCAGCTCGGCCAGTTCCTCGCGCCGTTTCGGCAAATCTGCCTGCTGGCGCGCAATGGCGCCGAACTGCCCCTCCAGCCCCTCCAGCCGGGGCAGAAGCGCCAGCGCTTCGGGGTCGTCCTTCAGGGTGTCCAGCGCACGCGCGCACTCCGCCTGTGCGCGGCGCGCCTCTGGCAGCAAGGCCGCCAGTTCCGCCTCTTCGCGCATCCAGTCGGTCAGAGCACTGCCCCAGTCGGCGGGCAAGGGCTGGGGTTCGGGCAACTCTGCCAGCCGTGCTTGCAGGGCGTTCAGCCGTTGCAGCATTGGCAGCGCATCCAGATCCCGGCGCAGCTGTTCCGCGCGGGTTTGCGTTTCAGACCGGCGCGCGCGTGCGGCCAGATAGCTGGCCTCGGCCTGCGCGCGTGTCTGGGACAGCTTGCGCCATGCGCTGACTTGCAGATCAACCGCCTTGCGCTCTGCGACCAGCTCTGCCAGCCGCGTCTTATGCGCCGACAGTTGGAATTTGCGCCCTGTGGGGCGGAACCACGCGGCACCTTCCTCATGCAGGGCGCGCAACGCCTCACTCAGATCAGCAAGCCCGGCGCTGGCCGAAAACAGCAATTGCCCCAGATCGCCTTTGCTGTCGAGAATGCTCTCACCGCCCGATTCCAGCGTGTCATCATCCAGCGAGAACATCGTGGTATAGGCGTCCCGGTCCAGCCCCCCAAGGGCCGCTCCCAATGCGGCTTCGGGCAGCGGTGCATCTGTCGCGCGGTCCAGCAGCGTGTTGGTGTTGCCCTTCAGCCGCGCCAGCGCCAAGGCCCCGCTGGCCGACGAAATGTCAGCCTCGATCCGCAAGGCGCGGTTGTCATGCAGAAAATTATACGCCGTGCGCGTGGGGATGCCAAACAGCAGGTCCAGCCATGCCGAAAACAGGGTGGATTTGCCCGCTTCATTGGGGCCATAGATCACATGCAGGTCCGGGGCCGTGCCCGCAGGGCGCGGGAAGGTCACCGCCGCGTCGGTGAAATGCCCGTAGCGCATCAGTCCCAACCGCTCCAGCCGCATCAGCCCTGACCCCGCAACCGTGCCAGAACCTCGCGCAGACCCGCGTCCAGCGCCGCAGGCTCTAGCGTTTTGATGGCATTGCGCAACTCTGGGGGCAGGGCAGATTCCAGATCCTGCCGCAGCGATTCAACGGCTTGGGCATAGGCCGGGCTGGGTAGGATGTCGCCCTCGATCAGCCCCGCCAATGCGCCCAACGCCCCCGCCACCGGCGCGCGCGCGCTCAGGTCCAGAACCAGCTTTTCCACCCAGACCCCGCCCATCGCCTTGGCGTTTTCCTGCGCCTCGGCCTCGGCCAGATCGCGGTCGCGCAGCAAGCGTTGGGCCAGCGGCGTGTCGCCCACAAGGCGCAGCCGCGCCACCAGATGCGGGCAGGGCAGGCGGGCGGCATCCAATGCGCCCTCAATGGCACGGTGCAGCGCACGCCACTCCTCCAGCCCCGTCACATCGACCGTGACCGGGGCAAAGCCTGCAACGGCCACAACGCGCGCCCCATAGGTGATCTGGCCCGCATCATCAATCTGCACCAGCGTCACACTGCCCGCCCCCGGCTCGCCTATGTCGCGGCCCTGCGGAATACCCGGCATGACCACATGGGCAGCGCCAGAATATTCGGCGCGTTTGTGGATATGCCCCAGCGCCCAATAGTCGAACCCGCTGGCCTGCAACTCCGACAGCGCGCAAGGGGCATAGGGGTCGTGCCCCGCCGCCCCGTTGAGCGAGGTGTGCATCAGCCCGATATTGATCGCATCCGCTTCGGGCGGGCGGTATTTCGGCAGCAGGCTTTCGGGGGCATGCGGGTCGCGGAAACTGAGGCCATGAATGGCCACACGCTGCGCCCCTTTCGTCATTATCTCAACCCCCGCGCGCCCTTCAAAGACATGCGTGCTGGGGGGCGGTGTCAATTCGCGGCTGATCTGGGACATGGCATCATGATTGCCCCGAATGATAAAGGCGCGAATACCCGCGCGGTCCAGCCGCACCAGTTCCGCCGCCAGAAAACGCGCGGTCTTCATGCTGGTCTGGCTGCCATCGTAGAGATCACCTGAAATCAGCAGCGCATCCACCTGCTCGGACAGGCACAGATCGATGATCTTGCGAAAACTCAGCCGCGAGGCATCCGCGATCAATTCCGCCAAATCAGGGTCGCGCAGCGCAAGAGAGCGCAGCGGGCTGTCCAGATGCAGATCGGCCGTGTGAATGAAACGAAATCCCATGGCGCAACAGTGCATTGCGCAGGCAGGCGCCGCAAGGGGGAAGCGCACACCCCCCTATCGCTGCGGTGAGGTCTGAGAGGGGGCGGCTATGCGGGACTAATCCGTCGTTCAAGGTCACGCGCCCGCGCGAAACAGCGGCCGCAGGCCGCCGCGCATCGCCGGGCCGCCCACGGGCACGGCGATTTGGCTGCCACAAGCGCGCAGCTCCGATCTCTCTCGGACTTGGCCAGCATAAATTGCTCTAGCTGAAATCGTGGATCGCCGCACCGCGGCCCGACGCTGCACGGTTTGGTGCTTCTCTTGACAATCGCAAGGCCCTCAACGCCCACGAAGCACCTCATCCACCCATTCCGGCACAAGCTGGCTTGCAGGGCCAAGGCGGGCCTCGTCGAACAGCCCCGATGTGGCCGAGGCTTCGAGGTTCAGCTCCAGCGTTCGCGCGCCTGCAAAACCCGCTTCCTGCACGAACCCTGCCGCCGGATACACATTGCCTGACGTGCCGATGGCGACGAACAGGTCGGCCTGTGCGAGTGCCGTGTCGATCTGCTCCATGTGATAGGGCATTTCCCCGAACCAAACGATATCAGGTCGCGTGGACGCGGTGCCGCAGGCAGGGCAGGGGGCATCCACCCCCATCACATCCGGTGCGGCCCAGCGGTGCCCGCACGCCCCGCATAGCGCGCGGGTCAACTCCCCGTGCATATGGATCACCAAGGCCGCACCCGCGCGCTCCAACAGGTCATCGACATTCTGTGTCACCAGCGTCACGCGGTCCGGCAGGGCGGCTTGCAGGCGCGCAAGGGCGGTATGGGCGGGGTTGGGCGTGGCACCCCGACAACTCGCGCGCCGCGCGTTGTAGAACTCATGCACCAATGCGGGGTTGCGGGCAAAACCTTGCGGCGTTGCCACCTCCTCAAGGTCGTATTTTGTCCACAGCCCGCCCACATCGCGGAATGTGCCCAGACCGCTTTCGGCAGACAGCCCCGCGCCGGTCAGAATGACGATGCGGTCCATGTGCCTCACCTCTCGTTCAGATGGTCGTGGATGACCTGCGCCAGTGCTTCGGAAATGCCGTCTACGGCCTGCAAATCCGTCACCCCCGCCCGCGCCACCGCCTTGGCCGAACCGAAATGCGCCAGTAACGCGCGTTTGCGGCCCGGACCCACCCCCGCAATATCATCAAGCGGCGAGGCGCTGACCGATTTCGCGCGTTTCGCGCGGTGCGTGCCAATGGCGAAGCGGTGCGCCTCATCGCGCAGGCGCTGGACGAAATACAGCACCGGGTCATTGTGGCGCAGCGCAAAGGCGCGGGTGCCGGGGCGGTGAAATTCCTCCTTGCCCGCGTCGCGGTCAATCCCCTTGGCCACCCCCACCACCGGAATGTCATCAACGCCGAGATCGGCCATGATCCCGGCCACAACGCTGACCTGTCCTGCACCGCCATCAATCAGCAGCAGGTCAGGCCATGTCTCCCCCTCCCGATCCGGGTCTTCCTTCAGCAGGCGTTCAAAGCGGCGGGTCAGAACCTCTTTCATCATGCCGAAATCATCGCCCGGTGTCAGCCCTTCGCCGCGAATGTTGAACTTGCGATACTGGCTTTTCAGGAACCCGTCCGCGCCGGCCACGATCATCGCGCCCACTGCATCGGTGCCCTGAATATGGCTGTTGTCATAGACTTCGACCCGCGCAGGCGGGGCGTCCAGCTCGAAGGCCTCGGCCAGCCCTTCGAGCATGCGGCCCTGTGCGGCATTCTGGGCCATGCGGCGCGCAAGGCTCTCGCGTGCATTGCGCAAGGCGTTCTCGACCAGTTCAGCCTTTTCGCCGCGTTGGGGCACGGCGATTTCTACCTTGCGCCCCGCACGCTCAGCCAAGGCCGCACCCATCAGGTCGGTATTCTCGATCTCATGCGACAAAAGCAGCAGGCGCGGCGGTTCCTTGCTGTCATAGAACTGGCCCAGAAACGCTTCCAGAATCTCCGGCTCCTCGGCCCCGGCCCCTGTGGCGGGGTAGAAGTCGCGGTTGCCCCAGCTTTGATTGGCGCGGATGAAGAAGACCTGCACGCAGGCCTGCCCCTTTTCCAGATGCACGGCGATCACATCGGCCTCGGTCACGGTTTTGGGGTTGATCCCCTGAGATTGCTGGACATTGGTCAGCGCGCGGATGCGATCACGCAGGGCAGCGGCGCGCTCGAACTCCATCGCCTCGGATGCTTTTGCCATCTCTTCCGCCAGTTGCCCCTGTATCTTCGTGCTTTTGCCCGACAGGAAGCGTTCGGCATCGGCCACCAGCCCGGCATAATCGCCCTCGGAAATATATCCCACACAAGGCGCAGAACAGCGCTTGATCTGATACAGAAGGCACGGGCGCGTGCGGCTGTTGAACACGGAATCCGTGCAGTTGCGCAGCAGGAACACCCGCTGCAACTGGTTCAGCGTGCGGTTCACGGCCCCCGCGCTGGCAAAGGGGCCGAAATAGCTGCCCTTGGTCGCCCGCCGCCCCCGGTGCTTGCGCAACTGCGGAAAGGCGTGATCTTTCGGCAGCAGGATGTAGGGAAAGCTTTTGTCGTCGCGCAGCAGCACATTGTAGCGCGGCTTGAGCTGCTTGATCAGGTTCTGTTCCAGCAGCAGCGCTTCGGTTTCCGTGCGCGTGGTCAGGAACATCATGCTGGTCGTTTCCGAGATCATCCGCGCAATCCGTGCCGAATGCCCCGAAGGGCGCGCATAATTCGACACCCGCGCACGCAGATTGCGCGCCTTGCCGACATACAGCACTTCGGATTTCTCGTTCAGCATCCGGTAGACACCGGGCGATTTGTCCAGCGTGTCCAGATAGGACTGAATACAGGCATGGCCCCGCGTTTCGGGGTCTGTTCCTGCGATATGATCGGAATGCTCAGCCATAGCCTTCGGTCTTGCGTGATTCTGCGGCGCTCTGCAATGTTTTCACCTGTGCTACAACCTGAATCCTGTCCACTGAACCTGTGGATATCTCTGTGGGGAAATTCTGGATTGCAGCCTTTTTCCCTTGATTCAACGGCTAATTCCAGAAGTGCCTAAAAAAAAGGCAATATGTTAAGCAATTGAAATAAAACGATATTATTTTTGTAATTCGCAAGCCTATGAAAATCATGATGTTTTTATCTCAATCTTGTGACAGGGCTGTGAACAGTGCACAACTTGGGGCGCATCGGGTCAGAAACGTGGGTCTGTGCCTGCACTTTCCGCCGATTTCCAGATCAGATGCTCGCCCCCATCGACACATAAAATCTGCCCTGTAACCGCCGGGGCATCAAGGAAAAAGCCAAGTGCGGCGGTAATGTCGGCCGGGTTCGCACCGCGCCCTAGCACGGTCGCCTCGCGGCTGCGCAGATAGGCGGGGCGCGGCTGATCCGCTGCCTGCAAGGTCGGGCCGGGGCCGATGGCATTGACCCGGATCGCAGGCCCCAATTCCTGCGCGGCCATGCGGGTAAAGGCCCATAGCCCCATCTTGGCGATGGAATAGCTCATATGCTGCGGCGTCAGCTTGCGCACCTTCTGGTCAATCATGTTCACAACCAGTCCTCGCGCCACCGGCTCTCCTTCTGCGTCCATTTGCGGCGCGGGGCATTGCGCGGCGAAGGCTTGGCTCAGCACAAACGGCGCGCGCAGGTTTGACATCATGTGCCGGTCCCAACTCTCAAGCGTTGCGGTGGCAAGCGTATCCTCTTCAAAGATCGAGGCGTTGTTCACCAGCAGCGTCAGCGGCCCGCCAAGGGCGCGGCCCGCCTCTGGCACCAGCGGCGCAAGCGCGGCCTCTTGCAGCAGGTCGGCGCGCAGGCACACGGCCCGGCGCCCCATCCCCTCAATCTCATGGGCCAGGTCTTCTGCCGCTTGTGCCGATGTGGCGTAATGAATCGCAACATCATGCCCGCGCTTGGCCAGATACAGCGCCATCGCACGCCCCAGCCGATGCGCGGCACCCGTGACCAATGCCTTGCCCAAACTTTACCCTCCGTTAAGAAACAGAAACCACAAATAGCCCCCATAAGTCAAAAGCAAGGCAGCCCCGAAAATGCGCCCGACGGGCCGACCGGTCCAGATGAACGGTGCGAGCACCAGCGCCGCGCCCAGCATCACCCACAGATCAAGGCGCAACATTTCCGGCGGCACGGTCATTGGCCCGATCACACCTGCGACCCCAAGGATCAGCAGCAGATTAAACAGGTTGGAGCCAAGAATATTGCCCAGCGCCACCCCGCCTTCGCGCCGCACCGCCGCCATAAGCGTTGTCGCCAGTTCCGGCAGAGAGGTGCCGATGGCCACAATCGTCAGCCCGATCACCACATCCGACACGCCCAAGGTTTCGGCAATATCGACGGCACCTGACACCAGCATATGCGCCCCGACTGGCAGGCCGATCAGCCCAAGGGCCAGATAAACCCCGATCTTTGGTCCGCGCAGGTTCGGGTCGGCCCCCTCCAACTCTTCCACCGCGATGCGCGCCTTGCGGCCCCGGATGATGCTGTCGGCCATGAACAGGCCAAAGGCAGCCAGCAGCACAAGGGCTTGCCACATCCCGATCACACCCGTGTAGGCCAGCGCCATGAACAGCAGCGTGGCCCCGACCATGATTCCGTAATCGCGCAGGTTTTCGCGGCCCAGCAGAACCGGGGCGATCAGCGCAGGTGCGCCCATGACCAACAGGATATTGGCAATGTTGGACCCGACGACGTTGCCCAGCGCCAGTCCCCCGGCACCGGCCAGAACCGCCTGAACCGAGACCAGCAATTCGGGCGCAGAGGTGCCAAAGGCCACCACGGTCATCCCCACCATAAAGGCCGGAATGCCCAAGCGTAGCGACAGGTTCACGGCACCGCGCACCAGAAAGTCGCCTGCAACCAAAAGCAGGACAAGCCCCCCTGCCACCAGCAGAAGATCGATCAACATGTATTACTTTTCCTTGCAATCACACGCTTCGCTGCGCAGCATATATTTGCCGCAGCGGGTGCATTTACGGGGGCGTGGAAGTTTCGCGGACCTCAATTTGTCCAAGGGAGTCTTGTGTTTCGGGTTCAAAAATTTCTGAATCGCGCCCATCACAATCATAAACACCAGAAATGCGGCAACGATCTTGATAATCACGGGCTACACTCCGAACCGGGCATACAGCGCACGTTCTTCAGCCAACGCCATGGTGTCGGTCAGCAGCGACAACCCCAGACGCGACAGGAACGGGCGGCGCATGCCATAGGTGCGAAAGCGCACTTTTTCGCCGTAGCGGTTCTGCATCATCGGCACCAGATGGCCCAGACCATCGGCCAGCCCCAATTCGACTGCGCGCCCGCCCAGCCAGAATTCGCCAGTGAACAGGCTGTCATCCTCGACCAGTTTTGCACCGCGCCGCTCTGTCACTTGTGCGATGAAATTCTGATGCACCTGATCCTGCAAGCCCCGCAGCCGCGCCACATCTTCGGGGTTTTCGGGGCTGAACGGGTCCAACTGCGATTTTGACTTGCCCGAAGTATAGACGCGCCGTTCCACGCCGTAGCGGTTCAGCAGTTCATGCAGCCCGAACCCCGCCGAAATGACCCCGATCGAGCCGACGATTGAGTTTCCATCGACATGAATATCATCCGCCGCCGTGGCCAACCAATAGCCACCCGACGCCGCAACATCCTCGACAAAGGCATGGACCGGAATCTTCACCTCATCCGCCAGCCTGCGGATACGCGCAGCAATCAGCGCACTTTGCACAGGGCTTCCACCCGGTGAATTGATGACCAATGCGACTGCTTTGGGTTTGCCGCGCCGGAACGCCATCTCGACCAGCGGGGCCAGACTGGCATCATTCAACCGCCCCGGATTGCTGCCCGTGGCGATCATGCCTTGCAGCCGGATGACGGCGACAGACGGTTTGCGTTTGATAAACGGAAAAATCTTGTTCATGGCGCAGCATGTAAGGCGATTGTTGCGGCGCAACAAGGGGCCGCGCGAAGAATGCAGCCTTGCGCCCATCCCCGCACTCTGTGCAAATGAACCCTATCATGCTGGACCGTCTGGAAATGTTCATCGCCCTTGCCACCGAGCGCCATTTTGGCCGCGCGGCAGAGCGCTGCGGTGTCACCCAACCCTCGCTCTCGGCGGCGATCAAGCAGTTGGAGGGCGAATTGGGCGTGCAGCTTGTCTGGCGCGGCTCGCGCTTTGAAGGGCTGACACCCGAGGGGGCGCGCGTGCTGGACTGGGCGCGGCGCATTGTCGGTGACGCCCGCACCCTGCGCGAAGAGATGCGCGCCGCCCGTCATGGCCTGTCGGGCAATCTGCGTCTGGGCGTTGTGCCCACCGCCCTGCCGATGATCGCGCAACTGACCGGCCCCTATCTGCGCCGCCACCCCAATGTGAAAATCGAGATCCTCTCGCGCTCCTCCATCGAGATTCTGCACGAGATCGACAATCTGCAACTCGATGCAGGCGTGTCCTATCTCGACAATGAACCCTTGGGCCGCGTGGTGACAGAGCCGCTGTATTCCGAGAAATATCTGCTGCTGATGCGCACCGACCATGCGCTGGCCTCGCGCACCGCCCTTGATTGGGCCGAACTGGCCACGCTGCCCCTGTGCCTACTGACCCAAGACATGCAGAACCGCCGCATCATCAACAATGAACTGGCCCGCGCCGAGGTTCCGGTGGCCCCGCAACTGGAATCGAACTCGGTCGTGGCGCTGGTCGCCCATGTGCAGGCCGGCCCTTGGGTCAGTGTGGTGAACGCCCACACCGCTGCCCTCTTCGCCGCCACCCCCGATCTGTGCGCCGTGCAGCTTCAGGGCGAGGGCGGGGCCAAACAGGTCGGCCTGATCGCCCCGTGGCGAGAGCCCCACACCCCGGTTCTCGCCGCCCTGCTGGCCGAGGCGCGGCGCTTCTCCTTGGGCTGACCGGCCCGCATCCGCTGCCAGTGGCGATAATCTGCCGATAAGGCGTGCAGAGATGTGGAAAAATCAAACACCGTGCTACATCCCGGCGTTAAGCGGTGCGACGCGCACCAGTCACTTGCGGGGAGGGCGATATGGACGATTGGTTGAAAGAGCTTCGGAAGAGAGCGCCGGGGGATCGCGCAGTGCGAGTCATGGTTCTGGGCGGCACCGCCTTGCTGGTCCTGATCGTGCTGGTGGACGCGTTCGGCGCGCGCGAGCGTGCAATCGCGGCCCGTGCAAACCCGCCCGCCGAAGAAACCGTGTCGGCCACTGTCCCCTCTGTCTACCGCGTCCCGCGCGACCTTGCGAGTGAAGCCGCCGCCTCCGCACGCGACGTCGCCGTCGCAGATGCTACCGACGACACCACAGACGATACCGCGACCGAACTGGCCGAGGCCGATACCGCAGATGCGGCCGCAGAGCCTGAACTGGCCGAAGACGCCACACAACAAGACACCGCTGCCGAAGACGTGACCGAAGACGCGGCAGAGCCAGAGGTCGCCGAAGCCGACCCCGCCGAGGACGCCACGCAGGATATGGCGGCAGAAGAAACCACCGAGAGCGCGGCAGAGCCTGAACTCGCCGAAGACGCGCCCGAGGATGCGACACAAGACATGGCCGCCGACGACATGGCCGCCGATGAGGCGCCCGAGCAGGCGGCAGAGACAGACGTCACCGAGACAACCCCCGAAGACGCGCCCGCAGACACCACCGCCGCAGCGGGAACCGATGATGACGCGCTGGCCCTGCTCGCCAGTGCCGATATTTCCAACGGTGAAAGCGTGTGGCGCCAGTGCCGCGCCTGCCACGTGCATGACGCCGAGCAAAATCGTGGCGGCCCGCATCTGGTGAACATCATCGGGCGCGAGGTCGGCGTGGCCGAGGGCTGGCGCTACTCCAACGCGCTGTCGGACCATGACGGGGTGTGGACAGTCGAGTCCCTTCTGGCATGGCTGGAAAACCCCGACGCCTATATCCCCGGCAACCAGATGGCCTTTCGCGGGCTGCGCAACGAGCAAGACCGCATCGACGTGCTGGGCTTTCTGAACGCCAGCGCCGACTGATCTGGCCTACTGTGGCTGGGTGATCCCCCCAACCTGAACCTCGCCGCATCGTGTTATGCTGGCGGGGTTTATGGTTTGAGCGCGGGGCAGCTATGCGGGACCTTGCGGTCATTCACACTGGCCTGCCAACCGGTTAAACCGCAGGCATGAAAATACGCAATTTCAAACCCGATGACTCCGCGTCGCTTGCCTCGATCTTTCATGAGGCTGTTCGTGCCGTGGGCAGAAAAGATTACAGTCAAGCTCAGGTAGAAGTGTGGAGCCCTCAGCCAGTCCCGGCCGACAAATTTCTCGCCCGTGTGTCCGATGGTCGATCTGTTTTCGTCGCTGTGAACGAAAATGATAAACCGATTGCTTTCATAGAGTTAGAAGAAAACGGTCATATTGACTGCTTCTACTGCCACCCCGATGCCGTCGGAACCGGTGTTGGGACGGCGCTTTTTGAGCAGCTCGAAAGCGCTGCGTTGGCAGCGGGGTTGTCCCGTCTTTATGTAGAGGCCAGTGAAGCGGCTCGCCGCTTTTTTCTTGGCAAGGGGTTCAGTCTCATCAAGCGACGGGATTTTGAGCGGAACAACGTCCAAATACACAATTACCTGATGAAAAAGAACTTCCGCTGAGGGCTCCTTGCGCCGGCGGCAAGGTTCATAACTCAGGCGTTTCTGTCCCGTTCGGAATCCACCGTATTTGACCACCCATTTGTGACCACAGGTTATTGTCCCCACTGACTGGCGGCTGTGCGGGACAGAAGCTGACATCGCACAATTCGCTTAGCTCGACACTGTTCGCAGTACGAGCTCAGAATTTTATTGATGGAGGGTGCGAAATGGAGGAACGTAAGGATACTCGTTCTCAGATTGGGCTACTCGAATGGTACAACCATTATTGGTTGGCGAACCCGGAAAACCAAGTTGAGAACGCGATCGGAAG
>LFIK01002595.1_pt1 | contig 14597 bp, 12 predicted proteins | sample 643401 | NCBI WGS metagenome assembly LFIK01 (sample SAMN03777447, study PRJNA286221) | soda lake metagenome | biome: soda lake; feature: Kulunda steppe; material: water; isolation source: sample T5-Br brine of Lake Tanatar-5 | place: Russia: Kulunda steppe | collected 2010-07 | reverse complement strand
CCCGAGCAACTCGATCTCTTCGACGCCCTCAGTCTCTCAAGGCCTGTCTGAGCGCCCGGTTGTGGCAAAAGCCGCAACTGCGCGTCAGCAATATCAATGGCTTATTCAATTTTCTGATGAACTTGGGAGGCTCCGCCGCCCCACAGCAGCGCCTGCGAGGACATCACATTTAGTTTACTTATTGATGACAGGCGATTTTTCTGGCAGCACATGACCTGCGTCAGGGAAGAGTCCGCATTTCGCGCATTTCCTTGCGACCAGCAGAAGGAATAGGCGCCGGGCAGGCTGCTGCGGTGTCAATGCCGCAGTGCCGCAAATTCGTCTCGATTCATCAAGAATCCACGTGTGGGGTTTCGCGGAAGTGGCTAATGATCGAGGGTGGCAAGGCTGATGTACCGGCCGGAAACGTGCGAGTATTACGGACGACGTTATGAACAAGGCTAACACCATCGGGATCTACAACGACTTCTTCGGCTTGCGGGAACGTCCCTTCTCGCTGGTGCCCGACCCCGATTTCCTGTTCTGGTCCGACGGTCACCGTTCCGCCTACACGATGCTGGAATACGGCCTCACGACCCGTGCGCCGATCACGCTGATCACCGGCGAGGTCGGGGCGGGCAAGACGACGCTGCTGCATCACCTGCTCAAGCAGATGGACGACGATGTCAGCGTCGGACTCGTCGCCAATGCCAGCGGCGACCGCGGCGAGCTCTTGCGCTGGGTCCTGCTCGCGCTGTCGCAGGAGGCGCGGCCCGAGGAGACCTATGTCGATCTGTTCAACCGCTTCCAGAACCATCTCATCGAGGAATACGCCGCCGGCCGTCATGTCGTTCTGATCTTCGACGAGGCGCAGAACCTCTCGCGCGAGGCGCTCGAGGAGTTGCGCATGTTCACCAACATCAATTCCAACAAGGACGAGCTGCTGCAGCTCGTGCTCGTGGGGCAGCCCGAGCTGCGCGACCTGGTGCGCCGGCCGGACCTGACCCAGTTCGCCCAGCGGGTCGCAGCGAACTTTCATCTCAAGGCGATGGATGCCGACACGGTGCGCGCCTATATCGCGCACCGCCTGAAAAAGGCCGGCGCAGTGTACGACGATCTCTTCTCGGATCGGGCCTGCGCGCTTATCTACGATGCCACCGCAGGAGTGCCGCGGCTGGTAAACCAGCTTTGCGATCTCGTTCTGGTCTATGCCTATTCGGACGGTCAGCCGGCGGTGGTGCAGGACACCGTGCAGCGCGTGCTCGATGACGGCGTGTTTTTCGGGCGGCGCGACCGTCCACAGGAGGAAAGCTGAATGGTCGACGATATCAGGTTCTATCTGTCCCTGTTCTGGCGGCGGTTTCCGTATTTCCTCGTGATCGTGGTGCTTGCGGGCGGGATCGGTGTCGCCGTCGCCTCGAACATGTCACGAAGCTATGTCGCCCAGGCAATGCTGATCGCCGAGGCACCCGAGATCCCCGAGGACATGGCCGCCTCCACGGTGCGCGCCGGCGGCGAGCAGCAGGTCAACACCATCCGCCAGCGCATGACGACGCGCTCGCGGCTGCTCGAACTGGCCGAGGAGCTCGAGATCTACGACGCGGAGACCGCGGCCGAGCTGGGGAACGACGAGATGATCGCGGATCTGCGCGACCGCATCAGGATCGGGACCAGCGCTGCGGGCAATGCGGTGCTCATCGACGTGAATTTCCATTCCGCGGACTCCGAGCAGGCGGCGCGCGTGGCCAACCAGATCGCCAACATGATCGAGGCCGAGGGCGAGGAGATGCGCCGCGGCGCCGCGGGCGGAACGCTCGACTTCTTCGAATCCGAGATCGACCGGCTGCGCGAGGAGATGAACCGCCAGAGTGCGCGCATTCTCGATTTCCGCCTCACGAACATCAACGCGCTGCCCGGCGATCTCGACTATCGCCGCGAGCGGCGCGACAACCTCGAGGAACGCGTCGCCGAAATCACCCGCGACATCCGCGACATGCGCGATGAGCGCGACAGGCTGGTTCAGGCTTTCGAGCGCACCGGCGAGCTGCCCGGCGCGACCGGGAATCTCAGCCCCGAGGAGCAGGAGCTGCGCGCCGCGCGCGAGGATCTGCGCGCCGCGCTGCGGGTCTATTCCGACCAGCATCCGCGCGTGCGCCAGATCCGGGCGCGCGTGGACGATCTGCAGCGCACTGTCGGCGGCGCGTCGAACGACGATCCGGAGGGCATCTTCGAGGAAATGATCGACGAGAAGGATGCCGATATCGCGGGCCTTCAGGAACAGCGCGCCACCTTCGAGGCCGAGATCATCCGGCTGGGCGAGTCGATCGACGCGACGCCGGAAAACGAGGTCGAACTCGCGGAGCTTGAGCGCGAATTCGACAATATCCGCAACCAGTACACCGACACCCAGAACCGCCTCGCCCAGGCCGAGATGGGCGCGCGCATCGAGACCTCCGCGCGCGGGCACCGCATCAGCATTCTCGAGCCCGCCGTGGTGCCGACCTCGCCCGAGGGGCCGGGTCGGCGCATCGTCGCGATGGGCAGCCTCGGCGGCGGGGTTGCCGCCGGGCTCGGGCTGGTGCTTCTGCTCGAGCTGCTCAACGGGGCCATCCGCCGGCCCGCCGAGATTACCGGCCGGCTCGGCATCACCCCGATCGCCACGCTGCCCTATGTCCCGACGCGCGGCGAGATCGTGCGGCGCCGGCTCGCCATCGCCGCGGCGGCGCTGGTGGCGATCGGAACGGTCCTGGCGCTGGTGGTGGTGCACGCCTATTACATGCCGCTCGACCTGCTGCTGCAGCAGGGGCTGGAATGGACGGGGCTGTTCGCGCCGACCAACGGCGCAGCACAATAGGGCACGGCCGGCCGCCGCCCGGCGGACCGTCATGAAAAGGAATACGCGACGATGGAACGCATTCAATCGGCTCTGGAGAAGGCCCGCGCAAGCCGCGCCCACACCGCTGACACCGTGCCGCGGCCGCAGGACGGCGCGGTCGGCACGCTCGAATGCGAGCCACCCGTCGCGGACATTGCCGAGATCACCGACCCGGCCGCCGATATCGAGGCCAACTGGCACGCGCTCACGCCCTTCACGCCCAAGCCGCGGCTGATGCAGCGCAACCGGATCGTCGCCTTCGAGGGCGGGCCGGACGCCGCGCATATCGACATGATGCGCACGCGCATCCTGCAGCAGATGCGCCTCAATGGCTGGCGCCGGCTCGCCGTGACCTCGCCCGGCCCCGGCTGCGGCAAGACGACGACCTGCCTCAACCTGGCCTTCAGCCTGTCGCGGCTGAGCGATCAGCGCACCATCCTCACCGAGATCGACATGCGCCGCCCGGGCATGGCCATCGGCCTCGGTGCCAAGGGCGAGCACCGCTTCGCGCGGGTGCTCGCGGGCGAGGACAGCCCGGCCGAGCAGCTGCTGCGCTACGGCGACAATGTCGCCATCGGGCTCAACAGCGCGCCGTCCAAAAAGCCGGCGGAGCTTCTGCAGGGCCCGTCGGTGGCGCCGGCGCTAACCCGGATGGAGGCCGATTACGCCCCCACGATCATGCTGTTCGACATGCCGCCGATGATGACGGCCGACGACATGCTCGCCTTCGCGCCGCATGTGGATTGCGTGCTGCTTCTGGCGGCGGCCGAGCAGAGCACCATCGACGAGATCGACAGCTGCGAAAAGGAACTGGCCGCGCACACCAATGTGCTCGGCGTCGTACTCAACAAGTGCCGTTATGTCGGCAAGGGCTACGGCTACGGCTATTACTGAGCGCTGATGAATCTATCACGAGGCGCAGGCTGCACAGCATGGAGGCAGCACAATGGCATTCGGGTTTCCGCGAAGCCTTGCGGGGCTGGTGCCGGCACGGTTCCTGCGCCCGGCAGGCTTCGCCCACCCGCCCGTGCTCGACGCCACACCCCGGATCGGACGCAGGCTCTCGGTGCGGGTGCAGACCGAGGGGCGGCCAGCGCCGCGGCTGAGCTATCAGTGGTGCCGCAATGGCTCTCCCATCCCCGGCGCCACCGCGGCGCATTTCACGCCGCGCGCCGAGGACGACCTCGCCACGCTGAGCTGTCGGGTCGCGGCGGTCAACCGGCTGGGGCGCAGCGCGGCCGAGACCGGCGCGCAACTGGTCTGCGACGACCCGCCCGAGGCCATCGGCACGCTCGGGCTGGAGATCCTCGACAAGGACAGTGGCGATCAGCACCTGCCCGCCGCCAGGGTCTTTGCCGGTGCGCGGCTGATTTTTTCGGCAAGCGGCCCCGAAAGCATGCGCATCGACCCGCAGAGCGGGCTGCTCACCATCGCGACCGACCGGGTCCGCGACGGGGACACGGTCCGCGTCGTGGCGCGCAATTCGGGTGGCACCGCCGAGAGCGTTCTCATGGTCGCCATCGAGGGCGAGGAGGCCGCCGATCCGGCCTCCGCCCCCACCGAAAACCGTTCGAGCGTGACGAAGAACGGCGTGACCTTCACATTCGATCGCGCCTATCCGGTCGGGCAGTACTGCAACGGCGACTGGTTTGTCGTCGCCCCCGAAGGCGGCCGCCTCACCGCCACCGACCCCGCCGGAACCACCGGCCCGTCCAGCACCGAGGATGGCGGCCCGATCGAGGGGCGCACCCGGCACGGGCTGATGATCAATCCGGGCACCGCGGCCAACGGCTTCGACAGCTTCACCGGCCTCGGCGCCGAATCGCGGGTGAATGCGGGCTACGACGACGCGGCCAATATCGATCCCGGCCATACCGGCCGCGCCCATGCCTTCACCCCCGGCCAGACCCTCGTCAAGGCGGTCAGTCTCACCGCTCCGCCCGGCAGCGCACGCACCACGATCGCACACTATGTCAGCCTCACCGTGGTCGCCGAGGCGCCGCGCGAGGGGGCCTTCCGCCCGCCGCTCGGGGGCGACTTCAAGGATGTGCCGGCGAGCTGGCACGCGGGGCGCATCGACTGGGCGCGGGTGCCGCGCATCGCGACCGAGGCGCTCGCGCCAGAGGATGTGGACTGGCCGGCGCGCGCGCAGGCTGCGCTCGCGACCTGGCAGAGCTGGCGCGTCTGGGGCAACGGCGCGCGCAACATCGTCCCCGCGGTGCTGCCGGGACCGTACCGCCGTGAACTCGGCGGCGAGATCGGGGGCTGCCTGCAGGCGCTGACCGCCGATGCCGGACCCGAGACCAAGCGCGACATCATGATCGGGATGATCCAGCTCGGCATCGATCAATGCGTCGGCGCCTATCAGGGCGATGCGGATGATCCCGACAACACCAGCGAAAACGGCCGCTGGGATATCGGTCGGCGTGCGCCGACGGCGCTCGCCGCGCTGCTGCTGCCCGACAGCGGCTGGATCACGGGCGCGCTCGCAAATGACTGGCGCTGGCAGGACATCTCTTCCTACGGAGTGATCGACCAGGCCGTGATCGACGCCTTCGACGACGACACCGAGGATGGCGCCACCGACGGCATGCAGGGCTTCGGCGACTGGATCGCCGCGCGGCCCTCGCGCCAGGCCGGCGTCTCGCCGCCCGATACCGCGATCGCGCTGGGAAAATACCCGCTCACCGAAACCTACCGCAAGATCGGCCATGTCTCGCAATTCGTCGGGGTCAGCGCGCTGCACCTGTTCGATGGCGCGGCGGAGATCTTCGATGGCGACGGCGTCGTGCGGTTCAACGATCGCTGGGACGGGCTGGTGCGGGCGGGCTGGCCGGAGATCGGTGACGGCAACGGCTACCAGGTTTCGGGGAACAGGCCGCGCGACAGCGACTATGACTGGTTTCGCGAAATCCGTGATGCGATGCGCCCCGCGGCCGTGGCGCTGCCGCCCGAGCGCCCGGCGCCGCCCGACCTCGCCGCCGACGGCACCCGCATCGCGCTCACGCCGGTCTCGCCCTATGTCGGCCATGGCGGCGGGGACATGACGCGGATGGATGTGCGCTACCGCGAGCTCGATGCGGAGAATGGCGGCTGGAGGGTGATCACGGATGTCGAAACCGACTCCAACGGGCGCTACGTCATCGATTACAGTGCCGCGCTCGCACCGCGTGCGCGCCACGCGGTGGCGATCCGGTATCACAACGCCGAGGGTCCCGGCGCCTGGTCGCGCAACTGGAGCACCGCGCCCCGGCAGGGGCCGTCCGGCGAGGCCTGGGCGGTCGCGGTGATCACCACGAGCGAGGCCACGCAGCCGGCGGCGCCGGAATTTCGCGACGATCCGGTGCTGGACTCGCATTTCACCGCCGGGCGGCCGGTGCGGCTGCGCAGCGAGGGGCTCACCGGCACACCGGCCCCCGAGCTCGCCTATCGCTGGAAGCTCGACGGCGAGACCGTTCCCGGCGCGACGGGCGACAGCTTCACCCCCGGCCTCGAGGATGTCGGACGCGTCGTCTCCGTGGAGGTCACCGCCACCAACGCGGCAGGCCGCGCCACCGCCGCGGTGACCGGCGAGCGGATCGCCATGGCGCCGATGCCGGGCGCCCATGCGCCGCGCATCTTCGCCACCGAGGGCAATATCCGCATCCGGCGCGAAGGCGGCGCGGGTGACTCGCTCGTGGAGACGGATCTGTCGACGCGCACCACCTTCGCCGTCTGGTGGGCCGCCGATGCGCCGATGGTGATGAGTGTCTTCGCTACCCAGAATCGCAGCGATTTTCGCATTGACGACGACAGGCGCATTCGCGTGCGATTGCGCGGGCGCGGCGGCGCAGATATCGGCGAGGTCACCTTCGAGCCGGTCGATACGACGCAGCTCGCCTGGTATCTGATCTCGGTCGATACCGGCCGCAGTGAGGCCGATGAGCGCATCCGCGCCCACCGCCGACCCGCACACAGCGCCCTCCCGGCCCGCCGCCTCGCCATCGAGACCACCGAGACGCCGGTGGAGCGCGACGGCGCACTGCAACTGTCGCGCGACATCTACGATCAGCACATCTTCGGCGACGCCGATGTGGCCCAGACCGTTGCGGATTACTGGCATGCGCATGGTGTCGCGCTGGAGCCCGAGGATTTCTTCGATGCGAGCGGCCGGCCCGTCGATATCGACACCATCGGCGAGCCGGATCTGCGCATGGGCGGCGCCATGGATGAGGCCGCGATGACCGCCCGGCGCAACAGTGGCACCCGCCGCGACCCGCTGCCCGCCGAGGATGACGACGCCGTTTTCGAGGAGATCGGCCTGATCCACCCCGACTGAGCCCGCCTGCGCCGCCCTTGCCAACTCCCGCACGGATGGGCATCAGGGGCGGCATGCCCCGGAGACGCTGATGACCCCCGCGCCGCGCCTGTCGATCCTGATCATCAGCTACAACACCGGCGAGATGACGCTCGAATGCCTGCGCTCGGTGGTGCGCGAGACACGCGCGCCGCATGAGGTGATCGTGGTGGACAACGCCTCGCGCGACGGCTCGGCCGAGGCGATCGCGGCCGAGTTCCCCGATATCCGGCTCTTCGCCGAGCAGGCGAATCATGGCTTCGCCGGCGGCAACAACCTCGCCGCGGCCCATGCGCGCGGCGATTACCTGCTGCTGCTCAACCCCGACACGGTGGTGCAGGACGGCGCCATCGACACGCTCCTGGCCTTCGCCGAACGCACCCCGGATGCGCGGATCTGGGGCGGGCGCACGCTGTTCGGCGATGGCAGCCTCAACCCCGGCTCCTGCTGGGGGCGGATGACGCTGTGGAATATCTTCGCGCGCAGCAGCGGGCTGACGGGGATCTTCCCGCGCAGCCCGCGCGTCAATTCGGAGGATTACGGCGGCTGGCGGCGCGACAGCGAGGCCGAGGTCGATATCGTCTCGGGCTGTTTCTTCCTGATTGGCCGCGCGGATTGGGAGGCACTCGGCGGGTTCGATCCGGTGTTTCACATGTATGGCGAGGAGGCCGATCTGTGCCTGCGCGCGCGCCGCGCACTCGGCGCGCGCCCGCGCATCACACCCGAAGCGACCATCATTCATTACGGCGGCGCCTCGGAGGCGGTGCGCAGTGACAAGATGGTAAGACTCCTTGCGGCAAAGATGACCCTGATCGAGCGGCATCTGCCGGCCTGGCAGCGCGGCGCGGCGCGGCGCCTCTACCGGCTCTGGCCGCTGACCCGGCGCATCGCGCTCGGGATCGCCGGGCGGCGCGAGCGCGCCGCGGTCTGGGGCGAGATCTGGGACCGCCGCGCGGAATGGGAGCACGGGTTTGAGTGACAGGTCGAGTGACGGGGCGAGCGGCGGGCTGACGATCTCGGTGGTGATCCCGCATCTCAACCAGCCCGAGGCACTGGCGCGCTGTCTCGCCTCGATTGCGGCCAATACCCGCGCGCCGGAAGAGGTGATCGTGGTGGATAACGGCTCGGCGGCGCTGCCCGAGGCGATCTGCGCGCAACATGGCGTGCAGTTGCTGCACCAGCCCGAGCCGGGCCCCGGCCCCGCGCGCAATGCCGGCATCGCCGCCGCGCAGGGCGATGTCATCGCCTTCATCGACGCCGATTGCCGCGCGGATCCGGGCTGGCTCGCGGCGATCGCGGCGGCGTTTGCCGACCCGTCCGCCGAGATCCTCGGCGGCGATGTGCGCATCGACTACGCCGACCCGGAGCACGTCACCGCGATCGAAGCCTATGAAAGCATCTATTCCTTCCGGATGGACCGCTACATCGCCCATGAGGGCTATACCGGCGGCGGCAACCTCGCGGTGCGGCGCGCGGTGCCGGAGGCGGTAGGCCCCTTCGCCGGGCTCGGCATCTCCGAGGACAAGGAATGGGGCAAGCGCGCCACCGCGGCGGGGCACGATCTGCGCTACGTGCCCGACATGCGCGTCTATCACCCCGCCCGCGACGACTTCGACGAGCTCGCCCGCAAATGGGACCGGCACATGGGGCATTTCTACATGGAGGCGCAGCGCCAACCCGGTGGGCGGTTGAAATGGGGGCTGCGGATGCTGGCGATGCCGCTCTCACCGCTCGCCGAGATCCCGAGCATCCTGCTGAGCGACCGCATTAGCGGGATGCGCGCGCGCGCGCTGGCGCTGACCTGCCTGACGCGGCTGCGCCTCTACCGGGCCCGGGTGATGGCCTGGCTGCTTCTGGGCGGTGATCCGCAGCGGCTGACCGGACGCTGGAACCGCGCCGGCGAATAACGCCACCCCCTTTGCGGGTGCCGCGCGCCCGACATCACCCTGAAGTTGCAGCGAAAACCAGCGTATGGCACGGTCCCGGCGGCGGTCGCGCCGCTGGTGCGATGACAGGATCCGCAGTATCATCATGTCGATTGGGCGCTGCCGGCCACTACGGTGCCCGCCATTCTCATACAATGAGGAGACCCGTCACCGCCCACTATCCGTATCCATCATATACCCGAAACGCCGCGACCGGGTTTGTCGCGACATTTCAGGACATTCTGCAATCAGAAGTTCGAGAGTTACCAGTTCATGCAGTATCGTCCCGAGATCGACGGGCTCCGCGCCGTCGCGGTTCTGCCGGTTATCCTGTTTCATGCCGGCTTCGAGCTGTTCTCCGGCGGGTATGTCGGGGTTGACGTGTTCTTCGTGATCAGCGGCTACCTGATCACCACCATCCTCATCGACGACCTGGAGCGCGGCCGTTTCAGCCTGCGCCGCTTCTACGAACGCCGCGCGCGGCGCATCCTGCCGGCGCTGTTCTTCGTGATGCTGTGCTGCCTGCCCTTCGCCTGGATGTGGATGCTGCCCGCGCAGTTCAAGGATTTCTCGCACGCGTTCATCGCGGTCAGCGTCTTCGCCTCCAACATCCTGTTCTGGCAACAGTCGGGCTATTTCGCCCCCGCCGCCGAGGAGAACCCGCTCCTGCACACCTGGAGCCTCGCCGTCGAGGAGCAGTTCTATATCGGGTTTCCGATCCTGATGCTCATCGCCTGGCGGTTCGGGCGCAACCCGGTCTTCTGGACGGTGGCGGGGCTGTCGCTGCTCAGCCTGATGCTGGCGGAATGGGGCTGGCGCACCGCGCCGGATGCGACTTTCTACCTGCTGCCCACCCGCGCCTGGGAGCTGGGGGCGGGGGCGCTCTGTGCGCTGTGGCTGCACGGCCGCGCGCCGCAGGCGCGCCCGCTGCCGGCGGGGCTCGGGCTCGGGCTGATCGTGACGTCGGTGCTGGTCTATGATGCGGCGACGCCGTTTCCCTCGCTCTATGCGCTGGCGCCGGTGGGCGGGACGGTGCTGATCGTGCTGTATGGCGGGGCCAGCACGCTGACGGCGCGGCTGTTGTCGGGCCGGCTCGTGGTGGGGATCGGGCTGATCAGCTACAGCGCCTATCTGTGGCATCAGCCGCTCTTCGCCTTCGCCCGGTTGCACAGCCAGATGCATCCCGCGCCCGAGCTCATGGCGCTGCTCGCGGCCTGTGCGCTGGGGCTCGCCTGGCTGAGCTGGCGCTATGTGGAGCTGCCGTTTCGCCGCCGCCCGCGCCCGGCGCTGCCCGCGCAGCGCTCGGTCTTCGCCGCCTCGGGGATCGCCACGGCAGCGGTGCTCACAATCGGGCTGTTCGGCCATGTCACCGACGGGCGCGAGGCGATCTGGCGCAGCGCCAATCCCGACCGCGCCCATATGCACGACCTGTTCACCGAGGCCTGGCGCGGGCGCACCCCGCTCGAAGATGGCGATTGCCGCTTCCATGTCGCCGTCTTCACCTCCGAGATCGCCGCGCGGCTGCACGATTGTCACGCCCGCCACGGCCCCGGACAGGCCGTGTTCGGCGACAGCCATGCGCGCGATCTCTATAACGGCGTGTATCAGACCGTCGACAACGCCTTCGTCTTGGGTCTCTCGGGTGGTGCCTGCGACCTGCACACGCCAACGGGCAGCTGCGAGCATCCGGCGTTTCTGCGCTTTGCCGCCGACAATCCGGAAATCTTCGCGCACATCTTCTACACCCAGGCCGGGTATCACCTGCTCAGCAAGACACCCGGCGAGCTTGGCCGGGAGATCTTCGCGGCCATCCCCGAAACCACGGCGATCGATCCGGCGGCCTATGCCCCCATCGGCGCGCGCATCGAGATGGTGCGCGCGGAACTCGTATCGCCGGGCGAGCATCCCGGCCTCATCTGGGTCGGGCCGAGGACAGAGCCCCATATCGGGCGCAACTACCTGCTCGCGAAGGGCTGCATGCACCCCCATACGCTGCGCCCGGGGCTTGCGGAGGTCTTCACGATGCTGGACGACGAGATCGCCCGGCGGATGCAGGACAGCCCCGTGCCCTACCTGTCGCAGATCGAGGCCACCGGGCTGACCCTGCCGGAGGATTTAACCGACTGCGGCGCGCTCTACTGGCGCGACGGCGATCACTGGAGCTATGCGGGCGCGGCGCGTTTTACCGGGCGGCTGCTCCCGGCCCCGCCAATTCCCGAGCACGCCGGGCTGTAATGCGCCCCGCGCGCCTCACAGCGCCGCCGTCCAGACCCGGTAGCGCCCCTGCCCCGTGAGCTCGCGGGTCAGGCCCTCGGCGGCCATCACGGCGAGATTGCGCTGAATGCTGGCGCGCGAGGCACCGGTCTGGGCCTCGGCCATCGGCGCGGAGACCAGCGGCCAGTCGGCGAGCACCTCGACGAGAAGCGGCGGCGTGCGCCCGGTGCGATGCGCGAGCGCCGCGCGGGCGCGCTCCCGCCAGTCCGCCAGCCGGTCGAGATGCGCCAGCGCCGCCAGCGCCGCCCGCTCCGCCGCGGCGAGCCACACCCCGAGCCGCGCCTGCGGCGGCCCCGCCGCGCGCAGCGCCGCCCCGCCGCCGAGCATCAGCGGCAGGAACAGCGCGCCCCCCTGCCCGGCCCCGGCCGCGAGCCGCGCCGCGACCACCATCGCCTCGACATCCTGCGCCGCCCCCGACGAAATCGCGCAGATCCGCCAGGCCGCGCAGCCGAACGCGGCGCGCACGAAGGGATGCAGCGCCGCGCCCGCCTGCATCATGGTGCCCCAATCCGCCAGCCGATCCCCGAGCGGCTCCGCCGCGTCGGTCTCGCGCCGGGCCAGGAAGGCGGCGAGGGTGTCAGGGGTGGGCGCCGGCCCGCCGCCGAGCCGCCGAGCCGCCCAGGCCGCGCGCATCAGCGCGAGATTGTCGTCGCGCGCCCCCGGAAGCCGAAGCCCCATCCACAGCGCCAGCCGGTCCGGCGCCACCCGGTCGCCGGCATGCCAGCTCAGCTCGGCCGCCTCCATCAGCGCGAGGCGCTGGCGCAGCCCGGCCGGCGCCCCCCGCAGCCGCTCGTCGAGCGCGCCGAACTGCAGTGCCACCCGCGCCAGCGCATCGGCATGCTCGGCCTGCGCCGCCTGCCAGAGCGCGGCATCGCCGGACGCCCCCGCATCGCCGGGCGTCGCGCCGTCCCCCGCCTCCGGCGACGGCAGAAACCACAGATCCGCCTCCTCGGGCGCTACGTCATAGGGACCGTCGAGCAGCGCCCCGGATATCTCGCCTGTCGCCATGCTCTCCTCCCGTCACGTTCCCGTCGTGCCACCACCCTGACAACTCAAAAGAGTAGCACAGATTCAATATTCTGGTAGTCTCGATTTCATTTGAAGCCATTTTTGCACAGCATCCCGCGGCGGTGCAGCGCAAGACCGTGTGGCGGCCGGCCCCCGTATTTGCGGGGCACTACCCGAGGTGCGTTCGTAAAGGCGGCTGACGAGGTGGAACAGCAGTTGCCCGCGGCCTGCGCGAAGGGCAGGTATCCGAGCTCATCGATGATGACGAGGTCGACGTGGCAGAGCTGTTCGGGCAATCTTCCGGTGCGGCCGTCGCGCATTTCGCCGTCGAGGCGTGTGTGGATGCCCCCTGTTTGGCAAGCGTGATCTTCGATTTGGCGGCAGGGTCTTCGATCGGACGTGTGTCAGGCCTCTGAGCGTGGCCTTCCATGACGCCACCGGCCGGTATGCTGTTGGGAAGGCCGGGTTCACATCGGTTCAGAGAGCTGCAAGCGCTCGAGCCCCGGGTCTGAAGCTCCCGCCTTGAACTTCGAAGTCCGTGTCGCCTACGCCTCGTCGATCGCTCACCCCGGCCTTGCGGCCATGCCGTGCCTTCTTCCCGCTCTCGGGAGCCAGGTCACGCCATCCGGTAATCCTCCTGTTTCGTTGTCATGGCCCAGATCATGCGGGCCATCTTGTTCGCCAGCGCCACCGCCGCGACCATCCTGGGCTTGCGTGCCACGAGCGCGGCGAGCCAGCGGTTCGAACTGCCGCCCTTGCGGACCACCCAGCGGATAACGCTCATGGCGCCGACGATCAGCAACCGGCGGATGTCGGTCTGACCCATCTTGCTGACCGACCCCAACCTGGACTTGCCGCCCGTGGACCTCTGTCGTGGCACCAAGCCAAGCCATGCCGCGAAGTTGCGCCCGCTGTCGAACGTATCGAGATCCGGTGCGAACGCCGCGACGGCGCCGGCGGTGATGCACGCTGGCTGCTCGTCGAGAAGCGTCGCCAGACGCGTCCGCGACAAACTTCGGTTGTATAGAACCGTCCCCTCCGGCCCCACGGCGCAAACCTGAAAGCTGCCCTTCGCCAGGTCGATCGCCAGCATGTTGATCTTCGTCGTCATCGGTGCGCCCGCCACTTGGTTCCCACGGAACCATCATGGCATACGAGATGCCGCTGGGTGGGGGCGTCCACCGCATCAGTTCAGAAAAGCTGACCGCCACGTGCAACGATCCCGACGCGGCGACGATGATCGCCGCGCAGTGAACGAGCGACACCGGCTATGAAGAAGCAAGTGGGCGCCAGTTCGTACACCATTTCCCGGGACACTATCCACTTCAGTGGGGGTGGATCAAAAGGGGTGCCGGGTATTTTTGTTGCTGGGGTGGTGGTGTTGCGGCGCGCGACGACGCAAACCAAAGATGGGCAACCTGGCGTTCTAGCGCTTTGACACCATATGTCAGATTCTGCTACTATTGAGCATATGAAGGAGAAACCCATGCCCAACGTTCATCTGACTGACCCTATGCAGGAATACGTGCAGGGGCAGATCAAGTCCGGTGCCTACGCCAACACGAGCGAAGTTGTGCGTGCTGGCATTCGTCTCTTGATGGAGAAGGATGGCGCCCGGCAGTTCTATGCGCTGAAGGCCGACCTCGAGGACGCCGCGGCCGCGGCGGAAGCGGGCGGCTTCTCTGACTTCGATCCCAAAGGCTTCGAGCCCGACGCCCACACGTCATAACCTGTATGACGTTAAAGCTCTCCCACCTGGCGCGACAAGATCTCGAGGACATCCGTGCCTACACAGTAGAACGGTGGGGCAGGGCGCAATGGCTCGAGTACTACCGCGGCCTGGTGGACGCGCTCGGGAAGATCGAAGCCAATCCGATGTCGGGGCGCAGTCGCGACCTCTTCCGTAAGGGGATCCGCTCGGTGAACTACGGCCGACACATCATCTTCTTTTCACCCGTTGACGCGGCAGACGGCGAGCCTGTCGTCTTGCGGATCTTGCACCAGCGGCGACATCTTCCGGCGATGGTCTACTACGACGATCTGGACGGCGCATGATGTCGCGGTGTCGCCAATGCTAGAGCGCGTTGCGGCTGATCCGATTCAGGATTCCGGTGGCCTCTGATCTGTGATTCCGTGTTTGCATGGCAGATATGGGGGCAGCGATGGGCAAACCACATCCTATTGAGCTTCGTGAGCGGGT
>LFIK01002594.1_pt1 | contig 14597 bp, 11 predicted proteins | sample 643401 | NCBI WGS metagenome assembly LFIK01 (sample SAMN03777447, study PRJNA286221) | soda lake metagenome | biome: soda lake; feature: Kulunda steppe; material: water; isolation source: sample T5-Br brine of Lake Tanatar-5 | place: Russia: Kulunda steppe | collected 2010-07 | reverse complement strand
CCGTTTCTGCCGCGAAAGACGACCAGCAACGCGATTTGCGCCGCGTGCAATGCCGATTCCGCCGCCGCCGAACCGTGTCGGATGTCCGCCACGGGTCCCACCGCACCCGAATCCCTTTCGAACCCGAAGCCACCTCCAATCAACCTCGTGCTTGAAAGGGAATCCCACCGGGTCTCGTCCCGTCTCACCACCGACCCACCTCGCCCGATGGGTTAAGTCGAAAGTTAACCGGATCGCTGGGACGTGCTGGGTGGCTGTGCTAACGTCGGTGCAGTGGTGTGGTGCGATGGACGACGTCGCACACGAGGACGATGGCTACCGTTCCAGCGAAGACGAGGTGCGTACGAGGAGGTGGGAAGGTACCGGACGAGGGAACGGAGCTGACGGGACGGATGGCCGACCAAACCTCGCAGGATTTCGATCCCAGCAAGGAACCTGTGGACGAGGAGGAGGAGCTGGAAACCACGAAGAAGACCAAGCGAAATCGCAGCACGGACGTGCCGCCGAGGTAAGGAACCCTTCCCCTTCGAAAATGAAAATTGAAACGGACGACTTCGTAAGGATCAGAGCGAAGAACTGACCGTTTTACCTAGGCTGAAGCACATCTTGGGCACGAGGAGCCCGACCATTGGGGAAGAGCTTGAAGTGAAAGATCCCCTCCACCAACAGGCCAAGGAACAAGAAGAGAGTGAGAAGAAGTCCAAAATTGATGCCATTTGGGCTCAGCTAAATGCAAGGACGACTTCAACACCCACAACTGCAGCGACGACCACCAATTCTATGCAAGGAAACACCAATATGCCTGCAACCACGTCCGTCTCGAGTGCAAAAGACACGCAGGAGCAGGGCAGAGGAGAAGGGGACAGGGAGAAAATGGACGTGAAATCGGCTGCCAAGGCGGCCCTTGAAGCGTTAAAGCAGCAGGACGAAGGACTGGCACCGGGCCAAATTTACGTCAAGGATGTGAGGAGGTTTGCAGGCCAGAAAGTCGAGTTGCAGAAGGCAGTGGAGGGGGCTTCGAAAAATGCAGACGAGGGGCTGAACAAGAGAAGGAAGACTTCGAACTTAGGTTCTATCATTGAACAACTTGGGTCAGGGAAAAAAATCTCAGTGGTTGATAAGTCGCGATATGATTGGCAAGGGTACAAGAAGGACGAGAAACTGGACGAAGAGCTGGAGACCTACAAGAAGAGTTCTAACAAATACCTCGATAAAGTACATTTTCTGAAACAAGCAGAGTACAAGGAATATGAAAGAGAAAGGGACCAGAGACTCAATTCCGATGTCCGAAACCGTGGTCGTCTGTAAAGAGGAATTAAATTGGACCACCTGCTCAAATTGAGCGCGCACAGAAGCTGTCATGGTCCATGTGTTGCTGCAATCCAAGCCTTGAAATGTCATTGTACTTTGGAGTGGCCATTTGCCATACTCCCTTGTGCTTTCCTGTGCCCCTCCATCAGCAACTGATTCACTGAATTCCAGGAATACCATATTACAAGTGCAGGGAATATGATCCATGCACTATTAACAATCACAAAATAGAACCAGAAGTACACCGCGTCCTCCCTCCCATGGGTGAAACCAGCATACCACTCTGTAGCAAAGTACAGGATATCGCCATACAGTTGACCAAAGCAAGTAAGAATCATCCAGACCCATCTCTTTGGATGGTCCAGAGCCAGTAAATACACCACAAAGAAGCACGCAGGTCCCTCGACAAACGCTGTGAAGGCTTCCATGGTGACAACAAAACCATCCCTCATGATATATCTCGAATCACACTTTGAGTACTCCTTCCACACATCTGCAAGTAGGTTTCCACTTGTATCTTGGCTTAAGTCACTGCTCAAAGCAAAGTATCCCTCTATGATCAAATGGATTGGTCCCGATATAGCAAACCAAACCATACAAAGACGGTCAGAGGGATTCAGCTTGGCACCCGCCCTGCCTGACAGCAGCCATGTGAAGGCCATCAATGGAGCAGCAAAGAACAAGAAAAACAGGGTGAGGATAGTTTCCCTCGATCTCGATTGGGGTACATAACCAGGGAGCTCTAGGCCAGCGGGAGCGTAGGGATGAAGGACCTCCATTTTGTCCTGTCTGTTGGACCGTCTCAGACAGCACCTGTCGCACTGTGCTTCTACCCCACTTGTCGGTTTGGAATGCTCTCAAAGATTCGGAGCTTTCAACAGCAACGCCTTGCGTCGAGCAGGACGACGAGTGACCTGGCCTATGCGCGCAGTGTGCGCAGTGTATCCGTTCGACCGGCCGTCACCTCTCGTTTCCCATCACGTTGTCGACAGAAGATCCACAGCATGGACCGTAACTTACACGGTCTATGAGCGGTCCTTGCCCTCCATCTCCTGTCACATTCTCTCACCCATGGACCGTGTGGACCGTGTTGGGGGCCCCTCGGGCTTCGTCGCCTGCACACCCACGAAACGTCCGGTTGGGGAGCTGCCAGCACTTGGTCTTTCATCCGCCAATCATATCGTGCGAAGAACCACCCCTCCCTGGAAAAGCCAATCGGATCGCTCGACTGGAGACCATCCTTCCGTCGACCAATCTCAGCATCGGATAAACTCGGGAAGGCTTGGAGGCTTCAAATCGACACCGGTGACGAAAAACCCTTCCGACGCTGCAACGCGCGCGCACGTGCTTCGACAGCGCCATGTTCGGCTTCGGCAGTGCCTCGACACCTGCGAACACGAGCGGTGGTTTCGGCACTCCCTCCACAGGCTTGTTTGGATCCACGCCAGCCGCCACACCAGGATTGTTCGGCGCCACTCCAGCCAGCACTCCAGCAACGGGATTGTTCGGTGCCACACAGTCAGGAGCTCAAGCAACAGGATTGTTCGGTGCCACACAGTCAGGAGCTCCTGGTGCGCTTCCTACCGCCAATACGGCGTCTCCTTGGCTGGCGAAGACGCCTGGGAATGCACTCGGCGGGATCAGCGGTTCGGGACCAGCAACAGGGATGTGGGGAAGCACTACGAGTGCTCCTACGATAGGAGGTGCACAACCTGCAGAAGGACCGAACCTGGCCAATCTGACCACCAGAGATGGAAAGCCAATCAGCTACAATACGAAATGGGAAGAACTGAGTCCCCAAGCGCAAGAACAGCTGCTTAGTCTAGAAAAAGTCGTCCTGAATACGAGAGATGCATGTCGGAGGCTGGAATCCAATAAACGCATAGCAGATCCAAATTTGCTGCGGAAGCAAGATGCAGAACAGGAGGCAGCATCAATTTCACAAGGTCTCCGAAGTCTTGCAGGCGTGCTCCAGAGCGACAAGGATTCAATAAAGAAATTCCAGAATGAGGTGATATCTCTTTTGCGGGATGCAGAATTTGCGGTCAGAAGCTTCCAAAGAGCAAGCTTACGTAGACAGGCAGATGCTGCTGTAGCATCTGGCACCAACATTCCTGCTGGAATGATCGAGTCACTGAGCGAGCCACCTGTCCTCCCAATATCATACTTGAAGGAGACTCTGCATGGCTTTGAAAGAGCATTGACAAGCTACCAGTCTCGCATCGACGAATTGGAGAAAATACTACTGCCTTCTGCAAGAGTACAACCACGCAATTATGTAGACATGGAGGCGGCCAATAGTGAGGGAATCCCAGGTATCTTGAACAATATGCACGAGTACTTTGTTCATGTTGCTGCACATGTTGCAAAAGTGCACGAAAAGGTCTCTAATGTCCGGACAGAGTTCTTAACCTTTCAGAGAAAAATGGGTGTGTTGGTGAATCCATTTGAAGAAGCAAACAAGAAGGAGATGAGGCAACGGGGAGCTGCGGCATCGACAACAGGTGCAAGCCAGCTAAGCACAGGATTTGACATTGTCCATTCCACTCCCCAGCAAGGGGCATCACCAGGGCTTTTTCGTAACCCTACATCCGCAGTTCTTGGGTCGGCCAGCCATACTCTTGGATCACCACAAGGAGGCTGGACCCAGGCTGTAGGGCAGAGCACTGGAGCTGTAGGATCAGGGTTCACAGGAAGCTTGTTTGCGTCAACACCCCAATCTGGAGAAAGCAGTCGTATTCGCACAAGAAATGGCCGTAGAAGATAGAATCGGCAATAATGTAGCAGCACTAAAGTGCTTGCTGTTTAGAATATGTCTTACAGTGGTGGGGACTTGCCTTGCTGAGCTGGAAGACTGTGTGGCTTGAGGTGCACCGGATTGAATATGCGTAGAAACCTGACCTGTCTTTCCATTGCATACTCAGAGCAATGTCGTCACAGGCCTTCACTCATAGTGTACCAACGCAGAAGTGTGTGTCTGTGCATTCTGTCAACAACATTTCATGCACTCCATAGAGTCCGTGTAGATTGCAGTCTTCTCAGTTTCTTTTCCTATGACGTTTCTCACCCGATTTTGTACATACCTCCAGTGTAGCATTGAAATGGCATTTTCTAACAAGTGTAAGGGTAGATGTCCCTGTAAAAACATGCAGCTTGTTCAATAATTTTGGTACTACATTTGATGCTGCCAAGCACCCGGCTCGCCAAGATGCAGAAGGTAGCGCTGTAGCTTGATTGGAGTCACACTGGAGAAATGGGTTGAGAGCGATTGTTGTGGCCTCACGGTGCTGTTGCCCAAAATCTCGCAAGGATTCAGAGGTAGAGCTTGAACGACAGAACAGCAGGGGAACTTGCATTTATTATGCCTCTTTATTCTATTGTGAAGGTGCACCACTGCAATAAAGCTGGTATTGAGTGTGTGAAGCCCAAGGCAACAGTTATTACTCCTACGTACCGAAATGCTGCACCTCGTAATATTTCAGACCATTCCTCTGCCACAGTGGCACTTGATGTGTAACGAGCAAGATTTGACAAAGGAACATGCAGCCGACCTGCATTCCAAATTGGACGAGAATACTTTATTTGCAACCCGTTCAACATTTCTGCAACCACTTCTTGTAGCACACCATCGCCTGTATCACTATGCTTCCCCTGGCCTGTAATCAAGATCAATTTTTTCTGAAAAAAGTCATGCGCTGCTGTGTCACGGCCAGCAAGCTTGTCCATCTCTATCTGTCTTGCTATTTCAGAAAGGGCATCCAGGCGCTCCAAGAGCGCAAGCTTTGCTCCGGCCTTAGAAAAGCCATGCAAGTCAAGCAGGAAGACATTGCCTTCTTCACCTAAAGTATGCTTCATCGACACAGAAGGTCCTGTGTTTTTCTTGGAAATCTGCCCCCTAGCACCAGCAGCACCAGTAGCAGATTCCCTCATGCGTTGAACCTCCTGGAGGATGCTCGTCGCAAACGCTGGTGAAGACACAAATGCTTCTGCAAGCGTTGTTTCGGTAACCTTGTCTGGAATAACATTTGCCCACTTCATTTTCGTCCAAATCCGATAGGCGTCATCTATCCTACCGAGCCTTCCGTAAGCATCCAAAAGACAGTTCCAAGTCACAAGGTTGGGCTTGAGGCCCCTTTCTTGAAGCTCCATAAAGACCGCCTCTGCATTCTCAGGTTCTCCCGCTCGTGCGCAGGCACTCATCAATGTGTTGTAGGCAACCAAGTCTGGCGGAAATCCCTTTGCCAATTTTTCTTCATGCACTCGGTATGCATTCTTGACATCTTTTACTTGAGCATGACAGCTTATCATGGCATTGTACATGACGTGGTTGGGTTTCACTTTCTTCGACGCTTTTTCCCAGATCATGCGTGCATACACAATATTGCGGGTCTTGGAACATAAGTCCAGCAGGGTTCCAAAGGTATAGGCGTCTCCACGCAATCCTTTCTCCCGCATCTCTTCTGTGAGGCGTTGGGCAGCGTCGAGGTCCTTCCGGCTCGCACACAGGCCAAGCAGTGCGTTGTAGGTCCATTGCGGCGGTTTGGACTGTTTCTGCACTTCTTTCCAGGCCTCTTCCATCTTGTTCTGCCGCAGGAGATGGCGAAACGTGCGCCACACGTCCCCGCGACGTGCGGCCATCGCCTCCGACGTTTCGTCGCGACTTCGAGTCACGTCGTCTCTCGATGAGCAAGGCTTCCTGAACCCGAAACTCGAACCGGACATCGTTCGGTGATAGACCCGAGATCCTCCGGGTTCGAAAGGGATTTTCGTCCGGGTCTGTTTGGGCTCGAAAGGGACACCGTCCGAGGTGAACAACGTGGGATGGGACTTCGGGTTTCCTTTCGGATCCGGGTCTGCAGGCGAGTTTGATTGGAACGAAAGGGAAGAGTTGATTGGAGATCCTTCCTTTTCATCGGGAGGCAGACCGTGGCGCAGTGCGCGATGGACGAAGCGCCATGGCGAGGCGCAGCTGGCGACGCACGTGCATGGACGCAGGCGATGCATGCACCTCGTGCAGTGGTAGAAGCAAGCACGTGTGCGGAAAACATGGTCGGAAGGGCCGGCTGGAAAGGATGCAAGGAAGCCTTGCGGGCCGTAGAGGTGGCGAAAGGGCTGAATGGTGCGTGGAATGCCGCACACGCGACCTTGCCAAAGGGAGTCGCAACGCCTGAGAGGAACGGCTGCAAGCCAGAAGACTGACCTGTGATTTTACAGTGCCTTTGAGGACGGTAGGTGATCACTCGTATCGAATTCAGGTGTTTCGATTGCTGTTCATGGACGTGGACGAATATGTCCAGCCCAACCCAGAGAGGACGTTCGAGACGCTCTCCACCCTCGTGGCAAAGGCCGAAGAAGATGAAACGAAGATGTTTCATCCTAAAGAAGGGATGGATGCCGAAGAAGCACACGAAGCAATGCGCGAAGATCCTATGCCTTGGTACCCTGACTATGCAAGAGAGCTTCATCGTCTGCTGAGGTTCTCGGAGCACGAGACGATCGACCAGCCGCTCTTGCAAGTGCATGTCATCAGCACCGAATCCGAGGATCCGACTGGAGACCTGGAACGCTGCAGTGAGCGGATCCAGAATTCAGAGATGGCGAGTGGTGGGTTCCTCCAACCGGGTATGGTATTGTCTTGCCTGGTTCTTCACGACAAAACAGCCCCCGCAGAACAGCTGGAGCAAACCATTCAACTTGTTCGGAGTCAACGACCGAATCTGAGAATGCAGGTGCTGGAGATCGATTTTGATGGCGTGGGGGCCGAGGGAAATCTTCCAGCATTAGGACAGGACAAGTCACGTGCACTTGGGGAGGCTACAACTCATGCAATAGCACAGCTAGGAGAATATGTAGAGAGGCTCATCAAGCAAGAAGTCTTACCCTGGATGGAGATAAGAATACGGCAATTGCACAGCTACATTTCCTCAACTAGGAAGGGGTTTCGAAACCAGCTTAAAAGTTTCTTACTTGGTTCAAGCAAGAGGGCAGACGAGTTTTTGCCGGAGTCTGCCCTGTTTGGAGCTACTTCCATCGAAACACAGCTAAGGACTCTGGCAGACCTGTCCTTTCTGATACAGGACTATGAGCTTGCAGCATCCACTTACAGGCTACTTTCCAGTGATTTCAAAGCCAAGAAAGCCTGGAAGCACTATGCTGGCGCACAGGAATGGCTTGGGTACTCCCTCGGTGTTGCGCAAGCTGCCCACAGGGACATCTATCATGCGTACGAGAATGCACTTAATGCGTATGTGAAAAGTGGTGCGGAAAACCGTGCTTACGCTGTACGTGCCTCTTTGTTCTGGGCCAGGTTTTCTGCTTGCAATGGTTTCCTGGTGGATGCTGCCAATGTGCTTGTACAAGGGGCTGGGATAGAGGGCTTTTCGGGGAAGACAGGTGTACTGCTCGAATCTGCTGCGTACTGCTACGTGATGAATCATCAGCAACCATTTTTGAGGAAGTTTGTCTTCAACATTGTGCTTGCTGGGCACAAGTACAATCAGGATGGCTACACAAGGCATGCTCTACGCTGTTATGCCTCTGTCTTCGAGATATTCGAGGGGAGCAGGTGGGGATATATCAAAGAACACGTTGCCTTCATGATTGGAAGGAAGGCAAAGGCCCTGGGGAATGCAGAACTGGAAGCAGAAGCCTTCATGTCCTTGTTGACCTGCACCCATGCACCAGTAGAAACACAATCTGCCTACCTTGACTTGTTCAAGAAGGCCTCCGCAACGTTATCAGACAGTCAGAAAGACACCTTGGCTGGAAAAATAGGCTTACCTCAGTTCAACATGGAAGATGTCCATGTTCATTTCCAGGGACAGCTCTGCTTTGAGGACGATATTCCCGTCCAGTCATCGACCAATTGGGAGGGTTTCCACAAGCTGTTGATTCCCAAGGAGAAACTAGGGTCCACCACTTGGTTGGATGGAGGAGATCTAGGCAGGGCAAGGTACATTACGAACAACACAGTAGCAAATGAATGGATAGGTGTAGATATCACAGTGACCAATACGCTGCAAATTCCCCTGGAACTCCCAAATGTGTGCCTCGTATCTGAGTTTGTGGATGAAAAACACAATCATCATGCCAGGGAGATGTTGGATGTTCCAGAGTTGAAGGTCGCGCTTTTCCCTCGAGAAATGCGCAAACTCACTCTATGGATACGCCCGCTTTGCAAAGGTTTACTTACCATCAAAGGGATTAGCTGGTCGTTCTTTGGCATCCTTCGTGGCGAAAGGCAATTTCAGGTGAAAGGCCAAAAGATGAAGGGTGTGCATCCTAATAGCTTGCATGCTGACCAGAGAAAGTATAGCCCATGTAAGCGGCTCAGTTTCAAGGTGCTTGCAGACATGCCCCGGCTCACTGTCGAGCTGGATGGTTTGGAAAGTTCTACGTTTGAAGGCGAGGTATGTCCATTTCGACTAAGACTCGCGAATGTAGGGAGAGCAACACTGGAAAAATTGCAATTTTGCTTTGATACGTCAGAGGTTGTGCCCAGCAGCTCAGCAACCCCGCTAGAGATTTTTGGAGGGCTCGGGGAAGACCATCCTGCCAATGGCAGCGCTCATGACCACGTCTTGGCTTCGTCCACAGTGAAGGGCCTTCACCTAAGCACGTTTGGGGCGTCGATGAAGCTCGAAGGCGGGGATGTTGTGAATTGGCCAATGTGGTGGTCTTCTTTTTGCAATGGCAATCGCACGTTTAGGATGGCATTCTACTACGAATCTAGTGTACCAGTGAAGGAAATGGAGTACCGCATTCTCCACTTGACGTTCACAGTCACTACAGCCCCTCTATTCACCATTGCAACACATCGATTCGAAAGTGAAAGGTCTGCATCCTCCAAGGTACTGGAAGTCAGGCTGCAACACGAAAGCTCAGGTGTCAATCTTTGTCCCCGGACGATCTTTTCCCTGGACCCGGGATGGACATTGGAAAAGCTTGGAGACAGGGATTTGCTTCCTGAGTGTATACAGAATGGGCAAGAACACTCGTTTGTGTTGGTAGCCTCAGAAGCGAAGGATGGTGCACTGGGTTTGAGTTGCTCGGCGCTCTCAAGTGATTGCAATGTTTTGTCGCTGCATCGTGACCATCAGCTGGTGCAAAATTTGCTCGAACGAATAAAGTCCACTCCTTTGGCCAAGGGGGAGTGGGACGTGGGATTGGTGCTCTACTGGACGGCGGATGATCCGCAGCGCGACATGCGATGGGGATTGTCTCGCTTGGTGAGTTTAGGAGTGGAAGAATGGGGTCGTCTGCAAGCCGTGTTGCGTCCTGTGGTGTCGGAATCTCATCATGACTTCCGTTCCCAACCTATCTGCGCCTTGCAGGTGGACTTGCACGTGCACAACGGCCTTCCTTTTCCCGTGGAATACTGGGTGTCTCTTTCCGAGGTGGAAGACGAGCCTGTTCGACGTGGTCTCAAGTGGCGTGTCAGCGACACGTGGGAGACCTGTGGCACACTTTTGGCGTCATCGTCATGCTTCTGGTCTGGCGTCTTGACCACTGCACCGACGTGTTTGTCCAGCCACACCACCACCACGATTCCTCTGGAGGTCTCGGTGCTGTCGGCGCGCCACCATCGACTGAAAGGCTGTCGATTGCACTGGAAACGGACGGGTAGCGACGAGGACGTGCAGCACCAATCCGTGCCCAGCTGCACCCTTTGGGTTCGTCCTTCGGAATGATCCCGATCGTCCAATCAAGCCTTCCTTTCACTCCTGCGTCTCTCTCCTTTCGAAATTTTCCCGAACAAATCGCCTTGTTTCAAAGGAAACTCTTGAAAGGAAAAGTTCCACCACGAAAGGGGATCGGCCATCCTTCGAACCCGCATGGTCTCCCTTCCTGGGACGTGGCAGACCTCGTGGACCGTGGCATGGCGACGATGGCCACGTGCGACGCAGCCGGTCGCATGGTCCAAGTCTACGGCGAACAGGTGTCGTTGGACCAGCTCAAGAGCTTGGGATCGATGCTGCTGCAGCGTGGAAAAGCAGCCGAAGCACTCGCCAAGTTCGAAGTGGTGCTGGCGCTCGCGGAAGAGGAAACCGACGCACTGTGTGGGAAAGGAAAGTGCTTGCAAGCGCTGCAGCAAGAACAAACCGCAGCAGCGTGCTTTCGTAACGTGCTTGAAAGAAGACCTGGATGCTCAGAAGCCTTGTCGGGCTTGGCCTCCCTTGCGACGCAACGAGGTGCCCTTTCCGAAGCCATCGTCCACCTCGAGCAGGCCGTTGAGCACGCGCCGACCCGATCCGAGCTCAAGCTGGAATTGGCCAAGTGCCTCACGGACTACGGGACGCAAATCAAGACCGGTGGGGATGCCCTCGAAGGAAAGCGACTCTACGAACTGGCCGTCCAACGCTGTCCGACCTATGCGCCGGCCTACTACAACTTGGGAGTCCTCCATTCCGAATTGGGAGACCCGGTGACAGCCATTGAGTGTTACCGTAAAGCAGTTGAGAACCACCCTTCCTATGCAGAGGCCCACTGCAATCTTGGAGTCATTTACAAGCAGCTGGGGAGGCTCGAAGATGCGATTGCCGAGTATGAATGCTGCCTGGCCTTCCATCCCAATCTGGCCATTGCCAAGGCAAACCTGGCCATTGCCCTGAACGACTACGGCACTGTAGTCAAAACAGAGGGAGATTTGATGAGATCTATTGGCCTCTACGAGAGGGCGCTTTCCCTGCAACCAAACTATACAGAGGCAATGTACAACTTGGGAGTTGCCTACAGTGAGAACAGAGAGTTCACGAAAGCAATCATCATGTATGAAATGGCATCAAGCATCAATCCCAATTTTGCTGAAGCCTACAACAACCTTGGGGTCATCCTTAAAGACCAAGGGAACTTGGAGCGGTCAGAGGAATGCTATCGTGCTGCCATTGCTGTGAAGCCGGATTTGCCACAGGCGCTCAACAACCTTGGGGTTCTTCAAACACTGCAAGGGCGATTTGCGGATGCTTTGGAGTCTCTCTCCAAAGCTGTGGAATTTGATCCATCCTATGCTGAGGCATACAATAATTTAGGGGTGCTTTATCGCGATGGAGGGGACATGCAGAAGGCCATTGCATCGTATGAAACCTGCTTGGAGCTCATGCCGAATGCCAGGAATGCTGGCCAAAATTTGCTGTTGGGTTTGAACTACGTGCATGAAGGCGAGGATCCAAAGGTTTGCAATGGGCATAAGGAATGGGGAGAAAAGTTTCAGGCTGGCTTTGAAAGAATGGATCTCACTAATACTCTCGACCCAGAAGAGGTACTGTCCAAGGCCCGTGGTAGAAAGCCATTGAAGGTTGGATACATTTCACCTGACCTCTTCACCCACAGTGTTTCTTATTTTGCAGAAGCTCCCTTGGCCAATCACGATCCCGAGCGAATATCCATGTTTGTGTACTGTCGCAATGCGCATAAAGACAGCAAGACAATGCTGCTAAAGAAGAAAGTTGCTGACCGCAAAGGCAGGTGGCTTGACTGTGAGCATCTTACAGAGAAAGAGTTGGCCATGCAAGTCCAGCAAGATGGAATCGATATCTTGGTGGAGCTCACAGGGCATACAGCAAACAATTCCTTGGGCACAATGGCCATGAAGCCGGCTCCAGTGCAGGTCACTTGGATAGGATATCCAAATTCAACGGGTCTCCCCAGCATAGACTACCGTTTTACGGATGACATTGTTGACCCCATTGAAACCACACAGTCATTTGTAGAAGAATTGGTCCGCATTCCAAATTGCTTTCTCTGTTACACGCCATATGTACATGCACCGGACGTGTCTCCTCTGCCAGCACTGTCTGCCGGAAGATGTGTAACCTTTGGTTCATTCAATAACCTGGCCAAGATGACCCCTAGAGTTTTTAAGCTTTGGGCGCGGTGTATGAAGGCTGTTCCACAGTCCCGTTTGCTCATAAAAGCAAAACCTTTCAAGTGTGACAAAATGCGCAACCACATCTACAGGGTGATGGAACAAGAGGGCATCGTGCAAGAACGGATCGATTTGCTGCCATTGGCGGTTCAAACAGAAGATCACTTGTCTTCCTACTCCTTCATGGATATAAGTTTGGACACCTTTCCTTATGCAGGTACCACAACCACATGTGAGAGTCTGTACATGGGCGTTCCTTGTATGACTCTGAAAGGCGGCGGTCACGCTCACAACGTTGGTGTGACGCTCATGACTCAGTTGGGCTTGCAGGACAGTTTTGTGGCAGAAAATGAGGATGACTACGTAGCCAAGGCGGTCGCAGCTGTTCAGGACTTGGAATGGCTATCTACGATCCGTTCAACTCTTCGCGAAAAGGTTTTGAAGTCCAAGCTGTGCGATGCTCCAGGCCATGTCCAAGAGTTAGAAAAGATTTATTTGCAGCTTTGGAAGAGGTTTGCTGAATCCAATGGATACAAGAATGCCAGTAATGGCAGCTCCAGCAGCACGTCCAGTCATTTAGATCTAGAATAGGTAGTTACGTTTGAGTGAGTCTTTTTTTTTTGCTGCTGCGGGCGTCTCTGAGAAGGCGCACCCTATGCATGCATGCTTCTTTGTGAAGAGCCGCCAGTTTTGCTTCTGTGTACTTCTCCAGTTTGAAGACGTGTCATGGGAGGAACACCTGGACAGTCCTGAATTGTCCTCTTCCTTCCACCAGTTTTGTCTGTCCGCCTTCCGCGCGGCATTGGAATAAAGTTTCTGCTGCCCTCCCTTCTTCACATCTGGGTTTTTTATCATTGAAAGCACTTGATCCCGATTTCCGAACTCGCAGACGACGCACAGGTCCTGCACCTTGCGTGTCACGTGCGATGGCGATGCTGTTCCGCAACTCCACGCAGCGCACGCAATGGATGATGGACGAAGAGCAGCTGGTGCGCATGGAAGATGCGAAGGGGCGAGTGGAGCAGGACTTCCGATGCAGGAGTGCTGACGCGAACCGACGACGAAACGCTCGCAACGGACGGTGTCTTGTGCCTTCGGCGTTGTGGTTCCTTCAACAGACATGCAGGAGAAGCGATGCCAATCAAAAGAGTGTGAAATCCATCCGCATGGTGCGAAGAAACGAATGCAAGTGGAGGAGTCGCACCTGGTACTTCATCGCGGCGACTAGTCTGAAAGGGCACGTGCTGACTCAGTTCTTGGCTGTCGCAGAACTCCACATCCGATATAGACGAAACACAGCTGGTGACGCTGGAAGAAGAAGGTGCACTGCAGCTCTTCTACCAAGGAAAGTGCCAAGAGCTATGCAGGAAATTGGGCTTGCCAAGGAAGGTGCAAGCCACCAGCATTGCTTACATCAAACGCATGTACTTGAAGTATAGCATGATGGACCACAGCCCGCGCTTGGTCATGCTGACATCCCTTTACTTGGCAGGAAAGACAGAAGAGTCGTACATCTCCGCCGAAAGGATAGCAGAAGTCGTGGGGGAACCTACCCTGGAGAAGGCCATCTTGAAGTTTGAGACGCAAATTATCCAAGACCTGGATTTCCAGCTCATCGTCTTCAACCCGTACCGCTCATTGGAAGGGTTCTGCATTTTTCTACGAGACTGGCTGGAAGAAATATCCTACGATTCAGAGAAGATAGATCAGTTGTCCGGACGCATAAAAACGGAGGCATACCAACTCGCTGATAGGCTGCTTCTTTCAGATGCTGTGTTCCTGTATCCTCCTTCCCAATGTGCACTTGCTATGATGAGGTTAGCCCTTCAGAGAGAAGGCCTTGATGCGGCAGGATTTGTGGAGAGGACATGCAAACAAGCAGGCGGAAGCGCTGGGGACATTGAGGCCCATCTCAATCACATGCAGAACCTCCTTCTGGATTCCAAAGTCCCCTCCGAGGATCGGTTGAAGAAGATTGATCTCAAGCTGAAGCAATGTAGGAATCCTTTGTTTGATAAGACAAGTAAATTGTACAAGAAAATGAAACAAGAGGAAGAACAGCGAAAAGCTGAGCGCAAGCGTAAAAAGCATTTGGAGCGCACAAAAAATAACAATGCCAGAAACCCTCTTCAGCAGCAAGCTGCAGGGAGTACAGAGGGCAAGCGCAGGAGAAGTAGCATGGACTAAGCAGAATCGACCTGGTGCGCAAGACAAGGAAAATTTACACCATTTTGAGCGCCAGCTACACTTTGTTTATTTCGATCTTTTTTTCCCACCTTTTTTGCCTTTTACAGGCTGATCTTTTCCTTTTTTGGACGCAGCTTTCTCTTGCCTGACCTGCTCCATGCTAGCAGCCTTCCTCTCGTCCAGTACGTCATCCGCATGGCGGGCCAACAGCTTGTGGACAAGCTTGGAATTTTTT
>LFIK01002593.1_pt1 | contig 14598 bp, 24 predicted proteins | sample 643401 | NCBI WGS metagenome assembly LFIK01 (sample SAMN03777447, study PRJNA286221) | soda lake metagenome | biome: soda lake; feature: Kulunda steppe; material: water; isolation source: sample T5-Br brine of Lake Tanatar-5 | place: Russia: Kulunda steppe | collected 2010-07 | reverse complement strand
CTCCCCCCCCGCCCCCGCCCTCCCCTTCCTCGCGCCCCTCCGCCGTGGAGGCCGCCACACGCGCCAGCTGCTGCGCACCCAACAGCACCCATCTGACCACGCCCTTGTCTGCGCGCGCGGCCACATGCGGCAGCGGAGCCTGGAGCGCGCCAGCCAGACCGCTGCCGCCGGCCACGTCAGCGGCGTCTCCCCCTGCCGCAAGCGCCAGGCACACCAGGCGCAACACCAGGGACGCGCTGCCGCCACCGCTGGCTGCGCCCCTCAGCATGTCGCGCTCGCTCAGCGTGCTCCCCAGCACGGCGGCCAGCTCGGTCGCACCCAGCCGCCCGCCCTGCAGCACCATGTGCGCAAACCTGCCCACGCACAAACACACGCACGTAAGTCTGTGCCTGCACCCATGTTTGCACGCTCTCATCCAGCGGTCTTCACTTAGGAATCAGGGACACGCATGCCACGGTCCAGCACCATGGGCCTGTGTGATGGTCCTGTGCCACGGTCTTGTGTGATGGTCTTGTGTGATGGATTTGTGCCATGGTCTTTCGTGATGCTCCTGTGTGATGTCCTGTGCCATGGTCCTGTGCCATGGTCTTGTGTTATGGTCCGGTGCCATGGTCTGGTGCCATGGTCCTCTGTAATGGACCTGTGTGATGGTCTTATGCCATGGTCATGTGCCATTGCCTTGTTTGATGATCCTGTGTAACGGTCCTGCCATAGTGTGATGGTCTTGCGCGATGGTCCTGTGCGATGGTCTTATGCCATGGACTTGTGTGATGGTCTTGTGAGATGGCCCACAAATGGCAGGGGGTCGCTTGTTGAAGTGCAGCTCAGGATACTGGCCTAGAAACCAGGGGTCCATTGGAGCAAATTGAAGCAGATCAGAGCAGATCGGAGAAGATTGGAGCAGATCAGAGCAGATCGGAGAAGATTGGAGCAGAGCAGAGCAGAGCAGAGCAGAGCAGATTGGAGCAGCGTGGTCGAGTGTGCTGACCTGGCTGTCTGTGAAGTGAGAGGTCAAAAGCGCAGCAGCAGCAGCAGCAACAGTGATCCGGAGCAGATCGGATCAGATCAGAGCAGCATGGTCCTGTGTGCTCCCTTACCTGGGATGCAGGGGCATGCGCGACATGGTGCTGCCCTCAGGTGTGATGCGGCCCTGCAGGCGCACAGGGGAATAGCGGGCTCGCACAGATGGATGAGGCCCCCCCCCATGCGCATGCACATCCACGCCCTTGTTCCCTTGACAGCATGTGGTCTTGGCATTTTTTGCATGCTGGCCCAGTCATATCGCGCGGAAGCACAAGTACTATGCTGAAAGCAGGTGACGCGCAGCTCCGTGCATTGCTCCAAAGAATGTTGTGATTTGAGCGGTCTAGCCTAGGACTGCCGGCAGCAGCAGCGACCGCAATAGCAGCAGTGGCGGCAGCAGATAGGGGCAGCAGCGGCAAAGCCCTCCCTCCGTCCTGCCGCTGGATGCAGGCAGCCCACACCTCGCAGGAGCTCAGTCGCCCCTCACACCTTGTCATCTATTGCGCCCAGGCCCTGCAGCAGCTCAGCCGCGGCACTCAGCCGTGGCCGCGGGGGAGCATCCAGCCAGCGCAGCCCCCCTACTGTGCCTGCACCGCCGCCAGTGCCGCTGCATTGGGCGGCGGCGGCGGGGACGTCCACGCCCCACTGGGCCAGCTGCAGCCCAAGGGGAGCGAGGTCTGCCTGCCGCAGTGGCATGCACAAGTGCATGTGTGTGTATGTGTGTGCATGTTTGTGCATGTGGGTTTATCCATTTGAGTGCGCGTGTGTGTGTGCGTGTGTGTGTGTGTGTGTGTGCGGGCGCAAGGATGCTTGCCAAAGTGGCTAAGACACAGCGCATCCTGGTTGTTGGCTGGGTCTTTTGGACAAGTATACATACGAATCTGAGTGACTTGAAGGGCAAGCCATCAACGGCTCCTGAAGAACTGGCAACCTTTGTGCTCACCTCCAGTATCTCGGGCGTTGTTGTCTCTTCTAGCACCGTAGACTCATCCCACAGGCGATAACACAGACCTGCAGCAATGCAACGCAAGGCACTTGAGTTGCATGCATATGAATAACACCAACCTCTGCAGCAATGCAACGCAAGGCACGTGAGTTGCATGCATATAAATAACACCAACCACTGCAGCAATGCAACGCAAGGCACGTGAGTTGAATGCATATGAATAACACCAACCTCCGCAGCAATGCTGACAAATGACCTGCATTTGTGCTCCCCAAATACAACAACACCTTACTCAAAACGGCATCTTCAGATGGTGAGCTTTTGGAGAACCTTCCCCTTTTTTCTGGCTCTTGCTTACATCTGACACCCCATAAGCATTCATGTTTGTTAAACGCTCATGGCTAAGCTTCCTGCATGGCACATGCCCCCTGCACCAGTGATGGCATGTCCACCACACCTGGGCCTGTGCGTCCAGCTCTACCTCGCCTCTGTTCAGCACTTGATGCACTGCACAGAAGCAGTAAACAAAAAGTATGTACATAGATGGGCAAGAAATGGGTGCTTTTAAGCAACAAAAAGTGCAACTGTGAAGGAGATGGCTGCATGAAGAACTTGCTGTAAAAAAGAGGGTCCTACAGCTTGCACACCATCAACATCAGCCCTCGAAGGTACTCAAGGGTAAACACAGACTGCAGTACATTGTCAGAGTGAGATGCAGCTGTTGGCTCACAGAGCTGAAGAGGAGCAGGTGAGCCCAGCCTCCGGTTGCACGGCCTCGGTGCACTGTTCACACTCTTGTTTACATGCTTGCACTCATAATAGTGACACCAGTACACCCTCACAAAAGTGCTCTTCCCACTTTGAGACCTGCCTGTACCTGAAGTGGCCTCCCTACACCTCGAAAGGCCGGCCTGCACCTTTAGAAGTGGCCTCCCTCCTCCCCTGAAGACTGACCTGCACCCTTAAGAGGCTTCCCTCAATCCTCGATGACCAGCCTGTATGTTGAGAGGCCTCTTTTCACCCTAACAACCTGCACACTCAGTGGGTTCCCTAAATCCTTAATGGCCCACCTTCCCTTTAGCAACCTGCCCACACCCTTGGAGGTCAGCCAACATACTCAGAGGTCAGCCCACAGATTTGTTGATGTGCCCACATCCACAGCAACCTGCCCACATTCTTGGAGGTCAGCTGACACACTCAGAGGCCTGCCCACAGACTTGGTGATGTGCCCACACCTGATCCACGATGTAGACAGTCGGTTGATGCCAGTTGATGCATCATAGCGAGGGGCCTTGCGGAGTCCAGTATCAACCACTGTGGATGCCAGCAAGAGGGTAACAGGGGCAATGTCAATACAGGGGAAGAGCAGAGGGGGCTTGCAAAAACCTAGGCAGTAAATGTCAGGGTGTGGGCATAAGAGGTAACGCAAAAAAAGTGCGGAATGTGGAGTGAACAATCAGGAGCATGTTCAAAATGACCTTGTTGCAGTATGCAAGGCTTCAGCACAGATGAATGCGTCCAGCTACACGCAATAGGGATGCTTAAACACTGGCATGCCCATTCAGCTTCCTGTACGCTGCTTGAGACCTTCGTAGCAACGCCCCTGTAGAGTCAAAGTGCAAGGCCGAGAAGAGACATCTATCAGACAGGTGGTCTAGGGCTTTTGCACTGAATTGCCGCGTAAATTCGTGGCATCCATGACTCTCTGGAAAACGCAAATCCAGGGAGCCCTGCCATATCTACCTGCCACAACTCCCTGGATGGTGACGGATGACTCCGCAACGGGAGTGGACAGGATGATGCGCTGCCTGCAAATGCAAAACACGAGGCAATGCCACTACTTCACCAGACTGAACGCACACCCCACCTCCTGTATGGAGGATGGTATGAGCAGCTGAAACGCACACAGCCAGAGGCCGCTGAACAAGCATTTACACGCTGAGATGAATTTAAAGGAGCAGCTGGCTACAACAGCACCCTTAGCCAGCGGATACGAGGCCTATGCCTGAGTACGCACATGGTTCATCAAGGAGACACCTTTTCAAGTGAGTCAGCTGTGTAGGCAGCCGCTGCTGCGGCCCCTTGCGCTGGACTCGGAGACCAGGCTGCGATCAATGCTACTCCTTGGTCAGGTCTAAGCTCAGTCGCTGGGTGCGTCGCGCACACTCTGCTCACTTGCAGCCTGTCCGGCGCCAGACCACGGCGTCTTGGTCTGCAGGGGCTAGGCTGCCATGCATCTCCACTACCTCGACGCCACCTCCGGGCTTGAGCTCCTGGTCCAGCAAGCGAGCTGTCCTACAAACGTGAGCACAGGAGCAAAATGCAAGAGCGGCCCACGCGTCGCTTTCTGTTTAGCAGGCAAGGCATGCAAGAATACACAAGCACAGTTCAGGGAACAGATGGAGGCGCGCAATTCGAGTAAAAGATCCTCGGCGTGATGCGCCCCCATCAGGCAATTTACAGTGACTGGAAGCTTTGCAGAATAACTGCTCCCCCTATTCCAGGGTGCTGCCTACCTTGCTGGGAGGTAGCTGTGACAGCCTGGGCTATAAAAGAGGGATTAGCTGTGACAGCCTGGGCTTTTATTGGGGGGTTAGCTGCGACAGCCTGGGCTGTTCTGGGGGGTGAGTGAGCCTTGCAAAGCGCCTGCCTCCAGCAGGGTTCGGTGTGGCTCTAAATACAAAAACACAAGCGCCTTGCAGGCCCTGCAGACCCCTGTTTGCCAAGCAAGTGCTCAGCCCCCTTGCCCCCAGCCCCAACCTTGCGCCTCTCCAGCCACGGGCATGGAGATGCACCAGCCGACGGAAGCACACATGCCACGCACTCACTGCCTGATTTCAGCAAGGCCCGGGAGGAACACCAGCACGTCGCACGCCCCCTCGCTGCCCAACCCCTCCCGAAGGACGCTGTTGCACGCCTTTTGTGCCGCGCCGGCCGCCGCCCGCTCCAAGCCCCAGCGCTCAGTCCTGGATGGCGTGCCTACAAGCAGTAAGACAATGACAGGGCAAGGGCTGCAGCTGACTCTCAGCCGGGTTGTAGGGCTGACAACTTTGCGGCTGATTTTGCTGCATGCAGCCGGCATATGGCGTTGGGCTGGGTGATGTGGGTAGACTGTGGCAAGGGGGCTGGCAATTATTCGAGTTGTAACGTGCCTGTCTGGCTGACCACCGACAAATGAGCCTGCAAAATTGACCATGATTTGCATCTGCTGGGTCCAGCATAGATGGTGCCCAAAATACATGCATCCAGCAAGGAAAGAGCCCGTGCCGGGGTGTGTGTCCAGCTGTCAAGGCGCGCGTGTGCTGTCATGATATGGGCTTCTCGCATGCAGGCAGGCACATGGATGCAGAGATGCACGCATGCGCTTGCTGGCAAAAGCGCCTGCCACGTTCACACAGGACACTTTCAGGCCTCTGCAAGGGCACTGGATGGCCCCCTGAAAGCGCACCAGCCCAAGTGCAAACACGTGACGACGTTTGCGGGTGGACGGGAAGCATTTGAGCACAGCCTACCCCCCGGTCCAGCTCATCGTCCAACCAGGCGCTTTCCTCCAGGTGGATATTTGATTGCACAAGCAAATTCATGGTGTTATCAAACATCAAATGCCTCCCTCAGGTACATCTCTGACTGCGCAAGCAACTCAGGGTGTGATCAAACTTCAAACGCGCGAGCACTGCAAGACCCCGTCATGGTCCGACGCCCACACCTAGGTACATGGTCTTCACAGGGAAGCTGCGGCCTTGGCTGCTGATGCAGGGCACCTGGGTCTCCTTGCTCTGGCACTCCGTGTCTGCCATGAGCGTAGCCACTTGCTCGGCCAGCCCCCCTCCCAGTGTTGCGCTCATGACCACCAGCCGCAGGTCGGGGCGCCCAATGGCCTGCGGGGCGCGCATGCGCCGCGCACAGAGCACACGTGCGAATCACGCACAGCATATGTGCGCATGCCCACTTGCAGCAACTGTGTCTCTTGATGTGTCTGCAGCTTTCATAAATCAAACCAGCAATAGACTGCCGTTTTTCCTACATAAATGCCTTGAATTCTATGAGTAGGCTAGCATTCACGCTTCTTGACTGGAGGCCTCATCCTTGTAATCTGTGTTATCCTTGTAGCAAGAGCGTGCGCCGTGCAGAGCATGCGTGCATTGCACAGAGCACTTGCGTGCATATCATGCGGAGCGCGGGTGTGCACGCCCACAGTGGCCAATGGCCCACGGGGCGTGCACTGCTGGGAGCGTGCCACATGCTGCGTGTGTCTGCAAGGGCGGGCAGGAGGTGGGGCGCGCTGCCACAGGCATTTGTGTAGATGTGGGTAAAAACGGTCTGATCAAAATGACAAAGAGGCTCTATAGAGGCTCAAATGGGCTCTAAAGAGGCTCTACAGAGTCTCGAAAAGGGTCTGCCAAACCCTATTTACCCATCTGTTCAATGTGTCCCACCTGCAGATCCAGGCACAGTGATAGGGCGAGGTCGGCGTCCAGGTTCCGCTCATGGAACTCATCAAACAAGATAGCACCAATGCCCGTGAGCTCCGGGTCAGACTGCAGGCGCCTCAGCAGCACGCCTGCAGACGCGCGCACCGTCGCCACATGGAATACAGGGGGGCAGGGCGGAAGCGTTGGAAGTTGTGCCGGGACGTGCGCGGTGCTCCCTTGCCGTGGCTACTGATGCATGCCTTGTTGGCCTTAAAGACTGCACGCCTTGTTGGTCTCTGAGGCTGCATGCCTTGTTGGTCTGTGAAGCTGCACGCCTTGTTGGTTTCTGGGGCTGTATGCCTCGTCAGCCGTCAAGGCTGGTGGGTAGTGCCATCGCAGCCTAGGCATTTGCTGCTCCGTGAGCATGGCCTCTGGCTGCCTTGGCGGGGCAGTGACGCGCACGATTAATCCTTGGGGCAAGAACGGGCACAATGCACATCACCAGCCAGCAAGATACCCTCTGATACTGGGGGAGGGGACAAGTTCCCCACAAGGCCCTTTTCGAGAGCAAAAGGAACTGTTTGATGGGGATGCAGCGCCACAAACGTTTCAGCACTGCAGGCTGCCACGTTTCCTGCTTGGCACAAGCCAACACCGTGCATATGAACATCCCATGTGAACCGCACACCCACACACATGCACACACATCAAAAGGCCGAACTTGCACACATCCTACGGCTGCGTGCTGACTTATCATGTCCAGTCATCCCCAGGACAAACCAGAGAGCAACGCAAGCACACAATCCGTCGCGCGGCATATGCCGCCACCACTGCTATTTGCCGCCGCCACTCCTATATGCCGCTACCGCTCCTACATGCCGCTACCGCTCCTACATGCCGCCATTGCTCCTATATGGCGCCGCATTGCCCTTGCGTGCCCATAGACTTGCCTTGCTTGATGAGCCTGTTTTTTTCCTGAACTTCCTTTTGAGCTTCTTCTGGTTTGACTCTGAGTTTTGCTTTTCACCAAAACCTCTAGCTTTCGGACAGAATCTTTCTTCTCATGTTTGCGCCTCTTTAGATTGGGTCCAGGTTGCAGGACTTCTAGATTTCAGCTCAGCTGCCTTCGTACGGCGGATATAGCTATGTAACTTAACATACATACTGCCGCCGCTCCTATGTGCCGCTGCCGCTCCTGATCCAGCGTGGCACCACCGCACCGACCCTCCCCCATTTCGCACCCTCTGTCACGACCTCAATCCTCGTGGCGGCGGACACGCGGCTGTCCAGCCTGACCTTGTAGCCTACAGTTGCCCCCACGCTCTCCCCGAGCAGCGCCGCCATCCTGCGCGCCGCTGACCTGTGGTCCATGCAGGCGGAGGCAGAGGGCGCGCAAGAGTCGGGCGCATATGGTCACACAGGGGATCGAGTGCCCCCCCGTCATGTTGCATGATGAAATTCAAAGCAGACCTGAAGCCCTGCGTGTGGTCGCAAGGGTCCTGCGATGTTACAAGGGTATTGGAGTGTGCCCGTGCACCTGCGTCATGCGGGGGCCCTGGGAGCAGCAGCTCAGGGCACCGTTCGCTGAGCACCCTTGTCCCTGTGAAGGATGTGATTCTTTGGAAGGCGATACTTGTTCTAGAAGGTGATACTAATCGTCAACAAGCTTGGAGGCGATGCTCGAAGAGCTTGGGAGGGTTTCCTGCAACCAGGCCGGCCCTCATGCACAGCTGGCAGCAGCCGCCAGTGGCAGCAGCCCCATCTGCTTGCGTCCACGGCAGGGCAGTGGTTGCAATGTCTGGGACATGCGTGTTCCAGCATGCCGTGGAACAATGCAATGGCAACGGCCGCGCGAGGTCGTTTGACTGGCCGCGCGAGGTCGTTTGACTGGGCTGGGCCCCACAGGACGGCCTGCCAGGTCCCCACCCCCAGGACGGCCTGCCAGGTCCCCACCCCCAGGACGGCCTGCCAGGTCCCGTTTGACTGGGCTGGGCCCCACAGGACGGCCTGCCAGGACGGCCTGCCAGGTTGACTGGGCTGGGCCCCACAGGACGGCCTCTGCCAGGTCGCAGCCTGAGAGCGATTGGGGCCAGGAAAGCGCTCTCGATGTAGCCTGCTCCTGGGAAGGGTCACTTTTGGCAGAGCTATCACTCTGCTGGTTGTTCTGCGAAAAGTGGGCAAAGTATCTCACACAGCGCCAGCATCCTTGAGCTCGCATGCAGCTTGCATAAGCAATCATCCCCGGGCATGGGGCCCTTACTTGGCTGCAACGATGCGCGGCTCCAGCACCAGGATTTTTTTGCCGCCGCTGAGGTAGGATGGGGCATGCAGAAGCAGTGCAAGCGGGAGGGTCGTTGTTTTGCCAGCACCAGGAGGAGCCTGCGCGCCACGCATGTGCCTGAGATCAGAAGCTACCAAGGATGAGCACACACCAGCACAGCACGCCATCAAGAACATTCTGCTCAGAGTACAAAATTGCACTAAAATGTTACCTGCAGAACCATGCAGGAGGCCTGGTCGAGAGCAAAAAGGCACTGTGGCAACACTGCCCTGCGCAGGGCAAAGCAGTTTCCTATCAGTTACAGAGCATCGCACACCATTGCTTGTACTAGCGCAACGATCAAACAGTGGGACGACGTGTGTGAGAGCTCAACAATGTGAAATGTTTAGCGTGCTTGCGTCCATTTGCTGGTTTATGGAACTGACCTGATTGGCAAGTCGAGGACAAGCGATTGCACCCTAGGTGACAGGTTGTCATCTGTCACAGTACCAGGTTGCACGTCTGAGGTAGCAGCAACAGCCCTAAGCTCTTGATCCTGAGGATGCAGCAATGGCGCAAACCGCCGCCTGGCCCTTCTGTGGCTTTGGTCAAATTTTTGGACCCGGTTGACACAAGGGGCATCCTTGCGGTATTCTGGTTGCCACAAGTTTGCTACAAAGCTGGGACCAGTCTTGAAAAAACTTGTTGCGAGCATGGGAGAAATGGGAGGAGAGAGCCTCCTTCAACACTTATAATTACATTTTAGTTGCAAAAACCTTGTATCAACTCCGGCCATGTCTGCATGCAATGGGTGATTCAACAATACAAGGAGCATTCAATATTGAAGTGACTGGCTTGAAGCTAGTTATGACGTTTTACTGAAATTTGATGCAATTTACGGTCAGCCTCAAACGACAGCCCGCCTCCAGTGCATCTGAAGATGTTTATCAATGTGTTGGCATCTACAACTGTTTGTTATCGCATCATTAAATCCTCACATTACAAAATAGTGCGCATGTGTATGTATGCGTCATTGTTCGTACTTATGGACAATGGCAGGGCACTGCTCCGGATGCTTGTATGTGGCTTGTATGAGTGCCAGGCACGGGCACAATACAAGCAGTTAGAAATGTACTGCAACGGGCGGATGAAGGGTTGTGGGGCTGCACTTGTGTCCTGTGCATGGTAGGTCTGATCACCTGTTTTTGTTGCACCCTTCTTTGGGGACCATTGCGGTCAAGCTGAATTGAAAGGGTGGAGTGAGATGGAGGGGCACAGGGTGATAAGGTATGAAAGGTGGGCTGAAGGTGCAAAAGGCAAGGATGACAAGAACCGACTGTCTGGCCTTGGGCTCCTCATTCCTGCATAAGTTGTGTTGCGCACATGGGTACACACATGTTCCCTCATGCGTGCTTGCGCGCATGCAAGCACATGTACAAATGCACACAAGGAGACCCCCTTCCCTCCTGCACACCCAACACACACATGCGTGTACAAGCGCACATGCACACATAAAAGTGCAGCGCACACACACACACACGCACACACGCACACACACACACGTACACATAAAAGTGCAGCACGCGCACACATGCAACTTGCACAACCACTTGCACGCATGCAGTGCAGGAGCTGTACCACATGCGCTTTCTGCCCCCCAAGTTCCAGCTGCTGGAGCAATTGCAAGCTGGCCTTATCGCACTGACTGATGACGGTCCTCTGTTAAGGACGGTAAGTAGGTTGCAGGATGAGTAGCTTGCTGCCTCTGCCATGATTTCTCTCCGTGGGTAAGGACCGGTTGTTCATACAATCACCTGTGGTCCATTCTTGTGCCTGCTCAAGGCCTCAAGTGCTAGCATGCTGTTCCAGTTCCTTCGCTGTCACTTTTAAGTGCTGTGCCAATCATCCCTGGGTGTACCAATGCGCTGTGGAAAAGTGAATCAAAATGCTCAAATCGCTTGAGGTTGTGCGTACCTGCCTGTGCTGCGCATGCCTGCCTGTGCTGCATAAGCTGATGGCCAAACAAACCGCTTGCTCTTTCGCATGATTACACTGGCCACTTGCCCTTGTGCTTGGAGTGACACAGCATTGTGTGCCTGCCAATATCGATGCCCAAAGTAAAGCTTGCCGCACAAACGCACCCCACGCCTTGCAATCCTGTACTCATACAGCCATGGGGCCTTTCACTGCTGCAATCAGCTCTGCACATGGGCTCCAGCTCAGTACATCTCTACTTTTTGTCTTTGCATGCGAACACTTCTGCCCTTCAACAAGCATGCTCAAGACTTTTGCCATCTATTTTTCTTGCGCAGTTGCCACACCTGCCTCAAGTGCAGCTTCTGTTAAGCTAACCCCGTAATCATGCCCTTTGTGGTCTTGCAATCACGCTCACCACACCGGCTTAATTGTGCACCTCGCTCATTCTTTGTTGCTTTTTGGCGCGCCTGTCTCGCAGTCCTGCAGCCGCGAGGACCTGCTGCACCTACCCTTGTTCCTTGTCCTGGCCAAGGACTTACCCTTACCCATGCACATGCACTCTCCAGCCTCCTGTGCAGCCTGTTGAGCAAGATGCTGACAGACGCAGCCTCCCTGGCTTTGCGGCCCATTGGGTGAGTGCATGGTGATGCTTTCATCTTCTTGGTTGTCAAATGTGTGTTGTGGGCAAGTGAAGCACCTTTAACTAAAGCCTGGCTTTTCTGTCATGGCCATTGGATCAGCTGACTGTACATCAGTCGACAGCCCAACAAGTCAGTGCGCAGCTAGTGCTGTTGTGGGGCTGTCAAGCGATGCAAAAAATCCTTCGACCGCTTTATGGACATGGGGCTGTTGACACTCTGCCTTTTTGGCTGTGGTGATGAGGGTAGCCTTTGAGTGCGGAACAATAGAAGGGTTGGAGGTCTATTTTGCTGCAGTGTCAATCAGTTTGGTCTGTGGGGTATGGTGGCTCACTCCTTGCGCATTTCTTGCCAAGTGCAGTCGGAAATCATGGCCACCATGTGGCCTGGCCTCAAGTGGATATACAGGGCCTCTGTGAGCCTTGTGCGGCCGTAAGGAGGCTTCTAATGCCAGGCGGCTGTGCCAGAAGCACCTCCCTGCGATGGAGCCCCAAGCCTAGACTTTGCGCGTTCCCTTGTGCGGCATCCTTGCACAAGCTTCCCCCCTCGTCCGCCTGTTCCCCTAGTCTTTGAGTGAGGCACCCTAAACTCCCTGTTGATGTTTTATGCGTCCGAGTGTGCGTGAGCGCGACAGGTCTGGACATTGTGCAGCACTCCTGGACACAATTAGTGATAGCGGTGCTGTTAAACTGGGTGCTGTGCAGTCTTGGCTAGATATTCTACAGGGTGTACGTGAAGTGGTACACATTGAAATGCGGCACTGGCAGTTGCTGGTCAGTCATGCATGGGGTTGTAGCTCATCGGTAGAGCATCTGCTTTGCATGCAGAGGGTACGGGGTTCGATTCCTCGCAGCTCCACTTTTTGGCTGGCTCAGGTTCAAGCAGCTGGTACGTACTGGCACGTGTGGATGTGCACGTGTACACATATACTTAACACACATACATAGGCGGTGCACAGACCCACGCAGCTGTGAAACATGATGGCATGCCCAAGCACACGCTTGTGCCCGCACACGCCTGAAGAAGGCACTGTGGCCTCATAAGGTCGGCTTCACTCAACAAGTAACACCTGTTTGCGTGGACTTACGAAGAGGTTTATATACATCTGGTGCAAGCGAAGTAGACCACCCCCCACCATCAAATTAGGAAGGAGGTCGTTAGTGGGCCCCATGTCGGAGGGTTCTGAAAAGAGAAACACTAATTCTATTCAATATGCAACAGGTTGTCCCCACCACTGAGTCGCCCCTTTCTTAGGCAAACGTGGCCAAATAAGCCTCTCAAGGCATAACTTTGCATCCACCGCACCGTTTCCTGACCTGAGCACATCATCAGATAGCTTATATTTTTCTGGTTCTGATGGTGGTCTTGGGGTCGAAATTGGTGCGGTGAGTGGAAGGCAATTTCGGAAAAATGGAATGTAAGGTTGAGGGATTGTGCGCGCTCTTTCCCACTCCAAGCCCCAAACTCCGAGATTGAGATGCCTGCAGATGTGTAATTTTGGGCCGCACATCCTGTGTGGATTTGGGCGTGGGAAGCTCTCCCGTTGAGCTGTGCACTCAAAAGAGGCAGATGTACTGCAACATTTTGGCCCGCCGCTTTCCACCCACACCCTCGATCGGCTCCATTTTCAATTTCCTAGATTTGAATTTAATTGGCCGCAACCCTCAGACTTGGTCTGGCTTGAAAGCATGCATGTGTTGCGGAGTTATCGCATTTCCTGTGTTTGGGCCCTTATCCGGACGCGACAGGGTCACCCACGGAACACACCTTCCCGAGCGCCTCCCCATAATCCAACTTTGCAGCATTAAATCATCCTGAAAAGCGGCAGGATTGGAGTTTGGGATGCACCATTTGCCTGCCAAAAGTTTGGGATGCACCATTTGCCTGCCAAAAGGGTGCAAAATGGTGCCAGGATGGCCAAAGGCGCACACGCTGCGCCCCCACCTCGCATTTTCTCACAAAGCCCGACTTTTTATGACATATGTACATGTTGTGCATGGTTGGGTCTGGAAATGGGGCCAGCAAGTCGGCAGAAATGCTAATTGGCCATGTTTGGGGGGGTCCAGTGGTGGGGACGACCATCAGTATCATCAAATAATACAAGTAGGAGATTGAAAAATATCAAGGAAAGGACTTATGGCTCTTTTCATAACTCCCCATAATTTTCCTCCTAGTTTGATGGTGGAGGTTTGCCTGGTGCTTGCACCAGATGTAAACTTCTTTCTTTATTCACACACAGGGGTTAACTTGTAGGCATAGTCTTTTCTTTCCTAAAGCAAAGGCAGACTCATTTCCAACTACACCAGTTTGGGCTTGAACTCTGTAAGGAAGTATTTGATCATCATGGAGATAATTTGTACCATTAGTTGCGTGTGCCACTTGTCACATTTACAAGTTCCAACCGCCAGCTTGGATGTTAGGCTGAATGTTTGTGGCTGGTCTTTGCCAGGCAAATTGAAATCCGTATATTTGAGATGAAATAGGAAAGTTGTTGTGCCGTTGAAAAAAGAAAACAAAGACGAGCTGACTTGCCAAGGCATGCACAATATAAGGGGCCTTCACAGAAAAAGACTGGAAAAAAGTTAAAATTACAATGGGCTTAGTCCTCCAGCCAGATGGGTCGACTGCTGGGCTTGCTGGTCAATGCCAGCCTGACAAAAAACATCCACAGCCTCAGAAATGTATTTGTTATTTGCTTCGAGAGAGACAAGTTCCGAATTTGAATCAAGAGAGACAAAAGAGACATCCTCAGCACTTGTGTTGTCAAAATAAAAGGCCTTTGTGCCTCCGATATAAATTCTATCAGCCAGGTAAAATCAGTAAATTATTCTGCAAATTTCCTTCTCTAACAGCACATTCCCAGGCAAGGGCATAGGTAAGGTAAGGTTTCAAGGCTGTATCCGCCGAACGAGGGCAGCTTAGCCGGTTGTGGCCTCCAGTGAGGTTCGAACCCCAAACCCACAGGTTGCGAGGGTGGATAATCAGCTTCCCATCTCTCAGGCAAGGGCGTAAAGAAGCACATGTTTTCTGTCCTGAACATCATCCAAGCCACATTGATCACAGTGCCTATTTGCAAACATCCAGTCTCAGCTCTGGGGTACAGACACGAAAGCAAAACCGAGCAATCTTGCACGAAAATCTTTCTGAGAGTGCTCCGAGCAATGTCGTAAAGTAACCCGTCGGAATGTTGTAAAGCGTTACCAGTGTGGATTACCATGCCTACTGGCCCGCTTTCCGGCCCAGAAAGCCGGCGGTAATCGTGCTGGTTACTGACCTGGTAAGCGTGCGGAAATCGATGGTAATGTTCGACGACCCTTTCCAAATTTTCTAAACGCGAGTAAT
>LFIK01002592.1_pt1 | contig 14605 bp, 7 predicted proteins | sample 643401 | NCBI WGS metagenome assembly LFIK01 (sample SAMN03777447, study PRJNA286221) | soda lake metagenome | biome: soda lake; feature: Kulunda steppe; material: water; isolation source: sample T5-Br brine of Lake Tanatar-5 | place: Russia: Kulunda steppe | collected 2010-07 | reverse complement strand
AGCCGGAGCTCAATCACCCCGCCGAGTTCGGCGTGTCCAGTGACCTGAATCTGAGAATGATTGTCGTCCTCTTTGCCTGCCTCAGTGCCACCTAGGTAAAATACCAATGTTCCAGTGGAAATGAACCCATCCGGGTGCACACTGATGCCGGGGCTGTTTCCAGGGATAAAAGTCCCTGCATTCGAAAACGGGCCGTCCAGAACTCCCTTGTGACGGAGCGTCTCTCCCTCGTCGATTTGCGTTCCATCCGGAGCGGAATCCAGCTCCGCCTCAGGCTCCGCAAAAACGGGTGCGGCATCGTCACTGTCTGCATAGCCAAAAAGCTCTGAATCCGCCCCAGCACTGGCCGAATCCTGATTCTCCGAACTCATCTCTACGTTCCAAAAGGCAACATCGTTGAGTCCATCAACCTCGTTATCAAAGCCACCATCATCCATCGGCGTAGCCGAAAGCAGGATGCGCTGTTCCAACGTTTCGACAGCGAAACGGGGAGTGCGGGTTGACGAGCGAAGAGACATTAAAGCTAAGAGAAGGACAAATACCTAGTTTCCGATACTACGGGTGAAAAACCCTTCAAAGCAAGAAAAAATAAGGGAGATTGCTCATTTTCTGAGCGAGCCAAAACGGTTGTACCAGAATTCCATATGAAGCGCTCATATTTTATCTATTGTGCTTACCATCAACTTCTTAGACATCTCAGCATCCTGCCGCATAACCGAGATACGCTGGCGCAAACTCTTGCCTTCAGCGCGAAATTGCGCCCAGCGGAAACACATGCGGGCAACGAATTGCGCCCCTGGTAGGTTCGACCCCAGCCAAAACTGGGTCAAAACCCGCACTGGGCGCAGCGAAAAGCGCTGGATCAACTCATCTTCCATGGAAACATAGCGGCTGGTTGAGCCGGGGTCACCCTGACGGCCTGCACGCCCCATCAACTGGCGGTCCACACGCCCGCTTTCGTGACCCTCGCTGAGGATCACGTGGAGTCCGCCGATCTTCACCACTCTTCCGCCGAGGCGGATGTCGGTTCCGCGACCGGCCATATTCGTGGCAATCGTAATGGAACACTCGGCACCTGCGAGGCGAATGATTGCTGCTTCGTGCTCATGGCGAACGGCGTTCAGAATGGAGCAGGTCAACTTCTCCTGTTCGAGCAAACGCGCCAGGTGTTCACTCGCAGCCACACTGCGGGTACCCACCAGAACCGGGCGCTCCTCAGCATGCAGTTCCTTGATTTCCTGCACAATGGACTGCCATTTGGAGGCCTCATCCGAAAAGAAACGGGGTGTGGCATCTTTACGCTGATTGGGGCGATGCCGGGGCACCTCGATAAAAGGCAGAGCGTAGACGCCCCAGAATTCGTGCCGGGATTCATATGCAGTTCCGGTGATCCCGGAAAGGTGGCGAAAAAGTCGGTAAAAGCGTTGAAAACTCAATCGGGCCAAGGTTTCGGAGGGCTTGGACACCTCCAGCTGCTCCTTGGCCTCGACCGCCTGGTGCAGACCGAGGCGCCAGCTTCGACCTGGCATGGGGCGCCCTGTGAATTCGTCAACGATCACGATCTTGCCGTCGACAATCACATACTGCTTGTCCTTCAAAAAGTAGTGCCGCGCCTGCAACGCCTGATTGACGAGGTCGCACATCCAGTCCTTGGCCGACAGAAACCCCGTCTGGCTTGCGCACCATTCCGCGACCTTTTCCTTTCCGGCTTCGATCAAGCGGGCTTCACGGTAGCGGTTGTTGAGCTCGTAATGCTCCCCAGGGAGTAGAGACGCCGCCAGCTCTTCCGATCGCTCCGAAGCCTCTTCAATCAAGGAATTTTCATCTTTACGGCTGATGATCAACGGCGTCACCGCTTCATCGATCAACTGATTGTCTGCCTCATCTACGAAGGCTGTATAGATGCCGCGCAGCACCGTGTGCTGCTGGGTGGGGGTGTAACCGGATAGGCGCAGGACGTTCCGCCGTGAGGGATCGGCATAATTGCCGAGCAGGATGCGATCCCGCAACAAGTCGGCGACCAACTCCTTACCCGTACAGTAAACAATGGGTGCCTCATAAACTTCACGTCGCTCATGTGGTTTCATGTCAACCTGAATGGCCGCCGCATGCAAACCGCAGGCCTTGTAAAAGACCTGAAGTTCCTCGGCATCGCGCCGGGCCAGGTAATCGTTCGCCGTCACCACATGCAAAGGCCGGCCCGACCATCCGGCTGCTGCGGCCGCGAGGGCAATCGTCAACGTCTTGCCTTCACCGGTTGCCATCTCAACCAGCGTCCCACGCGCCAGAGCCATAGCTCCCATCATCTGGGTGCGGTAGGCTTCGAGCCCGAATGAACGCCGTGCCAGTTCAACCAAAACAGGTAGTGCGTCGTCAAAACCTTCCTTCCAGCGTCCACCCAGACGGCGAATGTGGGCGTGGTGATGGCGGACCTTCGCCCGCAATTCTTTGTCCGGAATGCCACGGATTTCCTGATACGCCACCTGGCACCGACCCGCCGCTTCCCACAACTCACGCGAGTGACGCTTTTTCGAGCGATAGCTCCCGATCCATTTATTAACAACCGCATCGAGCCCTTTGGGAACCTCCTGCGGGGACGGGACCTCTGTGCGGCGCACATCCCGCATCGGCAATTCGCTGGTGACGTTCTTCATCCCGGACATGCTAGATCTGGAATCGCCTTTGCAGCAATTGACGGAAACTGCGGCCCCATTGCTTCAACAAGGGCTCGGAAGGCAGCTGTAAGCGCACGATCCCAGTTCGGCCGTGCCAGAGGATCTGTTCGGATCCCGGAACACGGGCCAGCACGAGGAAAAACGGCTCTGCCGCACGCATGCCGGACTCATCCCGTTGGTCGACCTGAATCGGTCCACCACCAGCCCAGCCCAAGGCCGGGCTGGGAAGGTAATCCTGCCGGCCCGGAACCAGCAAAAGCTGGTCCGGCTTCAACTCGAGACCACGGCTGCCTGGGAATCGGATGCTCGCGTCCCCCACCCCGTAGTCAAACAAGGCACCCGCCGAATCCTGGGATACGACGGCAAGGAACTCCCAGTTATCACCACTGACAATCTCGCCCAAAACACTGCCACGCCAGATCCAGCGACCCATCATTTCCCCTAGCTCCGGAGCCACCCATTCGCCGTCACGGCTCGCCCGAAGGACCAGGTTGTCCCGTTGCTCATACAGCTCCGCCAGACGCAACTCAGTCACAAGACGGCGTTGCCGTAAAACTGCAAGCCCGGAGGGCTCAACCCGCATGGCTTGACGCTCGACCACATCAATGTGCTCCAACTCAGCCTCAAGGGCGCGGATCTCAAGCATCAGATCCGGACTGGCCAGACGCAGCAAAGCTTGTCCCGATTCGACAACCCCGGAACGCTGAATGACCTCATCGACAAAACCACCGGCACGGGCAGTGACAAAGGTCGAATCGTCCGCTTTCAAAACGCCGGGCGCCCGCACATGGGAGGGCGCCGGGACGACGCCAAGTAAAAAGAATACCAATGCAATGAAAGCCGCCGTTATACTCAGCGCGCGGGTCCTCACCCGCTCGATCCTCGGCTCCGTGAACAGATACTTGATTCCTTTGACAAAGGGGATCACAAACATGCCGATCACCGTCAGGATTCCAGCCAGCAAACCGAGCCCGAGGTATTTGTCGGCAACAAAGATGATGATGGTAAAGGTAATAAAGAGCCGGTAGCAATAGGCCAGCACTCCAAAGCTTCCCAACCAGACCGCTTCTCCGGAGGACGATGAAGGGCTCTGAGAAAAACGCCCGCCATAGATGTATTTTTCGAGTCCGTGCAGCAACTGGCGTGAACCGCGCGGCTGCAGATTGGGGGTATCTGTCAGGTCGGAAAGGATGTAGTACCCATCGAACCGAAGCAAGGGATTGATGTTGAACAAGATCGTCGAAACCGAGGCGACAACCATCGTATTGTAGGCCAGAGAATTGACCAGACCCGGACCCGTTGCTGCCCAGATGAAGGCGGCGATCGCAGCCAGGAAGAGTTCAACAATCATGCCCGCGCAGCCGACCCAGACCCGCTTCCAGCGTTCCCGGAAGGCCCATGCCGCGGTCGCATCGACGAAGGGGATGGGCGTAAACACAAGGATGGTGATACCCATGCGATGCACCTCCCCCTTGAATCGCTTGACCGCGTAGCCGTGCCCAAACTCGTGGACCAACTTGGCAAAGGCAAAGGCCAGATACAGCAAAGGCAGATTGGAGGGATCCAAAATCCCCTGTCGGGCCGAAAAGAGCTGCTCCCAGTTGGAAATTACCACGGATAAACCGGCTCCAAAAACAATCAGCCAGAGCAAGGCGCCCCAAACCGAGAGCAAAGGCTTTACCCAGTTGATCGTGCGATTGAGAAAGTTATCCGGGTCCCAAAGCGGAATGCGCAAAAAGAATATACCAAAAATCCGCGACTTCCATTCCCTGGATTTGCGCTTCTTGTACCGGTCGAACAGTTGCCCAACATCCGCCGGAACATCCGAAATGATCAAATTTCCGTTGTAAAGCTGGGCGAGCATCTGCACCGCTTCACCCTGGCCAGGGGCACGATCCTTATTGCGCTCGAGACAACCTTTCCAGATTTCTTCGACGGTGCGGGTCCCGTCCAGGCGTGAAATAAAATCCCAGGCCTCCGGACGAAAACGAAAGAACTGGTCACCATACGCATCATGCGCCACATGCCACTGCTCACCGCGGAAGAACTGTTTGCGCACTTTGACCGACGGGCGCAGACGAATTTTCTGCTGCGCCACCCGGTGCCAGGACTCACTAAAGAGGGGTCTTTCGTTATTCATCCGTTGCTATCCCCTACAATTAAAGCCAAAAACGCATGCGGAAGAAGTCCACAATCCGGTGGGTTGCACGCCAAGCCAAAGTCCGCTTGCCGCCATCCAACTTGGCGACACCCGTCATCCCAGGGCGCAACCATTCCGCGTCCTCCGCAAGGTGGGCGCGAATTACAAAATGGCTACCATCCGGACCTGAGACTGCAGCGGGTTCAATTCGCTCGACGACAAAAGGAAACCGAAGATCCGGACGACTGGCAAACGCTGCCTCACCCTGACCCGAATCGTCCAGCAGATCAATGTCACGCTCAGGAAGCTGGATATTCATGTAGAGCCCATCCAAACGGGACACCTGCAACAGAACTTCCCCTTGATTAACCGGCGCGCCCAGACGTTCCCGCAAATCCCCCTCGATCACTACGCCCTCAAAGGGCGAACGAATCTCAGATCGATTGAGGCGATGCCGAGCCAGCTCCAGACTTGCCTGAGCCTGAGCCTCCAACACGCGGGCAACCCGCAGTTCCGCCAGTCGACGCTCGGCTTCTGCCCGCTCAGCATCTGCCCGGTGTCGACCGATGTCTGCCAAGGCCGAAGCTTCGCTGACCAGCAACTCACCCTGATCCATCAGAACCAGCAACTGGCCTTCGTCCACAATATCACCCGGACGCACATGCGCTTCCGCGATGTAGCCATCAAAGGGTACGGGCAACTGTGCCAAACTATCTGGTCTTACAATAAATGTTGATTCAACCCGATAGGTGTAGGGGAAAAATAATGCGAACATCAGAAACAGCGTTCCTGTAACAGCACCCACCTTCAACCAGGTATGCGTCGGGCCCAGAGCTTTTTCAAAAACCTTCCGCACAGAGGCGGTCCAACGAGCACCAAACCAACGGTCCGAACGCTTCAACTCATCCAGACGACGTGCTGTCTGGTCCGCGATCACCCGCAATCCAGCTGCGTCATCCATTGAGAAAGCCTCTTCTTCGCGCTCGACAGTTACCACGGCGACCACCTCACCATCCACCCGAAGGGGGACGGACAGCACTGCGGCAATTCCACTGTCTTTGACGTACTGTGCGTGATCGCGCACGACTGAATCGCTTTCCGGCAACGGCGGAACCACCAGTTCCTCGTCCTGATCCCGACACTCCTCCATTGCTGTCTCCAGCTTCTGAATGGCCTGGACTTTACGCTCGAACTTCTCGGTCCCGCTCATCGCAACGACCTTTATATACGGTTCGGCCAGCCAGCCAAGAGTGGCTCTTGAGGCACTCAACCTTCCGGCAACCTCGTTTACCAAAGCCATTGCCGCGGGAATGAAGCGTATCTGATTATTAACAACAGACAACACATCCAGAGCCTTTGCATAATGATCGAGCTTCTCCTGCGTTGCCTTCATCTGGCGATTGCGTTGATACAAACGAGGCGTATCCACAATCAGGGGAATGATGCCAACCAACGCCTGCCAGCCACCTTCAGGCTCTTCATCCAAACGGAATTCGGCAATTGCCGGATTGCCTCCGTCTTCTGTCTGCAACGCAGCCAAAAACAAAAAACCGCCTTTCAACCCGGGCAGTTGTATATAGGTGTAGCCATCTTCAAAGGCAGCTTGCTGCAGTTCTTTGAACCGATCTTCGGTCATGGGCAGCGGCGGCTGCTTGCCTTCGGGATATGCCGAAAGCACCCGCCAGGCATCGCCCAACTGCACCATCATGCGCACACTGCGGGCACCTGAAAGCGCCGAACACGCTTTCGCAAACTTCTGCCAGAACTCAGGAGCGGAGCCGCTGAAAAAACGGCACTCGTCCACCAGGTGCACGGTGGAATCAGAGGGCATATCGGAGGAGTGCGTGCTCATGTTCCAGACCTTAGTTGGTGGATGAAAGTGTCACGACTGCCCGAACTCCAGCTTTAACCCTATGCTCAGGATTGTCGACTAGAACACGAACCCGAAGCAACCCGCTCGCGGCATCCACCCGCGGGTCAATGAAATCAACAATACCCGTCAGCTCGCCATCCAGATCCAACTCCGGAAAGCGCACCTGGGCATCTTGTCCAACACGGATGTGACGCAGGTCTTCGGCCCGGATATAAAACTGGACGTAAACTTGCTCAATGTTCACGACAACAAAGATGGGCTCCGTAGCGGTAACGGTCTCACCATCCTCCACCAGGCGCTCAACAATGATACCATCAATCGGTGAGCGGATTTCACGCAGGCGAACATTCTCTTCGGCGATCTCCAGCTGAAGACGGGCCAAGTCCAATTCGATTCGAGCTGCCAGAGCTTCGTCCTCACTGATCAAACGATCCGCAAAAAGGTTTTGAGAACCACGAAAATCAAACTCACGCTTTTCGATCAAGCCACGGGAACGTTCGACCTCCAGCTGCTCGATTCGCAGGAAGAGGCGGCTCAAAAGTTGGCCCGCCTCCACATGGTCGCCCTCGCGGACAAAGTGCTCTTCAATAAAGCTCTGAACCGGACTGCTGAGTGTTACCTCACGGAAGGGATCAACTAAGCCATCAAAGACCCGCTGCTGCGACCACAAGGAAAGCGGCGAAAGAATCAGTGCAACAAGCGAAAGAGTAGTGATTTTATGCATGACGGAGTTAGTTCGAAACGTTAACGGCAAAACCGAGATGTGGAGCCAGTGCGCCTTGAATCAAGAGCAACTGAGCCCAGGCCTGCTGGACATCCACATCAGCCGCCAGGGCGCGGGTCCGGGCAAGCGTCAACTCGCGCTGCTGATTAAGGACATTGTAACTGGTGGTCATCCCGGTGGCGAGGCGGCGTTCTTCCGAAACCAGAGCGTCCTCCGCCAAACGAACGGATTCCTGAATCAGCTCGCGCCTCTCCATCCCGGAACGCACATCGCGAATAGCGGTATCCAGCGCCGAAAGCAATTGCACCTCGGCCCGCTTTACATCCAATAATGCCTGGGTCTGCCGACGCTTCGCCTCGCTGACGCGCGCACGGGCGGTACGGTTGCCCAGCGGAATGTTGATCGAAATGCCCACGCCCCAATCCGCTTCAGAGCGGTTCGAGTAATCGCGGTATGAACCGGTAAAATAGTCGTTGAGGCCATTCCAGCCAATCGACATCTGTAGATCCACCTCTGGATAGACCTGATTTTCCATGTAAGCCACGCGAATGCCTTCGGCTTCAACCATTTCCAGCATGGATTCATAAATTGGGCTCATGCTCATCATGACCCGGGCCAATTCCCCATGGTCCAGTGTTTGCTCCAATGAAAGGGTATCCACGCCGTCGACTTGAATATAAGGCGCCTCGAAGTTGAAATCGCGGCCCATCAGCTCTTGCAGCGTATTTTGCCGACTTGCGTAGAAGTTACGGGCCGAAATCAGCTCTTCGCGGGCTTCGGCCAACCGCACTTCGGCCTGGGTTACGTCAATGGGAGACATCCGCCCCTCCTCAACCCGCCGCCTGTTTTCACTCAAAAGACTTTCGGCCAATTGAATGGACTGTTCTTTCACCTGAATATTCTCTTCGGCAAAACGGAGTTCGTAGACGACCGACAGAACCTGTGCCACGACCTGCTCGATTGCTGAGCGAGTCTGAGCCTTGGCGGAGCGCATTTCTGATTGCAGGACCCGCAGCGCAGCCAGGTTCGTGTCACGCCCAAAGTTACGCAACAGTGGCTGGGTGACCGAGATAACCGTCGTCGACTGATACTCAGGGTTATATATAGACAACTCCGTGCGATTGGAGGTGTTGTCAAAACGCTGCACTCCAGTGGTGGCTTCGTAGGAAGTACCAAACGGCAGACGACCGCCAATGCCCATGGTCACCCGTCGAACTTCTTCTTCGAAGATGCGCCCGACTTGACCCGTGCTGAGAAATTCGCGTTGGTTCTGGGCACGATTGGACCGGTTCATCCCCGCATTGATCATGAAGGATGGTTCAAATTCACCCCATGCGCCGGAGATTTGGTCATCTTTGATGTCCACATCGATCCGCTGGTATTCAAGGTCCAGATTCTGTCGCAAGGCGATTGCGATCAACTGTTGAGGCGTGTAGCGCACAACCGGGCGTTCTTGAGCTGGCGCGCCATGCAGGGAAGACACAAATGTCACCCCGCAGGAGACAACGAATGCTTTGAGCAAGTGTGAGAATTTCATTAAGATAGATTCTGAGAGCACCCCTATGGGGTAATAGCCTAGGTATGATGGAGGCATGGGCCTCTACATCAAGACTCGAATCATGTTCAGACTCAAAATTCTACACGCTTTTGACATGCATTCAGGCCAATAAGCCAGAGAACCTATTCGGCTTGCCATAAAATGCGAGAGTGTCTTGCCTGACTCTCCCCTAAACTCCTCCCATCACCCCATAATCACGATGAACCTCCCATACATTGTTCCTATGTCTATCCCCGCCCTCCACCGATCCCTTTTCGTATTTCTTCTATCCGGATGGACCCTGGCTGCGACCGCTTTTGGTCAACAAGGTGATGTCACACATGTGCACGATCCGGCCATCATTAAAGATAAGGATAGCTACTATATATTCAGCACCGGACATGGTGTGCCTATCCGCAGTTCCAAAGATCTGAAAAACTGGAAGCTCAGCGGACGCATTTTCGAAGAAGAGGCCGTTCCGGCCTGGGCCGCTGAGATGATCCCAGGAACCCGCTTTCCCTGGGCCCCTGACGTTTCCTATTTCAATGGACGCTTCCACGTTTACTACAGCATTTCGACATTTGGCAGCCAACGTTCTGTGATCGGTCTGGCAACCTCCCCTACCTTGGACCCGCAAAGTCCAGATTACCACTGGACAGACCACGGCAAGGTCATCGACTCCGATCCAGACCGGGACAGCTTCAACGCCATCGATGCCAACCTCATTCTGGATACAGACGGCAACCCGTGGCTTAACTGGGGTTCATTCCACTGGCGGGACACCCAGCCGGGAGGCATCATGATCATCCGCCTTGATCTGGAAACGGGCATGCCCAAAGAAGGCGCCGAACCGATCCACATCGCCGGCCGACCTGAGCAACGATCCATCGAAGCACCGTTCATTATCCACGCCAACGGCTACTACTACCAGTTTGTATCCTTCGACCACTGCTGTCGCGGCGTCAACAGTACCTACCGCATCATGGTTGGGCGCTCCGAGTCCATCACCGGCCCCTACGTAGACCAAAACGGGCAGCCCATGACAGAAGGCAATGCCTACGAAGTGCTGGCTGGCGATGGCGAGCGCGTCATCGGCCCCGGCCACAACTCGGTTCTGAAAGATGGCGATCAGCACTACCTGGTCCACCACTTCTACGACGCCGAGAACGAGGGTATTCCCACCCTGCAAATTCGCCCGATGAGCTGGGACGACCATGGCTGGCCGATTGCCGGCGATCCGCTGTAAGGCAAGTTAGATCCCAATCAATCCTGCATCTCCACGATGCGCTCCGTAAAGCCTTTCCAGGAGTATGGCAACACGCTGTCCCGGATGTCGGTTTTCAATTCGAACGCCTTTTCCACGCGTTCGACCACGGCCTCCACAGGTTCTTCCACATTGTACAGAAAGCCGTTCTGCCCGTCATCGATCAAATCCGGAGCGAAGCCTGTCCGCGAAGAGACGGGCACCACATTGCACATCATCGCCTCGAGCAAGGGAATTGGCCCCCCCTCCAAGCGTGAGGGCATGACAAACACGTCCATCTGCGCGTAATACTTCGGATAGTCCGAATACGGCGCTTCGACATATTCCAGATTGGGCAAAGCACACAGCTCAGAAAACTTTGGATAGTTGGTCCACATGCGCTCCGTTGTCCGCATACCATCAGGCTGCGGCCCAACCAAAAGAAACTCGCAGTGCGGCATGCGCTGCACCAGCTCCATGATAATTTCCGGGGATTTCCGGGGATAATACGCAGAGCAGAAACCGACTTTTCCCTGGCCACGGGTGTGCCCTTTGAACAGCTCCGGATCAGCGCCACCCAGTACCACTTCTGCAATCTCCGGGCGCACCCCATAGCGCAACATTTCATCCCGGTGCAAGCTGCAGGTGAAGATAACCCTATGGCAGTAATTCAGGGCCTCGACCAAATCACAGAGCGGTATCTCATCTTTACTGGGGTGGGTGTACCAAACATAAAGCTCACGCTCCTTCAGCCAGGGAAACTGCTTCAGGCAGGTCAAGAGAAGCTGAAAGTGAGAAAACCAGTAGCGTCTGGCATTCGCAAGCTCACCGGTAAATGAGCGGTTCTTGCGGGTCCAGGACCAGTCAGTAGAGCCTGGGTAATACGCCTCGACCCGCTTGCAAATCGTCTCCAGAACCCAGCCCCGGTTGTATTCACTGATGACAAAACAAAGATCCACCTCTCCCTGACCTTGACGCTTTTGGCGCTGACTGGACTGCCCCTGGCCGTTGCCATCCGTGAAGACCGGTGGCCATGCGGGTGTCGATTCCAAGCGTTCGAACAGTCGCCGCTGACGCTCGTCCCAAGTGTAGTGTCGAGCGGCCTGACGATTCCGCTCGTAGCCATCTGTTCTTCTCGGAAAGCGCTCGAGGGCCGACTTCAACCCTGCCACCAAGCCCTCCGTATCACCGATGTCGGTCCACTCGACAGCGAGATCATCGCGATTGAAAAAGGAAGACAACATTGGCATGCGCGCCGAAACAACCGGCACGCCGGCGGCCAGATACTCGAAAAACTTCAACGGTGAAGTGATTTGGGCGACATCCGGATCGGCGTATGGCAACACCAGTAAATCGGCGGCCTGCAGCCGACAGGTGAGGTCAACATGCTCCAGATAACCCGCGAATTCGATATTTTGGACCCCTGCCAACTGCTGTTTGCGCTGATAGCTTTTGACTTGTCGGTCACGCCCTCCACAAATCAGGAAATAGGTTTCGGGCATGGACGCTGCCGCCTCCAACAACATGTCAACGCCACGGAACCGGTACAAGCCGCCTGAATACACAATCAGCCGCCGGAAACCATTTTGCAGGTAACGCTCCCGCAGCAGCTCCGACGCCTGGGGACTGCGTTCAAAGGACTTTCGGTTGAGCCCACTCGGCAGCAACATCACCTTTTCCAACGGCATCCCACGCTCACACATGCGCTCCCGCGCTTCATCCGAGATTGCTACGGCCAGAAGGAAATAAGGAGACCGGATGATCGCCTGCGGATAGTGGTTCACCTTGACGTGAAAACTCTCCGCATGGTCTTCGAAAATGGTCGGAATCCCCTGCGACACCGCCAATTCGACCAAGGTCCAATCCCGGGTGTGCAAACAGCCGGCAATTGACAATAACTGGCGGATCAATTGCTTGCGCGCACCATATCGAGACAGTGGATTGACCGCATCAAGAGCACGCGGACCATGCAAAAACAATCGGGGACTGAAAATCCGGAAGGCTTCAGATACATCGTAAAATTGCCGAAACCGCTCCGGTGGCCGAGTCCATACAGGTTCCCGCTTTAGCTGCATAGGGTTGAAACTGCGTCGCAAAACACCGCACAAGGCAGAAGGATAACCGAGCCGATGAGTTGCCTCCGCCGTATTAGCAGCCCAGATCAACCGAGCACGACCGGGCTCATATAGGGGGTCGCCCAACCTGGGGATGATCAGATAATGCTTGTTGTTATGGCTCCATCCATTCATTGCACGCGAAGACTCCCATGTTGCCAATGGACCCTAGGCATTGGCTCGGGTTCCATCAAAGGCGTGCTGAATTGGCCATCCGCTCATGTGCGTTCGGTCGGGTAGAGTGCTAGATGTCATTCCTGATAACTCCAAATCGATCGCGAACAGTGAGCAAACTTTGCGCCGAATCCAAGCTTACAAGGCAAGAAAATCAGAAATTTTATTGGATTTTTACGAATTCGATTGAAATGAGCTCAGGGCCGAAGCACCAATTTGTGCCGGGCTGGGCCCGACAACAATGGCAGAGGATCTCCATCGAGCCACTCCTGATGGCCGGCTCGATAAAAGGGTGAGAGAAAGTGTTCTGAAGCACCACCTGGCATATTGAAGAGGCCGTCTGCCTCCCATGCAGTTGCAACGCTCAGCCGCTGAGACTGCCCCAGGGTCTGGCGCTGGGTGCGAATGGTGAAACGGTCCCCGGGAATGGGGGCGTCCGCCATGTCCAACACCCGCCCCAGCCACGGAAAGGCAGCGCTCAATGGGTGCTGCACAGAAGCACGATTGAAGGCCCCCCACTGGGCAGCCTCCAAACTGCCATACTCCGCCTCAAGTCGCTCCGCAGTAACTTCCAAAGCTCGCAGAATCTCCGATCGCCAACTGGAAACCTGCGGATCGCTGGCTCCCGAAGGTTGCTCCATTAGCAAACGATATATGGGCTCCTCCCATCGGAAAAAACGAAAATCAAGTCCGGGATCCTCACGCCGGACCGGTCCGAACAGCCGCTGCAGGACCTGCTGAGCCAGCCGCTCTCTAACCGACCAGACCAATAAATATGCAGAGGAATCCACAGTCGCTCCGGCTGTCCAACCCTGCAAGGCCTGATGGATTCGATTGCGCGAGGGTCGTTCATGCAGCGCCCGATCGTCCAAGGTCTCCAGAAACAGGCGGTGCCAGCGCTCCATGACGACGGATCGGACATCCAACTGCAATGTGGCAGAGGAGCGCTCATCCCAATCGTCCCGTTGCAAGAGTTCTTCCCGAATCATCCAAGAGCGGCCATCGACCTGAAAACCGCCCGCTCCCAACGAAGCGTAATCTGCCTTCGTGCTGACAATTGAGTTCGCTGTCCATATCCGCGCAAACTCCGGGTCCACAATTTGCGGCATCGCGTCTGTTCGAAAACCTTGCCAGAGTTCCGACAGCTCAGCCGATGCATGCGGAAAGCGTCCATCCGCCACACTGCGCTCCATAACTCCCCCGATGACTCTCCAGCCAATGCGGCCTTCGGCGTCCGCAAGCACAAGATTTTGCGCAGGCATCCGCACCGAATCGGCCCGCTCGAAGGCTTCCTCAAGATTGTTCGCCGTCTCAAAGTCAAGCAGTCGCAGGTTCAGAAATTCCTTCCAGTGCCCAGCCCAGGCCAATGCATAACTTTTGCCCGAACCTGAGTCTCCATGCAAAACCGGACCCCATCGGGTCAAACGCACCGGAAGGAGGTCGGCGCTGCGACCGGCAACCTCAATGCGCTCGGTTTCAATTTCAATGCGTTCCCAGCCATCTGCAGAACGGTATTCCTGATGATTTCCATTCAACTCAAGCTCAACGAGGTCGGTCAGGTCGACGTATGCGTTGGTGAACCCCCAGGCGATCCCACCATTGCTGCCGGCAATCATCAACGGGAGTCCAGGCAGGGTTAGCCCCACCACCTCGACCGGAAGATCTTCCTCCTCGTAGCTCCAGTGCGCGTAATACCAGGTATTCGGAACCTGTTGCCGCAGGTGCATGTCAAAACTGATCACGACCCGACCGTGCCGCGTGCCCGTTGGGCCAATGGCCCAGGCATTGCTGCCAAAGGGCAAGCCCTCTTCGATCGGCATTGCCCCCACCGAGCCGTTCCCCCTCAGGATCCACTCCCGCCAGGTGCTGCTGGATGGCATGGCCGGATCCGGCGGAAGCTCCCCATCCATTGGAGCGGATAACTCTGAAGGATGCTCCATCAGGTAGCTGAAAACCGACTCCGGCATATGCGCTTTTGCAACGCCTTTGAGTCGGTCCAGGTCGCCCCGATGATCCTGCAGGTCCAACGCTATTGCGAAACCGGTCAACAGACTGTCCACCGGCTCCCAGGGCCGGGGTCGACTGCGCAGGGCAACATATGGCCAAGGCCAGGCTGTCAGCGCTT
>LFIK01002591.1_pt1 | contig 14605 bp, 15 predicted proteins | sample 643401 | NCBI WGS metagenome assembly LFIK01 (sample SAMN03777447, study PRJNA286221) | soda lake metagenome | biome: soda lake; feature: Kulunda steppe; material: water; isolation source: sample T5-Br brine of Lake Tanatar-5 | place: Russia: Kulunda steppe | collected 2010-07 | reverse complement strand
TGGAAAACAAGACTGAAAACCTGAAGATGTTTGAAGGCAGCTCACGAGCGCGCAAGGGGCAAGATCACAGCAACGGATGACAACTGGAGAGCCTCTACTTCTAAGATCAAAATAGAGCAAGGTTCGCTGACTAGCTACTTCAACCAACCAGCTGCCAGAGCGCTCACACGTTTGCGAGCCAGCACGCTCTTGGAGGTTTCCTTGTCTTGACAGTCTGACTAGGCAAGGCATGCGGAATATAAGGGGCCTCCATAGAAAAGGATTGGCAGAAAGGGAAGGAAAGGAAAGAGTACTTTCTTCTGAGAGAGCACACAAACGCGTCTTGACAGCGAAAAAGAACATGCACCTCATTTTGAACAGCAGCACAGGAACACTTGTCACAGTGGCCATTTCCACCGCGCCAGATGGAGGATTCCACCTGCTTTTTCTTGCTTCATTTTGCTGGATGTGGGGGGATGTGGCTTGTGTATCTGAGATGGTAATTCACCAATGACAGTGATTCTCCGTGACAGCCTCTTAAAAAGGTCATGCTTAAGAAGGTGCTTAGGAAAAACAAGCTATTAACGTCAGAAGGAACACAAATTTTTGTAAAAGACAATAACCTGTTTTGACTAATGGAGCCAAGATGCACAAAGGTTAAGCAAAACTTAATGAAGCTCAAAGTTACGCATTACAAGTTCGGGTTGACTGCCAGCCTGGTTGTTAGGCTGATTGGAAGCTCAACGCATTTCTAGTCATCTTTTTTTAAACCTCATTATCCCTGCGTTTAGCCTTGCCGAAAGGAGTCCTGTGGCTGGGCGAGAGCACCTTTTTGTCCCCCTACGTAACAGGAACCTGTTCAACTTAACAAGTTACAAGTTAGGGTTAACCGCCAGCCAGGTCGTAAGGCTGATTGGTTTGTTGCTGGTCTTCGCCAGCCAAAAAATAGTCCATAATGTCCGAAATGAAATGGCAGTGTCTATTGTGCCGTTGAAAAAGAAGATTAAAGACAGTCTGACTAGGCAAGGCATGTGGAATATAAGGGTGTTTCCATAGAAAAGGATTGGCAGAAAGGGAAGAAAAGGATAGAGTACTTTCTTCTGAGAGAGCACACAAACGCGTCTTGACAGCGAAAACGAACCTGCACCTCATTTTGAGCAGCAGCACAAGGATTACAAGGATAAGGCCTTCAGTCAAGAAGTGTGACTGCAAGCCTCCCCATGTAATGCAAGTAATTAACAAAGGAAAAACGGAAGTTTGTTGCTGTTTTGATTTTAAAGAGGATAAGTCACAATTTAGGATTAACCGCCAGGCTGGTCGTTAGGCTGATTGTTTTGTTGCTGGTCTTTGCCAGCTAAAAATAGTCCATAACTTATGGCATAATTTAAGGTTTAACTGTATCCGCTGAAAAATAGTCCATAATGTCCGAGATGAAATGGCACTGCAGAGTTCGTTGTGCCGTTGAGGAAGGAAATCAAAGACTGTCTGACTAGTGTCAGGCCGAGAGTCTGCTGCGTGCAGAATAGCCTCTAGACATAACCACTTCAATGGACCGAATACGCATGCGCAGTGCAGCACACTTCTGGCCAGAAGCCATGGCTGCAGCACTTATCTGGTGTGACACTAGGCAAGGCATATAAAAATGAGGGGCCTCTACAGAAAGGACTGGCAGACTTTAAAGAAGACAACATGAATGGAAAGGGTAAGGATAAGGCGAGGCTTATCAAAAATGAGGGGCCTCCACAAAAAAGGACTGGCTGATTTTAAAGAAGCGCCAGGGCGCTCAAATATTTGTGAGCCAGCCTACAAGCTCACTGAGCCAAATTGGTAATCTTGGTGGTTGTCTGGTCCTGATGGATCTTCATGGTCCTGTGCCGGGGGAGACCTGGTTGCCTTCCTCTTTGTTGGTGTCAGTGCTGTCAGCCTGCAGCGTTGTTGCTCTTGCTGCTTCTGCTCTAAGTAGAGATACCACCTATGGGTGTGTACAGTCAAAGGATTACAGGGTTTTAGAATGGAGAAAAAAAGAAAGATACAACGCCAACAGGGTTTTTGGCATGAAACATCTGGTGCAAGCACCAGGCAAAACTCCACCATCAAACTAGGTAGAAGGTCATTACTAACCCCCGACTAGTAGTGGGGGTCGGGAGGGTTTTGAAAAGAGCCATATGTTCCGGGTCAATTCCAACCTCCAACTTGGATTTATGATTTTTGTTGCGTATTGAATGGAATAATGTCTAGATCAAGAGTAAGCTTTCTTACTCTACATCGGTCTAGGCCCAGCTTACTGAGGGGTAGTCCAGAATGAGAGGATGAAAGAAGGTCCCCATCACTCTAATCAGGAAGGTATGTAGGCTTACATTGTGGCATTGATATACAAGGGCGTGTTTCAATCTAATATGCTGTTCAGTTGCTCTTGCTACTTGTTGCTCTAGATCTGGTCGTGTGTCGTCACATTATTTGACTTCAATGAGGTGCGCATCCCAGCGCGAAGGGTGCACTATAGTATAGCCTGTATGTCTTTGATGGCCATTCTTCGTTCCAGCTGGCAGTATGCAAATAGCATCTGGTCTAGAGCAGGATCTAAGTTCATCTGCTGAAAGATTTGGTAGAAGCCATTGGGTTAAAGTCCTGTTGGCTACATGTGCCGGCAAGACCAGACTTTTGTTGAGCCATCCGTGCTTCACTTCCAATATCTATGAAATTCATGTTTCCTCCAAATGCACCTTTTCTCAAGGTTATGGCAATAAGCCTGGAAGTAATGTTATGTCTTTCAGTGGGTATGTTTTGAATTGAAGCATTCTGACAGCTAGAAAGCATATGGATTTGGCTGTCTGGCTGATGACACAACAGACACGACCAACTAGTGGCTCTGCCATAGAGATGGGCCATTTTCTGAGTGTAAAGAGTACCCTCGTGACATTCCTATTCTATGATACATTTTTTCTCGTATTGTTAAAAAAATATTTGATAGTTGTAAGGTTTACGGAGGTGAGCAGTCTCTTCCAACACTTGTAATAAACCTGAGTTGGTTTTAGCATCTCCAAGTCTGTCAAGCTTGCTCATGTGAGCTTTTACTTAGTCCTTAATGCTTTATCGTGGTGTAAGGATGATTCTAGTGGTAGTGTGAGTAGTCTCATTGTTCTCCTCTGCGAGCCAGTGTACATGGGAGAAAGGATTACTGTCAGGCGATGGTGGTGGGAATGCTTCGTCATGCCCATAGTTACGGAGAGCAGCATGTTTTGCTTTAGCGTTGGCAGATTCATTTCCAATCACACCAATGTGGGCTTTAACTTAGGGTTAGCTTAACCCTAAAACCTAACCTTAAACCCTAAACCCTTATTATTTGTGAGCGCTGTGGGGCTAGGGGCCGTAGTAATGGGTCTAAGATTATTTGTGAAAGCTGAGTAAGAATTTTAGAATAATCATTGGTCAAAACAGTGCAACTGCAAGGCTGCAGGCTTGTAGAATGAACGAAGAATGCTTAGTTGTCTGTGGTAGCATGTTGTACCTCCAAAAAAAGCTTAATAAGGAACAAAGGCACACTGTTGTGTCTGACACCGCAGCACAGTATGGGACGGGTAAACATTTTCGACTCAGCTCTGCTCGACTGCATCAAATCCAAAAGAAGGATTATAACTTTTAAACTATTATTAGTAAGGCCCAGCGACTGCTGGCCTGCTTCATGCAGGAAAAATCTGTTGCTATTTTGGTTCCCAAAAGTAGACACATCAAGAATACTATGGAAGATGGCATGTTGCTCATCCTGGATGTTATTATGTGCCTCACAATGGTTGCAACTTAAAGGAAGACCTGTGATTCCAAATGGCTGTCTTATTAAAGTGTGTCAAAACAGTCTAAATCAAGCCACGCTGTGAGTGGCATCATGGGGGATATCAAGGAACATGTATTTGGGAAGAGTGTAACAGGAATGCACAACCAAGGCCCTGGTTGTAGGTGGAGCGCACCACTGGCCCTCGAGCCTCCAGCTGAGCGCACCAATACTGGTGGTGTTACCAGGTCTAGAACTGCTACCTCTCCCTGATAAAGAGTATACATGGTTTGTGACATATCAATCTGAATACTGCAGCTGATGCAGCGCTACGTCCATTCACAGCTGGTACTTTCCGCATCAAACATTTCATATGGGAACATGACCCTATCAACAGGTTACACATCTTCATTTGGCTCCTTAAAACGTACGCAATATCTGCTGGTATGTATGCAAGCCAGGTTTGGTCCACCCCATTCTTGCGACAGGTTAAAGAAATGGACAATCCTTTACAAAAGTGGCTGGTGACGGTGCTGAAGAGGATTCTGATGGTCAAGAACACAATCCCTTCAAGGTGCGTCATGCGCGAGTGTGGTCTAGAGCCTCTACAGTCCAACTAGTTCAGGGTGGCAGTGCGGCTACACAATGCGTTAATCCAAAGCAATAGCTCCACTGCGAGGAAGATCTTCCAAGCTGACATGCAATTGATCTCACGGCGCGATGATTGCTAGTTATCCCTCATCCTGTCTGCAATGAATGGTCTCACACAATTGTGACACAATCCTACTTGTTCAAGGAAAGGCTGCCTAAGTGTGAGCCCAATGATCTTGGTCGTTTTGTTGTGGACCTCAGGGAGGGGCACTTGGATTATTGGACACCTAATTCTGATATACATCCACGAAAGCGCAACAAGCAAACGCTCTACTTACCATCAATGGTGCGCCCTCCCTACCAAGAGGGCCCTGGTCACACATTTGCCATACACCCTTCCTAAATTCATGCTTCCTTGTGACGTTATTCGCAGCGTGGCTCGCTTCAGACTTCGTGCCCACATCCTACGAACTAAAACTGTGACCTGGGCTCACAATACCTCCCCTACTTGTGACTTGTGTAATGCTCATGATGTACAAGATGAGCAACACGACCTTTTCCACTGCACCCATCCACACATGGTCTCTCTCTGAAGGACCTATGCTTCCCTATTTCCTTCTGCAGGCTTCAACCTGGGCCAGGAAAACAATAAGCTTTGTTTCTTCCTTCATGCACTGATAGCGCATTTTATGAGCAGGCTAGCAGCCGCACTTCTAGACTGAAGGCCTTTTTCTTGTAACCCTTGTAACCCTTCAAACGTTGACAAGGCTTTTATGATGAGGTGTCTAACAATGACACCCAAGAAGTAGGGTTAATCCTCTTAAGAAGATTTGCTCGATGCATCCCAGTGGGCCCCTGGGCCCGAGGAGTTGATACACCAGATAAGTGCAGTGCTAGATTTGTTCTGCATTGTCACCAATCATTAAAACATCCCCCACCTCACACACACACACACGAGTGCTATTGTCAGGGAGCACAGGAGCGTCTTGTGCTGGGCTGCCCACCTATTACTAAGGTAAAAAGGCTTAGTAAGGTGAAATATAACATGATGCACTGAAGCATTCTGTGATCTTAGCTATGTAACCCAACTTGAGCACTAGTCAAACACACGACACGCTAGAAAGAATTTCTTCCTATTCCCTTAAACCTTTTACCCTTAAGCTTTTTTATATGAAGCTATGATAAGCCATCAGATTCGTCAACTGAACTTAGTGGCGAACACCCTCTTGCCTTCAAGTAGAATCTCTACCCTACTAAAGAGAAGATGTCTGAACTTTTACACGAGCGCCCTTCTTGACAGAAGGCCTTTTCTTGTAAACCCTTGTAAGGAGGGTACGGAAGAGGTGATGGTGCCTGATGCAGTCGTGGGGCCGTGGTGCCTTCTGCCAAGTCAGCACTCAGGCAGTCTAAGAGTACATGCTCTTCATCTTGCACATAATGCCAATTGCATTTAGTACAGATTCTAAGCTCGTAAGGGACTTTGTGGTGGTGGTGGTGCCGGAGCAGCTCGACATTCACTTTGACCGTAGAGTCTGAGTTAGTAGGGTAGAGATTCCATTTGAAAGCAACAGGGTGTTGGCCACTCACATCCACCTGAAGCTGTACCTGGTGCTAGCACTAGGTAGACACCCGCCTTGAGAAATAGGCAAAGAAGACTTAAGCTGAGCTTGTTTGACGGCTGTTTAACCCTTACCTTTCCCCTGTGCTCACAAATGCTTCCCCACACGCAGCAGTATCAGACGGACACCCCCAAACAGCAAAGCCCTTTTCATGCAAATTGAGATGTTTTCCTCTAAAGACATTGGCCTTCCTCAAGTACATGGAGCGCCATCCAGCAATGCTGAGGCAAAGAGCAAAGCAATTGATAGAAACAAAGCATACAGCCAAGTCAGACGTAAATCTCCCTAGCCTTCATGCTCACGCTCAGGACCATTTATTGCTTTTGCAGTCCCAACCACTGTGTCTTTAATGAATGCCGGATGGTGGAAATCACGCGTCAGCTCCAAGTATTCAGGGGAGAAGCAGCGCACAACATCACTCCTTCTTGCTACTCTTTTCCTCCGGGTCGTAATAAGCAGAGGGCCCCACTCCTGTACAGGACGCTGCTGTTCTTGTGTAGCAGGCAGATGCGCGCCACTAAGGACTGGCGCAGCTAGGTCAGACTCTGAGGACTCTGCTAGTACCTCTTCAGGTTTAACAAATTGCATCAGGCGCCGCCTTTCGCGTGGATCTTCGTCCTGAGTGGCGACACGCAGCACACGTTCCTGCAGCGCAACAATTGTTCAAGAGGGGAAAGGCAGGAATCCTTGACGATGGTGCTCAGTGGGCATGTGCAGTCCTATGCACCAGCAACAAGGGAGCTTTACGCAGATTTGATAAGACAGATAAAAGAGCTTGGGTAGAATAAGCGTTGATGGCAGCTAGATACTATTATGTAGAACTGACTCCACACCACACCCACTCACCAATACAAGCCCCTGAATCTGCGCTAGTGCAGCAAATTCATCTGCTTCGCCTTGCAGAGCTGGCAAGATGACACAAAGGCGCCCACCTGGTGCCTGCATATGCAGAGGGGATGCAGAATGACGGGTGCATGCAAGCACCATGAGTCGCAAACCTACCACTCAACAGGTACAGCTTTGTAATCTAACCTAACCTAACCTACCACTCAAAAGCTTACTAAGATAAGCGATTGGGGTGTTGTTCTCTACAATATCCCGTTCCTGTGAGAGTGCAGCTATAAGCCCAGAGACAAGAATGGAGCAAAGGCGTGGCAGCTGTAAAAGTCAGTATCAATAAGTACCAAAGCATGCAAAGACATTTCACAGCAGTGTATAATATTAATTGCCTTGTTGCCAATGAGCTCATGCCCCTTCAAGACTTCCTTTACGCTTCCATACATCCATTTAAGTGCATACACCCTGCCTTCACCGTGTCAAAGTAGGGGCATGAAGGTAACACCCTCAGTGATTTCGCATTGCAAGAAAGTACACACATCTAATCCCTAGACAATGGTGGACTGATTCCACCTTTTTGTGCGAAAGCCAACAATGTGCGAAAGCCAACAATGGAAAACGATTGCATAGCGGATCTTCAAAGGGGACCCACCAGGAGCGCGCGCGCACCCTCTGCCAATTCGCTGTAACTGAGGCCCTGCAGGAGAGTTTGATCCAAGTGCGCGCTTGAGATTCATTTCAACACCAGCCTTTATCATCTGGTCCGGGACAAGTTAGCCCTGGCAGCACATCCTGTGCCACCTCATCAAAAAGTGTGACGTGGTCTCCGTCGGCGCTCAGAATGCACACACAAGACGGGTCAAAAAGACAGGGGTTCGAAAAACACAGGTTGAGCTGATAGACAGAGCAACAAGGACGGACAGCCTGGAGCGGCCAGCACACAGCTGTCGGCGAACAGACTGCCGAAAGTCAAGGACAAATGTGCAGGGCTGTCCTGAGGTCAAGTTGGCATCGGTGGCATCCGCTCCCAATTATGCTCGGCCCCTCTTCCCTCCCCAGCGCCTTACACACCTGGTTTGCATCTGCATGCCTGGCAAGCACACGCTGCGCTTGGGGTGTGCGCAACCCTTCGGGGTAGCTTCTTCTCGCCCCAAGGATCCCTTTGACCCTGAGGCCATCTTCACCTCCATTGTCAGCTGAAATGGAGGCGGCGGAGGCAGGAACTGAAATCTCTCCTTTGCTGTTGCCGTTGTTGCTACAAGCACTACCACCCCCTTGAACACCCTCTGACCCGGAGGGACCTGATGCTGTTCTCAGCTGCCCCTGCAAGCTTCTCGCATTGCTGTCATCCTGATTTGTGAGTTGCTTGAGAGAGGGTGCGCTGCGCAGCGCCCTCCAACCCTGCCGCCTCTTGCGCGCCACACGCGCCTCGCGTGCCAGCTCCAGCGTCTTGAAGCTATGCGTGAAGAAAGGAGGGTTGGAGACGATCAGGTCGTATGTACCCAAGGGGGCTACATGGCTGCTGGTGCTGGTGCTGATGCTGGCTCTCGTGCTGCAGCTGCTGTCAACACTGCCGCTGCTGCTGTCGCCGCCACCGCTGCCGCTGCTGCTAAGCTGGCTCGCAGCCGTGCAAGGGCCTTTTTCAGGCCTGCTGCCAGCCAGTGCCTGTGCCACCAGGGCCTGCAGGCCCATATGGAAGACCCTGACCTTTGTCGGCCACGGCGAGGCCAAGACGTTCTGGGTGGCCTGCCATCGCAGCAGGCCAGCATCAGGTACAGGTCAATGCTCCTGAGCAGTTAGTGCGCAGCAGTTGAGCTCCTGCATGCATTAATCCCTTGCCTGCAGCAGTGATGAATATCCAGCACATGACCGCACATTAAGAAAGCCCCTCCATTCATGCGGCTAGATTGAATTCTGAGATCGGCTTCGTACAATGAGGAATCGTCATCGACGAGAATGACAATTACAGGTCTCAGAAATTGATACGATTTTGGCTCAACATGACTTCATCAGGCACCCCAAGAAGCTGGAGCTCTCCTTAATGCAAGCTGTCCCTCATATTCACTGCCATTGATCATTCTTCTTGTGTGAATGTGTGGGTGTGCAAGAGAGAGATATATATATATATATATAGAGAGAGAGAGAGAGAGAGAGAGAGAGAGAGAAAAGAGAGAGAGAGAGATGGAAGCTCTATAAGAAGGGATGGGTATATAGGGTCTGATCAAAATGCCAAAGAGTCTCTGTAGAGGCTCAAATAGGCTCTAAAGAGGCTCTATAGAGCTTCGACGGGGGTCTGCCAAACCGTAGTATTCACCCAATTCTATCTATAAATTACAGGCTATAACACACGTGCACACACACACACACATACACACACACACATGCAAACCCAGGTAAATGCGGTTGAGGTTTTCAGATCACTTGAAGGTATTTTGAAGATGGATCCTCCGTATTTTCCTTGTACTTACTTGCTCGTATGCGTCTGCATCTACGTCAATGGCATCCACACAAGCAGCTGGGCTTGCCCTCTGTGCTGCCATCAAGGCTAGAACGCCTGTTCCGCAACCCACATCAAGGATTCTTTGGGCTTGTTGCGGATGCACCCAGGAGCCCAGGAGCATGGCATCAGTACCCATCTGCATGTTTCAAATTGAATGTATGCGAGCATGCAAGCTTCGTCATGGACATTCCGTGAGTCCAGGCAAGAGGATGTGCAATGTTTGAAGCAGCCAGCAAATTAGAACTTCACATATCGATAGGAGTTAGTCGCTTTTGATTTGCACACTCCTGTGCGCCATGCTCCTGAGATCAGCAACAAGACAGGGCAGCGCCACATGTAACATGTCACATTGACAAGATCTGCTTGCACACACCTTCATTGCACACTGATCGTGTGAAATGTCAAAGTGCTTCATGCGAAAAGTGGCTGGCCTGACACCTGTGGAGGGCAACACAGGCAGCGCGCTGCTATGCAATCTCCATTGCAGATGGCGCAAATATCCAGGCTGCGGCTTGCTGATTGTCCAATGAGGCTGTAGAGCAAGCACCATGGTCCTTAAATGATCGAGGAGCAGCAGGCTTTGTTGCAGTTCAAGTTCATGCCCATCCCTTTTAGACCGTATCTAACTTAATAATTGAAACAGTCAAAATGTCCACTTCAGGTTCTTTAGTTTCTCAGCTAGTTTCAAAGCTACCGCAAGAGCACAGAGACATCCTGTTGTGGAGAGACCCCCGCAAGAGTGGCATCTGCTTCGGGGGCAGCACAGCCGTGTACTTGCTGCTGGCCTGGGCCCCGATATCTTTTTGCGTATTGGGCCTGCAAGCTCTCGTTGTAAGCAGCAGGCTTGGTGGAACGCCGCAGCTGCATGCATCTGGATGTCTTTGTGTAGGAAGTAAAGAGTGGTGTGCTGCACGGGGCGTGGAAGAGCTCGCTGCGGGGCAGGGAGGTGCTCTCGCGCTCGCCGATCGATGTTCCTCCTCCCTTTTCACTCTTTCGCCCGCGCATGCAGGTGCTAGTGGCTACCACGCTACTTTGGAACCTGGCAGGCACTGCTTTGGGGAGGTGCGTTGTGCAGCTCTAAAACGGGCGCCTTGAGCAGCTGTTGGTGGGGATGTGAGCGATCCACCCCATTCTGAGCTACAGAGCCACGTCCTTCCCACAACCCTGCACATGTATACAGGAGTGGACCACCTGTGCCGGAGGTATTGCGAGCAGGGATTAGTGAGGAGGAGCTTAATGTGCTGACCCAGAAGTACAGGCCCATCATCAATCTGGTCCTGAGTGAGTCTCCTGTGCAGCCTCTGTGCATGCGCACGTGAGGTTGCCAAGATAGGCCATCATAGAGGTTTCTGCTTGTTTGTGCAACGACTGAAGTACGATTTGGGTTGCCTCGCCCGCGCGGAGCCTGCTCAAGAAGAGCTCGGCACCATGCGCCCTGCTCTGACTGCCTTGTGCCCAGATGCACCGCCCTTTCTGTACATGCCTTCGTGTTGTAATCACACAGGATCTGTATTCGATGTATCTTGGTCTTGCCGCCAGTCTATGCTCAGACGCACACGCACTGCAAAAGGCGATGCATTTTTATAAGGCAAGCTGCTGAGGAGGAGATGTCAATTCCTGACTTGATAAGGCTATTGGGTTTGGTTGATTTGCTTTTTAACATGTCTGAACGTGTCAAATGAAAAACTGTAATTCTACCCAAATCCTTCACGCCTGGATCCAGCAGGAAAAAAGCTCTGTCAGTGCACTAAGTCTTGGTCTGAGCACTGTCTGCACTTACAGTGGACGCAGCAAGGCGGACCTGCCGTATGCATTGCACTTGTATTCTTCTTCGGAATGTTTTAATTGCCAGTCCTTCAATGTCATTCGCCATGCTCGCATTTACCACAATGCAGTAATTGTCGGCCAGATTCTTGGTGGCAGCAAACCAGCCCTTTCTCTGAAGGTAAGTCAGGTTGAGCTATGAACATTATAGGCTCAGCAGTCAATTAGTATTTTTCTGACAGCATGCATCTCCGAGTGAATCATTTTGTCAGCACATGCTATGTATGCAAGGCACGCACACATTCTCGGTGCGCAAAACTCATATGCAAACTGCCTTTTGTTAGGCCGGTCTGCCAAGCACAGAAAGAAAGCGTTTGTGCTCCGGTGCCCTCAATTGTAACTATTTCACAGCTAAAAAGTTCTTCTTTCTTGTAAAAGATGCTTTTTATTTGCATTTATTTCTTTCTGTGTGTCACCCTGATTCATATCTTAAAATGTTCCTACCTGCTTAGAATTGCATTGTGACATCTGAGCCACTTTTCAGTTTTGAAGGAGCGCATGCTAATTTTTAGTCCTCTGATGATAATTCAAATCACCTACAGGTCTTTGGCGCTGGCCTGGTATTGAGCTGGGTCGCAGCCAGGGTATCATTGCTGACTGCGGCATACCTGGGTGAGTTCTTTACTAACTGCCGTTTCGCCACGCAAGCTGTCTCAAGCGCAGAATTGTCAAACCAGATTGAAATTCTTTGGAGCCAACTTAATGCAGAGATGCAGCCCCAATGTACCTAGCATGTGCGTGCCAAGCAAAGCTATATCATGCACACTGCTTGCACGCTTCAAAGATAAAATGGTGAAAGATGGGACATTGGAATTATGCGTAAGGATGGGTAACAGGATGTTTCAAAAACCCAAAGAGGCTCGTCTAGCCTCTACACAGCCTCAATCTACATGGAGAGGGCCTTGGTGGTATTTTTTTTGGAAAACTGCTTTTCGCCGTCACATTCAAACGCCCTAGGACTTGTATGAAGTTTGATTATATAAAAAGCATGTAGCCTGTGATGGAAACAGAGATGGGCATTTCTTGGCCAGGGCCAGCCAGCCCGCAGCTTGGCCTGAAACTCGGCATATGTTTCTAGCAAAACTTTTGACTGGGGATGCCAAGTTTTTGTGGCTGCAGGTGCAGCGTGCAGTCAGAACAGCCATAAATTTCACAAACTTTGAGCTTTGATTTCGCCAACAAGGCCACTTTAGCTGAAAGAAACAGGAACGGACAGCTATCTGATGGTGCAGGCTCAATCAGCATGGCTCTCTGTGATGAGTACTCGGGAATGCGGGTGGGGCAGTGCTCTGGGCTGCAATTTTGTGCGCACCAGTGAAGTCGTTCAAGCTGGTGACTTGGTGGATATGTGATGTGATGTAATACGTAAAAATTGAGTAACATGGTGGAGGGCTTCTCTTTTGGGATGGGCATCGCCATTTTTTTGGCGTTGCTTGCTACACCTCCCTTGCTTCTTCCTGTCTGGTACGCTTGCAATGTGTCCAGGGGGTCAGTGAATGTGTTTTGTGCAAGCTCTGCATGGAGCCATGAGAAGTAGCAGTTGTTGGGAGAAAAAAACAGAAAACGGGCATTTCTTAGTGAGTTTGATAGCACTGAGTACTGGCCAACTCCTCCCCCCTTCTGTTTAGAACTGGTCTTCCCTCAGCTTGCCTAGGGTCGCCCCCATGAACAGCTCACCCCCTTGCAAGCCAAGAATGTTTCACTTAAGCGCGCACTTAGTTTCCCAACTGACTTCTGCAACCCCTACATCATTCTGTGTCTTGATAAGTGCACCAGAAGCTGATTTTTTGCTGCAACTGGCGATGCTTAGCAGGTGGGGAGGAGGGCTGTTGTGGGCCTGGGTGCGTGGTGCCAGTAGGCATCAGGTGGTGGAATGACCACTACCTCGCGCGCACACCAGGCTCTAAAAAACCGAGCGCATGTCGGCGTTCATAAGGATTTTTTTGGGGCGAAGGAGGGGAGCGGCCCAAGAACAAAGGGCCTTTGCATGAGGTCAATTTGGAAAACTCCCATCAAAATCCGCTAAATCCACCGATTGGCCTAATTCCATTTTTACTAGAAGCATATTGACTCCCCAGATACGCAAGTTTGCACACTTAACTTTGGGTTTGAGCAGGGGGGCAGAAAATGTGCAGAGGCTGAAGGCTCACTGAGTGTCCAGCGGCGTTGGTCTTGAGTGTCCAGCGGCGTCTGGTCTTTTCAGCAAGCCGTTCAGCAACATCACGTGGAGCAGCCTCTTTCCAATGACCAGCTAATAATATTTGGGACAGCAGATTCGTTGGGATGTGAGTATCTGTCAGCAGGTTATTTGACTTGTGTCACCCTGTGAAAACAGCTGTGCTTTACACATCTTGTTGAAGAAAAAGTACTTAGTGCTCTTATTGATCTCGCGATGAATTTATAGGATTAATTCCAGCACGCTCTTGCAACCTGCCAGGAGTATAATTGATAACTTTTTTAAAGAGCCTGCAAGGTATGGTAATTTAGCCACTGCCCCACCCGGGCCCCCCCCCCTAAACCCCCACGCCCCAAACGGGCGAAGGACACTCTCAATGTAGGTTGCTCAAAGTGGAAGCGCTCTAAGGGTGACGGTTAGCCTGGGGAGCTACGTATCCGCCAGGATCCCACCCTTGCTCAGAGAGTTGCTGAGCGCAAGAGGGTGCTTGCTGCTGCCATTGCGACCAGACCCCCTCCTGCTCCACCCAGGCCTGTGGGTAGGTAGGCCAAGACTAGAGAGGCCTGCTTCCTCATTCATGAAATGTAAGCCTGTGGTGTGGGTAGAGCTGCTGCCCTTTCGGCTTCCCAGCCATCAGATGCATGTGAGCTTGCGCCTGCACTACTCAGGCAGAGCAGAAGCAGAGGTAGAGAAAGCAGCTGAAAGGGATTAAGCAGCAGCGGGTATGCCTCAGGTTGGATTTGCGGGGAAAAGGGCATGTGCACGTGCATCTATGGGCCTCACTATTCCCGCGTGAATGAGTGGGAAAAGGAATTTGCACTGAGCATGGCAGAGTGGTTAAGTGGAGAGCCCGAATTCGTCATAAAATTTGAATGCCAAATGGAATATGATTAAGGACGGGTAAATAGGGTGTCTCAAATTTCTAGGGGTCGGCGTTGGCCTATAGCGCTATATAACATCCCAAAATATTTTTAAATATAACATCCCAAAATGGTGCCCTGCTGGTTCGCTCATTTCAGGCGCCCCTAAAGTGACTGGTTGGCCTGAATCGATTCTTTGAATCAGATTCAAATACTGTTGTACTTGGGCGAAAACCTTCGTCTGGCCGGGTTGCCCCAGACGGTTCCTATGTGTGCCAACTTAAACATGTCTGCTGCTGTGGTGAACAAGGTGGGCAAGCAGCACACAAACTCTTGACCAGATACAGTAGCTGGAGCTCAAGGCTAAGAAATGGGTGCAAACAGCGCCAGGAGCAGCAAAGTGCAGCTTGGGCATGGCATTATGAGTGGCGCAACTTCGCTGGCGCACAC